>OFGN01001000.1_pt1 | contig 24242 bp, 21 predicted proteins | sample 1521821 | NCBI WGS metagenome assembly OFGN01 (sample SAMEA3504094, study PRJEB24116) | mouse gut metagenome | biome: mouse gut; feature: mouse-associated habitat; material: faeces | place: Denmark | collected 2011
GAGACTTCCGCCTCCCAGATGCGCTTTGCCGCCGTAAGAAACTCTTCCAGCGCTTTTTCATCGATATTCCCTTCCTCATCCGTCCACGCCGCAGAACAGCTCAGACTCAGAATATACAAAAGCTGCTCCGGTGTTCTTGCGGCAAGCAGTGCACCCTCCGGCTCCTCCTCCCGCAATTCCTCCGCCAGTTTTGCAAGAGAGTCCAGATCCTTTACCTTCCCCACATCTTCAGGCTCTCCCGCCATCAAAAGAAGCTGAATCCTGACAGGCAGCGCATAGATCTTTCCGTCCTTTCGGCAGGCTTCTATGATATTCGGAAACAGCGCCGCATCGCCGCTCATCTCTTCCGTAATACCGCTCAGATCCGCCAAAATACCTTTTTCCTCATAAGATGCCCTCGGCAGTCCGTCAAGCATCAGAATATCCGGTCCTTCTCCCGACATGATCTTTGTGTTCAGATTCCGAACTGCGTCCTCTCTTGTCACACCATCATCTCCCGACATACCGATTTCATAGCGGATATACACATCCTGGTGGGCTTTCTGGAACATACTGACCGCCTGCCGCACCGCAGCGCTCTCCATAAGGCTGTATATCTTAAGCTGTTTGTCCGGCACAGTCGGCACATTGGGATCATAGGTGTATCGATACAGATTCATCCCTGTATAGAGCACCATAAACTCATTGTCCGGCAATGTTTCCATACTCATCAGCATCAGACTGGGATCGCCAAAACTCGAAGACGCTCCGTCAATGATCTGCTCAATCGCCGCCCCGCCGATCACATGCCGGTACAATCCGCCGTCAAATGCAAAATAGATCACATCATCCTGCTCACCCGCCGTCATCACGACACTGTGTCCCATATCGGTGCTTCCGATAGAAAGCCCCAGGTTCCGGCCGATAAACTCCTGCAGCACCTCATCCGTATCCATCAGAATATCCTGTTCGATATCATAGACGACAGCGCCGCCCCTCGTTGTGATGCCGACCATATATTTGTCCGTAAAGCAGGCAAAATCCACCGTGCCGTCCACCGTAAAGAGTTCCTTTTTGCTCCCGTCCGCGGGATCGATCCGGTAAACTTTCCCGCCGCCCGCAAGTCCATAAAGCCTCTCTGAACCATCAAATGCAAAACTTCTGATTTCCGTATCCGCCAGATCCAGTTCCGTCTCATTTCCTTCGGCATCAAAATAATAGTATTTCCACTTAATTTCTTCCCTTTCCGCATCGGTGTTTTCTGCCCCCCCGTTTTCTGTTTCCGATGCATCATCCTGAGACGTTTCCTCTGCTTCCGACGACTCACTCTCACCATTACCCGTAAGAATGCCGGGCAAAGCCACCGCACCGTTCGGAGAAACAGCCATATTTGTCATATAGAGATTTTTCCCCACATCCTTCCATGGATTCCCGGCAGATTCCCATGTTTCTCCGCCGTCCGAAGAAATATATTTTCCCGCCTCTTTCTCCGCCAGCATCAGATCGCCGCTTTCCAGTTTCTTTATATAAAGAACCGGATTTTGTACCATCTCACTGATTTCTTCCGGCAGCGCCATCTCCCTTTCCAGATAACGCCCCATGCTTTTTTCTTCATTCTCTTCTTCCGCAGCGGCAGTATTCTTCTTTTCCTGTTTCGGCACTGCCGCAGTATCCTCACTCTCGCTCTTGCTGCCGCAGCCTGCCAAAAAAGAAACTGCCATAAATCCCGCGCAAAACAACGCCGTCCATTTTTTCATTTTTCTCATAGTCACCTCTATTTTAGTTCCGCATACGGCTACGAGATGCACATAACCAGAGCCTCTCTCCGCCTCCTGCTGATTCCAGTTCCGCATAAGCCTTCTGCTGTTTCCAGTTCCGCATACTTTTTTTATTCCGAAACCACTTCCACAATTTTTACTTCCGTTGCAAAAAACATATTTTCGCCTCCGTAGCTTCCTTTCATCTCCACCGTAAAGTTTTCCTTAAGGTCTGCCGCCGAGCCTTCTTTCTCCTCGGCATTTTCGCCGCCGCTTTGGACGGTGCGCTTGATAAAAGTTGTTTCATCGCTGTAGACTACTGTGACTTTGGTATCGTTTTCATCGGTACTGACCAGATCCATTCCGTCTACCTCTTCCACCACAAGTTTCGCTATAATAAACGTATCGTCACTGTCCGGCGGAACATTCTCTATCATCCCCATCAATTCCGTCTCTCCCGATGAAGCATCGCCTGCATCGTCATTGGCCCGGATATCCTCTCCTTCCTCATCTTCCACGTTCTCCGCATTTCCGCCTTCCGTATTTTCCGTATCCGGCAGGTCCTCTCCCTCAGCGGATATATTTCCTTCACTTACGTTTTCAGTTGTTTTTGTGCAGGCGGTAAGCACCCCCAACGCCAATATTGCCATAATACCTGTTATTGTCAGTTTCCTCATAAAATAATGCATTATCTTTTATCCTCCTGTTCATCCATTTTTTTATCCGTTCTTTCGTACCGATTCGGCTTATGCCGGTACTTTATATTTACTCCGCCATATAGATTGCAGACTTCTCCACAATCTCCCGCACCGCTTCCTCCGGCGTAATGATACTGTTCAGCGCATCCGGTCCGATCTCATAGACCGCCTCCTCAACAGCACCATCTCCCGTACTGATTCGGGTGACTGAGCCTGCCATCTCTTTCAGCCGCTGAAATTCCTCCTCCTTCGGCCATTTTACTTCAAGTTCAAAATAGCTTCCGTCATCGTTGCTCATGGCAAGCCCGCCCGCTAAGTCTTTATCTCCGCCGATGGCTCCTTCCCTGGGATTTTTTGCAAAGGAATCAAAGGAAGCCATATTCACAGGCAGCCCGCCGGAAAGGTCCATATCCTGCAGATCCCTGCCAAACAGGAACCTGTAAAACTCCACCGCCATTTCATTGTCCGCGGAAGACGCCGCAACGCCGGCCAGCCCGTCGGGAATAAAGCCTTTGCTTACCTGTCCGTTCCAGAATCCGAAGCCAAGATCATCTTCCGCCAGTTCTGCGATACTGGTCATAACATCATAATCAAAATCCACGCGGTATACCTTTCCTATCGCAAACTCCTGACCTCCTGTGGCAATACCGATTACATTGGTGGAAAGCACCGCATGATACCCGTCCTCTCCTATAAACCTGTCGCTGTAATTTACCCTTTCCCTCATCTGACCGGCATCCACACCGGATAATTCCGCCTGCCAGATTCTCTCAGCCGCCGCAAGAAATTCCTGAAGCGCCTTCTCGTCTATCATTCCTTTCTCATCCGTCCATGCCGCCGAGGATGTCAGCCCCAGCATATACAGGAGCTCCTCCTCAGACTTCATACCCAGAATTGCACCCTCCGGGTTCTCCTCCCGTATTTCCTCCACCGCATCCGCAAGCGTTTCGATATCCTTTATTTTTTCCACATATTTATTACTCCCTGCCATCATCGGCAATTGTATTCTGACGGGCAGTCCATAAATTGCGCCCTCCTTCCGGCAGGCTTCCACCACATTCGGAAACAGTTCCTCCTCTCCGCTCATACCGTCCACCACGGCGCTCATATCCGCCAGAATCCCCTTCTCCTCATAGGACTCTCGGGGCAGTCCGTCAAGCAGCAGAATATCCGGTCCTTCTCCCGACATGATTTTTGTATTCAGATTCCGTATCGCGTCCTCTTTTGTCACACCGTCTATGCCGGACATGCCGATCTCGTAATGCACATACACATCCTGATGCATTTTCTGGAACAGGCTCACCGCCTGGCGCATGGAATAATTTTCAACAAGACTGTACACCTTTACCTGTTTATCCGGCACTGCCGGCACATTCGGATCGTAAGTATACCGGTACAGCCTCACATCATTGTACAGCACCACAAACTCATTGTCCGGCAGCATCACCATATCCATCAGTACCATGCTGGGATCACTGAAAGAGGAAATGGTCCCGTCGATGATCTGCTCAATTGCCGTCCCGCCGATCACATGCCGGTAAACGCCGCCGCTGAACGCAAAATAAATGATATCCTCCTGTTCTCCCCCGGCCGCCACCAGTTTATGTCCTCTTTCCATGCCGCCCAGAGAATCGCCGAGATTTTCCCTGACAAAATCCTGCAATGTTCTGTCTTCGGGAGCCGGCTTTTCCTGTTCCAAATCATAAATAACAACTTCTCCTCTGCTGGTAAACCCGACCATATACCGCTCCGTAAAACAGACAAAATCCATAAGCCCCTCCGTGTCGAACATCTCCCGTTTCGTCCCGGCAGCCGGATCGATCCGGTACACTCTGCCCTGAAAGTCAAACGCATAGAGCCCGCCCTGTCTGTCAAAGGCAAGCTTCAGGATTCTCGCATCGCCCGTCTCCGGGAAATCAAGTTCCATCCCTCTGCCGTCCGCATCAAAATACATGGCTTTCCATACTGATTCGATTGTATTTTCTTCCGTATCTTCGGTTCTCTCACCCTCATCTGCCGCCGTTTGGGCTCCTTCTTTGCCGGATGGTTCCGGCTCCGCACTCTGAAATGCCTCATCGCCTGATGCTCCCGTCTCATCGCCGGATGCATCAGGTTCTTTCCCATCTTCCTCCTCATAGGGGCTGTAGACCATCGCCACGCCCCCGTCGGGTGAAAGCGCAACATCCGATATATAGCCGCTCGGAATCATATCCTGCCAGGGACAGTCCATCGGCTCCCACTCACTGCCCATATCCGCCGAAATATACCTGCCCGCCATCGGCTCCGCAAGCACAAGTTCATCGCTCTCAGACTTTTGCAGATATAAAGCCGGATAACTTACCGCAGCCGTTATTTCCTCCGGCACCGCAATCTCTTTTTCCAGATATCGTCCCATCCTCTTCTCCGCGTTTTCCGTATCTGCCGCGGGATTTTCTCCCTTCGTATCCACTCCGGCCTGATTCTCTCCGACGCCGTATCTGCCGCAGCCCGCAAGCAAAGAAAGACTTATGATACCTGCCCAAAATAATGCTGTCTGTCTCCTGAATTTTCTCATAGTTACCTCTATATTAAGTTCCGCATACGCCCTCCTGGTACACTTTTACCGAAGAGAAATTTCCACTCGCTTTACGATTGCAAATTTCTCTTGTGCACCTTCCGGGCTTATGCTGTTTTCAAGTTCCGCATACGGCTACGAGATGCACATAACCTGAGCCTCTCTCCGCTTCCTGCTGATTCCAGTTCCGCATACGCCTTCACACCACACCTTACCTGAAGAGGATTTCATGCTGCTCCGCATCACCAAATCCTCTTGTGCGCTGTTCCGACTTATGCTGTTTTCCGGTTCCAAATCTGTTTCAACTCGGCTCGGTCTATCCCAGTATTACTTCCACGATCCTGATCGCCGTGGCATGGAATACATCCCCTTCATAGCTTCCCCACATCTTCGTCGTAAAGCCTTTTTGCAGATCCGCCGCAGAGCCTTCCTTCTCTTCATGGTTTGCGCCGCCGTCCCAGATCTTCTGTTTTTCAAATACGGTATTATCATCATAGACAACCGTGATCTTCGCAGATTCCGTCTCCGCTCCGGGTGCTTCCATAATCATAATACCGCTTCCATCATCAGTTGTCTCCGTATAGATCTCCGTCACCGTAAACTGCCCCTCTCCGACCTCGTAAATATCACCGAGAAGGTCTCCTTCCTCGTCCGGAATATGCCCCGCTTTGTTATCCGTATCTTCCGTCCCCGGATTTTCTTCGTCCGCAGGCTTTCCTTCCGATGGTTCTCCGTCCGCACCATCTCCCGCCGGTACTTCCCCATTCTCCAAAGCATCCGCCCCCGGCAGATCTTCCGCCTCCACTGCAAATCCTGAATCCGTCTCCGCATTCTCACCGTTTTTCGCACAGCCGGTAAGTCCTGTTCCCATCATCATCATAATACCTGTTATGATCAATTTTTTTCTTATGTACTTCATTTTTTGTCCTCCTGCTTTTTACCATGCATACTTATTTTTCAAAAGTCAGGGCCCATATTTGACTTTTGTGAAGCAGAGCCCCCTTTCGGACTCTACACCAGCATCATAGCAGACTATCCTCTAAGTTTTCTCTAAACATTTTTAATTTTTTTTAGAGATTTTTTAAAGACTTTTCTGCTATACTATTTTCATAATCCATAAAAGAATGAGGCACAACATGAGAATACTTCTGGTAGAAGATGACGAAAAACTGAAAAACTCCCTCGCTTTCCAGCTTCAGCAGGAAGGCTTTATCGTTGATACCTGTTCCGACGGCGAGGAAGCCCTTTACTATATTGAACAGAATATCCACGATCTGATTTTGCTGGACCGGATGCTGCCCTACTTAAGCGGCACCGATGTTCTTTCCAAAATGCGGGGCGGCAATAATCAAACACCCGTTATTTTAATCACCGCTCTCGGCACCCTGGATGACAAAGTCCAGGGGCTCGACCTGGGAGCCGATGATTATCTGGTAAAACCCTTTGCCTTTGAGGAATTGACGGCAAGAATCCGATGTATCACCCGCCGCCCCCGCAAAATGGAACTGACGGGACAGCTTGCCTTCGGAGATATTGTGTACCGCCCGGAGGACAACATGCTGACCGGTGTGTCCGGCGCCTGCAGCATGTCCCGGCGGGAAGGAGACCTCCTGGAAGTTTTTTTAAGAAACCCGGGAGCGCCCCTCTCCCGCACCCTGCTCCTCACAAAGGTCTGGGGACCTGAGAGCGATGTGGAGGACGGTAATCTGGATAATTACATCCACTTTTTAAGAAGACGTTTAAAAACCGTAGGCAGCCGCGTCTCAATCCGCACGATACGCGGCATCGGCTACCAGATAGAAGATCAATAAATTCGGAATTCATTTATGTTTCAGAAAGTACACTTACGCCTCGCTGTCCTCTGCGGCAGCATCACAGCCTTCATCCTGCTCGTTATGTCCCTGGGCTATCTCTATATCTCGGAACAGGGTTTAAAAACGAGCAGTTTTTCTTCTTTCCAAAACGATATGAACACCCTGATCGCCAACCTGGAACATCAGAGTGTGATCACCCACGAATGGCTCACCAAAATGGAGGGCAGCGGGAAATACCTGATCCATATCTCCGACAACGGTGTTCCCTTTTTGTTTAACGAACGGGAAACGGAGGAAGAAAAGCTGCTTTTTCAGGAGGCATGGGAGGCATGGGAGAGCAGTTCTGTGGAGATCGCTCCCACAGCCTTTTCCGAAATCTATCACACGGAATTTCTCTTTTCCCCGAAAGGAAGCCGGGGAAAAGACTACTATGCCTGCGCCGCCGTGGCGGAAAAAAACAGCGGTTCCCTGCAGGTTATGATCCTGTCGCCCCTCGATACCCTGAACGCCCAGATCAGGCGGCAGCGTTTTTTATTTTTTGCCCTTGACATCCTGGCCGTTCTCGCCCTGTCCTTTTTTGCCTGGCATTTTACAAGACGAATCTTAAAACCCTTAGAAGAAAATCAGAAAAAACAGGCACAGTTTATCGCTTCCGCCTCCCACGAACTGCGCACGCCTTTAGCGGTAATCCTCTCCTGCGCCTCCGCTTCCCAAAAGGCGGACGGTACGCAGCGGACACATTTTCTGGAAGCCATGCAGTCCGAAGGAATGCGGATGTCCAAACTGATTGATGATATGCTCCTTTTAACCTCCGCCGACAATAAAGGCTGGAGTATTAAAATGTCATCCGTGGAACCGGATACGCTGCTGCTCAACCTCTATGAAGCCTTCCAGCCCATCGCCGCGGAAAAAAATATTGCGCTCTCCATCACCCTGCCGGAAGAAAATACTCCGACGCTCACCGGTGATAAAGAACGCATCACACAGGTTCTCTCCATCCTGCTGCACAATGCCTTAAGTTATACGCCTGCCGGCGGCTCCGTGCGCCTGATCCTTACCTGTCATGGAAAAAATATTTTATTTTCTGTGGAAGACAACGGTCCCGGCATCCCGGATACCGAAAAAGAACGGATTTTTGAACGCTTCTACCGCAGCGACAAATCACGCAGCAAAAAAGGGCATTTCGGTCTCGGCCTCTGTATTGCCGCCGAAATCATCCACGCCCACCGCGGAAAAATCTCCGTCAAAGATACACCCGGCGGCGGAAGCACCTTTATCGTGGCTCTGTAAGCGCGGCACGGCGTCCGTTATGCCTTACGTAGACTCCCTGACCAGGAGTTCTCCCTTAAACACATGGTGCTGATGCTTCTCATTTCCCGCGAGAATCTCAAACATCAGTTTTATCGTGGCATCCGCGATCTCCTCCACCGGCTGGCGGATCGTCGTGATCCGCGGAATAAAATAATCCCCCGCCGCAATGCCGTCAAATCCTCCTACCGCGATATCCTCCGGCACCCTCTTTCCGGCATCCGCCGCGGCACGGCAGGCTCCCATCGCCATCACATCGGAAATCGCATATACCGCCGTAACATCCGGCCTTTTTTGAAGCAGCTCCCGCATCATCGCATAGCCGTTTTCATAGGAATAGGGCTCAAACTCCGGCTTCATCTTGCAGACCAGCCCCTCATCCACCGATATCCCATGTTCCGAAAGCGCCCTCTTATATCCCAAAAGCCTTAAATGTCCGATACTTTCATTCTCGGAATCCGCGCACAAAATAGCAATCTTATTGTGCCCTCTTTCCACCAGGTGACTGACCATCCGAAAACTCTCCTTCTCATCATCCACCGACAAATAAGAATAGCGGTCGTTGTTCGGATCTACGTTTTCCGGCGCACATCCCGCCGTACTCAGGATAAAGGGCACCTGCAGCTTTTCCAGCTTTTCCTCCGCATGGTTAAAGTATCCGCCAAGAAAAATAACGCCCCGGACACGCTTTTCCTTTACCAGCTCCAGCGCCATTTCCACCTCGTCCTCATTCTGATTGACATGGTTTAATACCATCGCGTACCTTTCCCGCTTGATCCGCCCTTCGATGACTTTGATCATGCCGCTGAAAACAGGGTTGGTCATACCTTTCACAAGCACGGCAATGCTCTTTGCCTCCGTCCTTTTCAGGTTACGGGCGCTGTTATTTGGAATATACCCCTGCTCCCGGATCGTCTCCATCACTTTCTGCTTCGTCTCCGGGTTGATATCCGGGTGATTATTAATAGCGCGGGAGACAGTACTGACTCCCACGCCGCATATTCTCGCTACATCTTTAATGGTCAACTCTTCCATACAGTTCTCCCAGCTCACGCATCTGTTTTGCCAGCTTTTCCGTCAGCATCTCTCTTCTGACTCTCCACCTCCAGTTTTTGCCCAGCGTAGAGGGCGTATTGATCCTTGCCTCACTTCCCAGCGCCAGGTAATCCTGTATCGGGATCACCGCCGTATCGGCCACGCTCTTCAGCGCCTCACGGATAAATACAAGATGCACATCTTTTCCCGAACGGATATCCAGATATTTCCTGGCCGTCGCTTTATCCTTTCGCTCCAGCGTGTCATACCACCCCATAACCGTATCGTTGTCATGAGTTCCTGTATATACCACACAGTTTACCGGATAGTGGTAAGGCATATAATCCCCCTCTTCCCTTGAATCAAAGGCAAACTGCAAAATCTTCATACCGGGAAAGCCCGATTTCTCCACCAGCTCCCTGACCGTATCCGTGACAAAGCCCAGATCCTCCGCGATCACTTCCCTTTCTCCGAGTTTCTCCCTCATCGTCTCGAAAACCGAAATGCCGGGGCCTTTTTCCCAATGCCCGAACTCAGCCGTTAAGTCGCCGTAAGGAATCGAATAATATTCGTCAAACCCTCTGAAATGATCGATCCGCACTATGTCATAGAGTTCATAACAATAACGGATGCGCTTCATCCACCAGTCATATTCCGTCTCTTTGTGGTAATCCCAGTCATAGAGCGGATTTCCCCAGAGCTGTCCGTCAGCCGAAAAGGAATCCGGCGGGCATCCCGCCACCGCTGTCGGCGTACCGTCCTCCTTCAGTTGGAAAAGTTCCCTTCCCGCCCAGACATCCGCGCTGTCAAGGGCAACATAAATCGGTATATCCCCGACAATACGAACGCCCTTTTTGTTCGCATACCGTTTCAGCGCAAACCACTGACTCTGGAACAGATACTGTTCAAACCGGTAAAAACCGATCTCCTCCTTACAATACTCTCTGTAATACGCAAGCGCTTCCTGTCTGCGAAGCTTGATATCATCGCTCCAGGAAAGCCAGCTGATACCGCTGTAGGATTTCTTCACAGCCATATAGAGCGCATAATCCTCAAGCCAGTAAGCATTTTTTTCACAGAACCGGTTAAAATCCTCATCCTCCGAAATCCCGCTGTTTTCATATGCCTTCCGCAAAAGCTTAAACCTTTGTTTATATATTTTATCATATCGTATGAAGTCCTGACAATCTCCAAAATCACAGTCTTCACATTCTTTTTCGGTGATCCATCCCTTCTGCGTCAGGGCTTTTAAATCAATATAGTAGGGATTTCCCGCGAAGGTGGAAAAAGACTGATAAGGGGAATCCCCATAACCGGTAGGCCCGAGCGGCAGTATCTGCCACAGGCTCTGCCCCGCCTGTTCCAGAAAATCCACAAATTCATATGCCTCTTTTGAAAAGCTGCCAATACCGTAAGGTGACCAGAGACCGGATACCGGCATCAGCACACCGCATCTTCTCATACTTCTCCTCATTTCTGCGCTGCTTTTGGCTCAGTCTGCTGTGCCTGCGCATGAACGAGTTTGTGTCAAGCAACGCACAGGCACAAATCTCGCGATTGAAAATTTCAATTTTCAATCTTCCCTCCTTGCCATACGACTGTTAAGAGTATCACATATCACTCCCGCAATCAATCCCGGACTGAACTGTTATACCGTTACAGCCGCTATTTTGTTTCATTCCGAATATGTTTTTCATTATAAACAATAGACGCCTGCCCGTATCTGTGGATCAGCGCAGGCTCGTCGCTCATATGGGAGAAATCTATGATCTCCGGTTCCGCATGCCCCGCAATAATCTCTTCCGCACACCCCATCAGATCAAACAGATACTTCTTTCCGATCGGGCGCAGAAAATGCCCCGGAAAGATCAGGTCAAACTCCCCTTCCCTCGCGGCAAGTTTTTTCAGATCCTCCAGATACGCTTCCACGCTTGCGGAATAGGTATCAAAAATCAGGATCGGAGTGCTGACAATGGAATCCCCGGAGATCAGTATCCGATTTTTACCGTCCAGAAAAACCATGCTGCCCAGCGTATGGCCCGAAATGCCGATCGCTTCAAATTCTCTGTCCCCCAGATCAAAACGCATTCCCTCCGTAATATATCCCGACGGTTTTGCAAGGCGCAGTTCCTTCCCTTCCAAATCCGGTCCCGTATACCCCGGCTCCTTCATCTCCTTCACACGAAACGCCTGCCAGCGCTCCCACGTCATATAGGAAGGCTCTATCATCCACTCATCCTTTTGATTGATATACACCTCATCAAACTCATGGTTGCCCAGCGCGTGATCCACATGTCCGTGGGTGTTGACAACAAATACCGGCTTATCCGTCAGCGCCTCCACCGTCTCTTTCAGCGGTCCGATCCCGGCGCCCGTATCCACGAGCATTGCCCGCTCCTTCCCTTCCACAAGATACATGATATCCGTACCAAACTCATCCAGCGCGTAAATATGCTCCGCGGTAAGCTGCACGGTATACCCGTTTATGGTTCTGATATTCAGATTATCCATCACTGCTCTCCCATATTACTTTCTTCTTTTTACAGAAGCTGCCGCAAAATCCGGAACTTCCAGGATATATGCCTCCGTCATTTTCGATGCCGAAGCCGTATCGTATGGAAATCCGTCATTTTGTGACAGCCCCTTATTATCATTTCATATCGGCAAAAATGCTTACATCTTTACCGCACCCGCCGTAATACCGCTGGTAATATATTTCTGTGCCAGAATATATAAAATAACGATCGGTATAATCGAAAGCGTCAGCGCCGCGATCAGAAGGTTCCAGTCGGAACCTGCATTGCTTCGGAATATATAGATCATAACCGTCAAAGTTCTCTTTCCCGTCTCACCGATCATCAGGCTCGGCATCAGGAAGTCATTCCATGTCCAGAGGAAGAATAGCACGCCGATGGTAATGCTGGTAGGTTTTACCAGCGGGAAAATAATCTGCATCATCGTGCGGAACGCACCGCAGCCGTCGATACATGCCGCTTCTTCCAGATCCCTGGGCACCGATTTCAAAAAGCCCACGTAGGTAAAAATACCAAATGCGCAGTGAAATCCGGCATACAGTCCGATCAGCACCGTCAGCTTATTGTTCATATGAAATTTTGTTGTCATAACCTGCAGCGCGATCATGATCGTATGGAACGGTACAATCTGTCCTAAAGTAAATAAAATATACCAGAACGGTCCGTCCTTCGACTCGATATGGGCAATCCCGTATGCTGCGAAGAAGCTTACGATCAGTCCCACTACTACAGTTCCGCCCGTCACATACGCAGAATTTAAGAACACCTTTACAAAGTCCATTCTCGCCACTGCTTCTTTGTAGTTGTCAAGCGTAAAATGCGTGGGAAACGCCAAAAAGTTGGAGATCATATCGCTGTAGGGTTTAAAGCTGTTCATCACCAAAAGCAGGATAGGCAGTACAAAGATGAAACCAAGTACCAGCATGATCAGTGTTGCCGCAATATTGCCTTTTTCCTTCGTATCTCCCATTAGTACGACACCTCCCTCTTCCTTGTGAAATTAAGCTGAATTAAAGTAACGATTGCCACTACCAGGAATAAGATCACGGACTTCGCCGCACCGTATCCCATATTATATTTGACAAACGCTTCCTTATAGATATCCATTGCCACCGGCATTGTCGTTCCGTAAGGGCCTCCCGCCGTCATCGCGTTCGGTACATCGAATGCCTTAAATGCGCCGGAAATCGACACAAACAGGTTGATCGTGATGGTCGGCATCAAAAGCGGAAGCTGGATATCGCGGATCAGGCGAAAGCCCGTACAACCGTCGATCTTTCCCGCCTCGATCAGATCCACCGGTATGGTCTGAAGTCCTGCCGTATAGATCATCATCAAAAATCCGATCTGCTGCCATACGGATACCAGAATAATCGTAAATGTCGCCGTTCCGGGTGAACCGAACCAACTGATCGATCCCAGCCAATCCCAGTGCATCGTCTCCGCCAGATTCGGCAGAATCTGAGAAAAGATAAAGGTCCAGATAAACGCCACCAGCACCGCGGAAATAATATTCGGAATAAAGAACAGCGCCCTCGAGAGCCCTTTTGCCCTGATATTCTTATTCAGGAAATAGGCAAGGACAAAGCTCACCAGATTGCTTCCGATAATCGTAAATACTCCAAGTTTCAGGTTAAAGAGAAAAGAAATGTGAAAACCTTCATCGGAAAACAGTTTCACGTAATTCTCAATCCCTGCCATGCTCTTTTTCCCGCTCATCAGGTTCCAGTTCAGGAATGAATACGGGATTGTTCCCCCGAACAGAGGGATCAACAATGCACATGCATACAGGATCAGTGCCGGTATGATCAGCGCATAATAAAATTTTCTTCTTTTTTGAAATAAAATCGACATATCTACTTACCCCTCCAAACAACAGAGCGGCCACGGCCGCTCTGATTTTTTATGATAGTTGGCGGTTTCCTGTAAACTACTGAATAAAGTTCAGGTAACTCTCGTCTAATTCCTGAATAACAGTCGCCTGATCTTTTGCTCCTGCCATATATCCCTGTAAGATATCGCCCGATGCAACGTCAAAGCCGTTTGCATACTGCTGATATACCCAGGGAACCGTGTTTCCTTCATCACAGTATCTTGTGTAATCGTCCATTGCGGAACTGGGCTCTCCGCCGGTGTAAGGCATTGCCGGAGGTGCATCGCCAAGATCCATCGTAAGCTGTGTGATCCACTTCTGTTCCGGATCGCTCATATAAGCCAGTACTCTCTTACACAGATCAGGATGCTCCGTGTTTGCATTGATAACATAGCAGGTAGCCACGTCAGCGCCCAGTTTGTTCTTGGATGCATCGTTGGAAACCGGAACTGCAAAACATCCGATATCCTGTACCGGATCTGCGTGTGCAACCGTTGAAAGGCTGAACTCACCGGTTAACAGCATTGCTGCCTGTCCGTTTGCCAGTGCGTTGAAACCTGACGTAGAATCCTGGTCCATCATATTGCTGCCGGAATACTGTTTCATAATATCCAGGAATGCGAACACTTCATCGATACCGTCCACTGCGAAAGTTCCCTCACCGGAATTTAACGATGCAAGGAAGCCTGGGATATCATCCTGTACAAACGGTGTAAGCAGCATGCTGAATAAGTGCTTTAATGTCCAGGACTCTTTGTAGGTAGCGCCGATCGGCTGAACGCCTGCCGCTTCCAGTTTCGCACAAACCTCTTCAAACTCATCCCTTGTCGTCGGAAGGGTATCAATCCCTGCCTCCGCAAAGATTTCCTTGTTGTAGAAAACGCCTAAATACTCATTTGCATGGGGGAACGCATATACTTTTCCGTCGCTTCCCTTTACCGCCTCAAGAGCCGCGGGATATACCACATCTACGAAAGGCTCTTCGGAAAGATCCATCAGTCTGCCCGCTTCCGCAAATGCCACCACCTGCTGGTAAGGTGTCAGAAGATAAATATCCGGCAGATCATTTGACGCTACCTTTGCGCCGAGGAAATCAGAGTAGTCGCCGGTCTGCATCTGGATATCCAGATCGATATCCGGATTGTTTGCGTTGAAATCTTCCTGGATCGCCTGCAGGTCCTCTCCCCAGCTTCCGTTCCACACTGCCATGGTGACTTTCGTCTTACCATCCGCACTGCCGCTGCTTTCCCCGGAGGAATCCGCCCCCCCGTCTCCGGCCGCATCACCGCTGCCGCCGCATGCCGTCATCGACAGCACCATTACCGCCGCCAGCCCGAGAGTCAGCCACTTTTTCATTTTTTTCATGTTTTTGCCTCCTTACATAAAATTATTTTTTTCTTTTCTATGTATTTCATCAGAGACAAAGATCCGTTTTGTCCGATCCCCACTGTCCTTTGTCTCCAAATAGTACCATAACCGTTGTCCCCACATCGTCTGATCATCCGCAGAAATAAAATCCATCGCTCAATTCTTTCACCATGCGCATTTCATTGACTCCCGTGATCTTCTTTCCGTGGATGACAATATTCTCAAAATAGAAATCATGGGGCCTGCACAGCTCCTGTTTCATCTCGAACCCCCGGACGATGGACACGGGAAAAACACCTTCCGTGATCTCAATATTTTTAAAATGAATATCACTGACCATTCCCCTTACCCGGTCCCTTGAATACTTGGAATCCAGTGTTTTGATATCAATAAATTTCTCCTGGGCATCCTCGATACGGATATTCTCATAGTGGATATCATGTACAAAAGCGCGGTCCGCATTGTGGATCGTCAAAACACCCCCGGACTGATTGCCCTCATATTCACAATGCACAATCTCACAGTTTCTGAATACCACATCGGAAATCTCATCACACCGCGTCTCATAGCCGATCTCCAGCGCGTTTCCGAATTCCGCGTTCCAGAACAGGCAGTCCTCCACCAGAATATGCCGCACATCCGCACAGCCTGAAGGATCCTGAAATTCCTCCGCCTTGATCGAAATACAGTCGTCATTCGCCCGCACAAAGCTGTTTCTCACCGTCACATTCCGGCTGCCTACGATATCAATACCGTCCCCGGTAATGACCTTTCCCAGAATATTGATATCCTCGATCCGCACATCCTCACATGCCGTCGGCACAAGATGCCAGCTTCCGCCGTCCAGCAGCGTAATCCCCCGAACCTCGATATCCTTCCCGAGCACCGTCACAAGCATCTGCTCCGCGCCGTTTTCATTCCATTCATGCCAGTTTCCGCCGTACAGGATTCCGTTCCCGATGATCCTGATATGGTCCGCCATCCGGGAGCGGATCATGCCGCTTACGACAGCGCCTTCTTCTATGTAAACCACATCTCCGGTTTTTAGCTCCAGCGTACCGATATGGTATACCTTTCCCTTTTGAAACTCATAAGATACCTTTTCCGGCTTTTCCACTCTCTCAGACTGCAGAATATAAAGCGGACACAACAGATCGCCGTCGATCTCCACTATCACCCGCAGGCCCGCAGGAACACGAAATTTCAGCACGGAACCGTCCCTCTCAAAAGAGATGCCGACGGATGTGGGACGCAGCCTTACCGATTTCACGTTATCGGGAATCGTCACTTCCACTTCCCGCTCCCGTCCCTTCTTCTCATATACCGGTATCGCAAAATGGAAAAATTCATTTTGGAATACCTCCACTTCTTTTCCGTCAATCCGGACGCCGTACAGAGACGAGATTCCCAGATCGCTCACGCTTTTCAACTCATATAAGGGGCTCTCCCTGACCGGCCTTGGTATATATTCCTGCTTCTTTGCCGCCGCTTTTTTTCTCACAGAATGTTCCATAAGTTCCGCCTCTCCCGCCCTTTCATGTTTTTCCACATTCTTTTATCTCATTTTTTTGCATCTTGTGGATATTCGGCAACGATCCCGGTATCGCTACCAGTAACGTTGCCGGTAACGTTACCAATTCTCCGTAAATAAATGTATCATATCCTTTTTCTTTTGACAATACCTGTCTTATAATTTTGTGCATACTATCCAAATTTGAACTTTCTTTTTAGGCAATATTAACCATATCCTGGGGATTGCAATCCGCCGCCGACTGGATTATGATAAATAACTGTAACGTGGAATCCATACATCCGGTATTCCTAAAACATACCTCAATAAAACGCTTCGGAATGGAGGAACTCATGAAAATAATCAATCCCGTCCTGAAAGGATTTCACCCCGATCCCAGTATGATCCGGGTGGATGACACCTACTATATCGCCACCTCCACCTTTGAGTGGTGGCCCGGCGTTCAGATTCACGAGTCAAAGGATCTGGTAAACTGGCACCTGCTCACCTACCCCTTATCGGAAAAGCGGCTTCTCGACATGACCGGCGATCCCGATTCCGGCGGGATCTGGGCGCCGGATCTCTCCTATGACAACGGCACCTTTTATCTGGTCTATACCGATGCCAAGGTGACCACCGGTTCTTTTAAGGACTGCACCAACTACCTGATCACCGCAGAGGACATCACAGGTCCCTGGTCCGATCCTATTGTCCTGAACACGGCGGGATTTGACGCCTCCCTGTTTCACGATGAGGACGGCAGAAAATATCTGGTAAACCAGTACTGGGATCCAAGGCCATGGCGCCATCCTTTTTATGGTATCATGTGTACGGAATTTTCGGAAAAAGAAGGCGCCCTTACGGGAAAGCCATGGGTAATCTATCAGGGCACTGCGGACCGCCTCGCGGAAGGTCCCCATCTCTATAAAATAAACGGCTGGTACTATCTGTTTGTGGCACAGGGCGGAACCGGATATGCTCATCAGTCGAGAGTCGCAAGGGCAAAATCTCTCCGCGATGCCTTTGAGACGCAGCCCGGCGCCCCTCTTCTGACAACGCTGGACGCCCCCTACCATCCCTACCAGAAGGCGGGCCACGGCTCCCTCGTCCGGACAAAGGCAGGGGAATGGTATTTTGCCCATCTGATGGCACGGCCGCTCCATCACGATACGGAATCTGTCATAGATCCGAAGGGCTTTTGCCCTCTCGGAAGGGAGACGGCAATCCAGAAACTGGTGTGGGATGAAGAGGGCTGGCCTCAGATCGTCGGCGGGCACAACGGACTAATCGAAGTGGATGCGCCTTTGGGCGTAACGGAACACAAATGGGAAAAAGACTGCCAGGAAAAGGACGATTTTGATAAAGATACGCTGAATCCCCATTTTCAGAGCCTGAGGACACCGCTGAGCGAAGAGATATGCTCTCTGAGAGACTGCCCCGGACATCTGAGGCTGTACGGGCATTTCTCACTGGCATCCGCCTTTACCCAGGCGCATGTGGCGCGCAGATGGCAGAGTTTTGCTTTTGAAGCGGAAGTGAAAATGGCCTACCGCCCCGTATCCTTCCAGCAGTTCGCGGGACTTACCTGCTACTATAATACCGGAAGCTGGACCTGTATGGAAATGACATGGCATGAAACATACGGGCGCGTCATCGATGTGATCAGCACGGATCTTTCCGGAGCGGAGAGCGTGTATGAAGATACCCCCGTACCTGTGCCCGAAGATGCGGCATACGTCTATTTTAAAGTGAAGGTACAACGCCTTAAGTATCAGTATTTTTACTCTTTTGACGGGGATACATGGACCGCGGTGCCCAGAATATTTGATGCCGCAAAACTCTCGGATGATTATATCAGCGCCGCCTGCGGCGTGGCTTTTACGGGCGCCTTTGTCGGTATGATGAGCGTAGACGGGCTCGGGACGAAGATACCGGCTGATTTTGATTATTTTTGTTATCGGGAAGCCGAAAACGCGGAAAACATCTGATAATATCATTTCACGAAACAATTCACCCGGCCGGGAGCATTAAGTTTTACTCCTGGTCCGGTGCACTCTCACCAGTACATCTTCTTCTGCTTTTCGCTGATATGTTCCACAAAACGGACTTTACATTTTAAAAACTCTTCCATATCCATCATAATATGATACAGCAATGCACGGCTTTCAAACTCTTCCTGTTCTCTCGGCAGCTCTTCTTTCCTCATATTTTCAAAAACACGCTGCAGATTTTTCATCTCGTTTTCCGCCGTATTCTTTTCCGAAATCCGTTCCGCCATATCCCGCATATAATCCGCCACAATTTTCGCCTGCCCGGGCATACTCCTGATCCTTTGCATCTCATAGTGCAGGCTGTGCAGCATTTTTAACTGATTCATCCGCATGATAAAATAATCAATATAATACTGGTGATAAGACATAAAGGAATTGCTCTTATATTCCCTGGCCTCCTCGATCATATCCGCGAGCCTTGGTTCCAGATCACGAATATCCTCCCAGACATTTCTGCCCTCCCGCTCTTCCATAAGATAATCCGCTATCTTACACAAAATATCCTGCAGCGATTTTTCCGTAAAACGCATGCCTTTGATGATATGCTTCTCCTGCTTTTTGTTCAGGTAAAACATATTCAGCAAAAAGGCAATGGATACACCGATCAGCACCAGCATAAATTCATTATAAAGAAACCCGATGCCAAAATCTTTCGTAGTCATATAGTGGGCCGCGATCACGCCGTTGACCGATAAAGTCGATTTCCATTCCAGCATCGCCGATAAAAAGACGATGCCGAATATCACCATCCCGAAAGCAACCCATACACTCTCCATATGGGGGATAAACAGAACCGCCAGCAATGTGGTAACAGCAAATGTGCCAAGACGGACAAAGGTAAATTTTACCGTCTCCATCTTTGTTCCCAGAAGTGACAAAAGCGTCACCGTGCCCGCCGAAACCGCATATTCAAGCTGCAAAAACCCCGCTATATAGATAGCCGCCGCACTTCCGACCGCAACCTTCAATGCCAGCAGCAGGTTCTTTTCCAGCCTTCTTCTTGTCTTTATACTCATGGCATTTCCTCCTGCAAAAACAGATATGGATGTTATCCTTGCTGTCTCAGATAACATCTTAGTCCTTTTTGACAGGTTTATCAATGAGTTTTTATGCTAATTCCAGTATTCTTTTATTTGCTTCTCACCCAGATTTTTCACAAATTCCTGTTTATATTTTAAAAACTCCTCCAGGTCCATCAGCACATGGAAGAGCATTGCCCGGCTCTCAAACTCCTCTCTTGACTTCGGCAGTTCCTCCTGTTTCATCTCCCCCAAAATCTCCTCCAGCCTCTCCAGCTGTTTTTCCGGCAGGTTCTTCTCCGTTACATAATCCGCCAGGTAACATATATAGTCCGCTATCACCGCCGCCTGCCCGGGCATATTCCGCATCTTTCTCATCTCATAATGCAGACTGTCCAGCATCCGGTACTGGTCAAGACGCATCTCAAAGTAATCCAGATAGTAATCATGGTGGGATTCAAAGGTGTTATCCTGATATTCCCTCGCCTCTTCCATCAGTTCCCGCAGCTTGTCCTCCAGCATATCGATTTCCTCCCAGACGCTCTGGTTCATCCGCTTTGTCCTCTCCCGTCCCATCAGATATTCCGCCAGTTCCCGCAAATCGGCCTGCAAGGTCTTCTCCACATAACAAATCCCTTCCATCAGATGCTTTTTCTGGCTCTTATTCAGATGAAACAGATTCAGAATAAAAGCGATCGCAACCCCGATAAACACCAGCATAAATTCATTATAGAGAAATTCCGGGCTCAAATCCGCTTTGGTCATATAGTGTGAGGCGATGACCGCATTCACCGACAGCGCCGCCAGCCAACCCATCATATTACAGAAAAAGACAAGTATAAAGACAATGACACCGTAAGCAAGCCACTCGCTGTGCATATACGGGATCAGCAAATACGCCATCAGAACGGTAAGGAGAAACGTAATCAGACGAAAAAGGGAAAGCTTTACCGTTCCCCATTTTGTGGCAAGCAGAGACAAAAGCGTTACGGTGCCCGCCGAAGCCGCATACTCCAGGTGCATGGCCTCCGCGATATAGATGGCAAGCCCGCTGCCAAAGGCAATCTTGAATGCCAGAAGCAATGTCTTTTTCAATTTCCTTCTCATCACCGTACTCATGTTCCGCCCTCCCGTCAGCGCCTCTGATATTTGATTATTTTCGACTTTTTAACATCATTTTCCGTCTATTATACTTTATGATATCCAATTTTCTCAATTTTTACAATGCCAATTCTGCAAAAACAGATTGTTAACCATTTTATTTTTGTGGTTGACATATCGTTCTTTCCTGTGTTAGGATGGTTGAGACACAAAAGACCATACACAATTACGACTGATAACCATAAAGATCAGAGAAAGGACCGAGACATCCAATGAATACAAATACAAAGACAAACACATCCGAACAAAACACCGGCATGCGGACAGGCGAAAAAAGAAAAATCTATGATATGGCATACATTGCCGTCTTTACGGTGATCATCGCGATCTGTTCATGGATTTCCATCCCCACCTTAGTCCCCTTTACCCTGCAGACCTTCGCGGTATTTCTGTCCGTCGCAATACTCGGCGGAAAACGCGGTACGCTGTCGATCATCATCTATGTCCTGCTGGGCGCCATCGGTGTTCCGGTATTCGCGGGATTCTCCGGCGGATTCGGCATTATCTTAAACACCACCGGGGGCTACATCATCGGTTTTATACTCTCCGCCCTTATCATGTGGCTGATGGAAACCATGTTCGGCAGAAAACTTCCGGTTCAGGCACTGTCGATGGTACTTGGTCTCCTTGCCTGCTATGCGGTAGGCACAGTATGGTTTATGTTTGTTTATATGAGACAGACAGGCGCCATCGGACTGACAACGGTACTGGGCTGGTGCGTCATCCCCTTTCTCATTCCCGACGCAATAAAAATTGCCCTGGCGCTCACCCTCAGCAATACGCTGCGCAAACCTCTGGCAAAGATCATGAATGAACCCGGGACCTGAACAAAAAGAAGGAGAATCGATACATATGATATACAAAATCAGAGCCCATCACGGCATGTGTTTTTCCTTTTTTCAGGGAAAGGGCTACAGCGGTGAATTTACGGAAAATATGTGGTCCATGAAAGAAAAACTGAGCAGGAATCCCGAAGTGATCCTGCTCAGTGAAACCGATGATGTCTGTTCCCGCTGTCCCAATAACCATTCCGGGAAATGCACATCCGCAGATAAAGTCGATGATTATGACCGCCAGGTACTTGCCCTTTGCGGTTTCAGGGAGGGGACAAAAATCAGATGGGCGGATTTTGAAAAATCCGTACATGACAATATTCTGTCCCAGGGAAAACGCACTGCCATCTGCGGCGGCTGCCAGTGGAATGCGTTGTGCCTGCAGCCCCCGGCTCCTTTTTCTCACGCCTCGATCACCTTATAAAACTCCTCCAGTGTCCACCCTTTCTCTGCCAGATAGGCTGCCGCCTCCCGCCCCACATAGCGGAAGTGCCAGGGTTCAAAGCCGATCTTTGTCACATCCTCCTTCTCCTCCGGATAGCGCAGGATAAAGCCGTATTCATGGCAGTGCTCCACCAGCCATTGATTACCGGGCTCTCCCGTCTGGCTTTCGTCCATGATCGTATTGGTGGAACACAGGATATCCAGCGCCAGCCCCGTCTCATGCTCGGACTGTCCCGCCGGCATGGTATACTCATGCGTCCTCTGAAGCGCCGCCTCATAGGTGTACCCCTTCTCCATATACTTTTTCACATCCTTATCCACCAGATTCTGCTGATAGGACCGGTCCCGGTGGGCGGAAGCAATCCAGTAATCATAGCCTGCCGCGCCGCCCGCCTCCAGCATGGCACAGAGATCGCCATAGAGCACCTCCGCAGCCTGCAGCCTTCCCTTGCAGATATCCCGCAGCACCGGCTGGTAAGAAGCGGAAAGCTCATGTTCCTTATTGACCAGCAGCAGAAGAGATTCATTCCGCGCATAAACATCCTGACACTCCTGTCGTATTTCAGGTGTGACCGCAGCCCCATCCCCGACAGCAGCCATGGATTCTCCTTCCGCATTTATCTCTTCATTCAAAGCTGTTTCGCCGCTCCCGATCCGTGCACCCTCTGCGTATACTTTCTCGTCACCTTCCATAAAAAAACCGATAAATACCCAGAGAGTAGCCGCAATGCCTGCAAAGCAGAAATAAAGCAGCAGCCATCTGATCATCCTGCGTTGTGCCCTCTTCTGTTTCCGTTTTCTCGCATCTGTTATCCGCCTTTGCGCCATTTGCCGGGAATTGTCTCTGTTTCCGGTATTTCGGCTTCTTCTTACATCCTCCGTTCTATTATAAACAGGCCTTCTATCCCCTTCGGTTTTCGTCTTTCTTGCCGGACCGTATCCATACATCATATCCAACCTGAGCGTTTTCCCCATACTCTCGTCCTCCTCTTTCGGAATCCATGCGAAGAAAAGCGCCGCGAAATACAAGGCTTTTTTCACATTTGATAAGACAAGAATATCCGCTCCATGTATCAGACTTTCCGCAAATCTGTATCAAAACTGTATCAATTCATACAAAGCAATTCAGCCCTGAAAACATTACGCCATACCGCAAATCCATCCGAAAAAGTAAATTCCGTCAGAACTGCATTAACTCAAAAAATTCCCTGCACCCCGCTTTCTGCAGCCACAGGCCGTCGTCTGTGCCGCTCCATTCACCTGTGGTCCCTACCGCCAGCAGCATCTCCTCCTGTGTATCACGAATATCCTTCCCAACCGACACCTCATTGACCACATCCGTCTCCACCGCATACATCACTGCCTCTCTGTCCACATCAGACAGCGCTGCATCATATATCTCTTCCGCCGTGCCCGCCCCTGCTTCCGAGGAGGCTCCCGTCTCCGCCGCCGTATCCGCCCCACCGGCGCCTTTTCCCGCTTCTTTATCCTGAAACCTCATATAGCCGATGATCTCTCCGGTGCGTTCCGTGCCATAAATGATTTCCTCCTCTGGGCGCACCTCCCAGTATCCCTTCCATTCCTCCGAGTTCATCAAAAATATGTGTAACGGCTTCCATTTCTGAAAAAGACAGCGTGCTGATTGCCGAACGAACCACCGCAAGCTTCCTGCTTTCCTCTGCGCTTTCTTCATTGACTGCACGCAGCATTTCCAGACCAACTACCGTTGTTCCATATTCACACAAAATAATATCATCAATATCATACTGATGATCGCACTTATAAATAAACAAGGTGCCCAGCCGCTCCCCAGCTATCTCAATCGGAGTAATAATCGCCTGGAATTTATTCACATCAATATTTTCAAACCCCAGCGTTTCCAGATTAACGTTCTCTTTTGTAGACAGCACGGCAAGCATTCTTTCATTCAACATGGCATCGATAAAACCGCCCACACGTTCAGCAATCAGTTCATTAATGGAATCCACATCCGCCGCTGCGCCTATCCCAAGCACCTTTCCCTTCTTGCTGATAACTAATACATTGGACGATAAGATTTCACATAATACATGACAAATATCATTGAAAACCACTTTGCTTGAATTGTTATTGTGTAGCAACTTTCCAATTTTTCTCGTCTTATCCAACAGCTGTACGCTACTCATTCCATGACCTCCGTCTTTTCTTCCGCAAAATGCCACATAAAATACTCAGTCCAGGGATATGTTCCACCCCATGCCATTGTTTACCGTGCTCATTGTAACATATTAACATCTGTATATCAATAATTTTAAGATGATTTTT
>OFGN01001002.1_pt1 | contig 24222 bp, 23 predicted proteins | sample 1521821 | NCBI WGS metagenome assembly OFGN01 (sample SAMEA3504094, study PRJEB24116) | mouse gut metagenome | biome: mouse gut; feature: mouse-associated habitat; material: faeces | place: Denmark | collected 2011
TTGCGAGGTCTGCGAAGCAGGAAGCCCATTGGCTTTAGACGATGGGTGGTTCACCGTCTTACATTTAATCTGGGAGACTTTTTCCTTTTTGCAGGAGCGATATTAGCCATATTTGCATCAGTGATAAAATGCGGAAAAAGTAAATAGAAGTAGGAAAAGAGAGATTGTGACCGGTTTTGTTCACAATCTCTCTTTCTATTATTTTTGCTTTCCAGGGAGCTGTGCGAGTATGATTGCGATGAACATCAACACGCATCCAAATAATTCTTTCACAGTCAGCGTCTGACCAAGGATAGCCCATCCAGCCAGTACGGAGATACAGGATTCCAGACTTAGGATCAAAGACGCAACGGTTGGATTCATGTTGCGTTGTCCGATGATCTGTAACGTATAGGCAACTCCGCAGGAAAGTACACCGGCATACAAAATTGGTCCCCAGGCACTTAAAATATTATTTAAGTTTGGGTGTTCGAATAAAAATGCCGGTATTGCGGAGATAAATCCGGATATAAAAAACTGGATACATGACATTTTTATACCGTCTGCGAGTGGTGAAAAATAGTCGATGACAAGTATATGTAAGGAAAATAGAATCGCACAGATAAATATCAAACTGTCGCCGAGTCCGATGGAGAAAGACTCGGTAATGCAAAGCAAATACAATCCGATCACGGCGAGTAATACGGATAGCCAGATTGCGGGAGCGCATTTTTTTCGGAAAAATAAAAATGCCAAAATCGGTACGATCACAATGTAACATGCAGTGATAAAGCCGGCTTTTCCGACCGTGGTATATTTGATGCCTACCTGCTGAAAATTACTTGCCAGACCCAGACAGATACCGCAAGCAATGCCTCCGATTATTAAAGTTTTTCGTGAAGAGGACGTATTTTGCTTTTGCGGTTGTTTTTTATCTGATTTATTCAAGATAAAAATGCAAGGAATCAGCACGATTCCGCCGATGATGCTTCGTATGAAATTAAAAGTAAACGGTTCCACATAGTCCATTCCAATGCTTTGGGCGACGAAGGCGGTTCCCCATATAGTGGCAGTCAGTAAAAGGATCCAGGAATTTCTAAATTGTTGTTTCTGCATTTTGGTTATCCCTCCTCAAAAACTCTTTGATCTGTCCAAAGATAATCTGCATGAGAGTCGTTCTTGCCTCCACGCTTGCCCAGGCGATATGTGGGGTGATGAGAAGTTTTTTGTTGTCCTTGATCTTAAGGAGCGGATTGTCAGGACTCATCGGTTCCATGCAAAGGACATCCAATCCGGCAGCCGCAATTTGCTCATGCTCCAAAGCCGCAGCGAGATCTTTTTCTACCACGATCGGACCTCTTCCAAGATTCAGGAAAATGCAGTTTGGCTTCATTTTAGAAAATGCATGGGTGTCAAAAAGATTTTCGGTATGCTCGTTTAACGGAGCGTGGACGGATAAAATATCAGAAGATTTCAGCAAGGTATCAAAATCCACCTGCGTGTAGCCTTCCTGTGCAGGCGCTCCCGAAGCGGAATGGTATATCACGTTTGCGCCAAAGGCAGAAGCAATAGACGCAACTTTGCGCCCGATATTGCCAAGACCTACAATACCCCACGTCATGCCGTTTATCTGATGGAACTGTTCCGCAAAATGTGTGAAAATCGTGTCGTTTACATAATTTTCATTTTTTACATAATCATCATAGTAGCGCAGTTTTTCCAAAAGATAAAAAAGCATGGCAAAAGTATGCTGAGCAACGCTTTCGGTAGAGTATCCGGCAACATTTCGCCAGGCAATGCCGTGGTCATTCAGGTAGTCCTTGTCAAGATTATTTGTGCCGGTTGCTGTTACGCAGACAAGTTTCAAATTCTTTGCCAAACCGATGGTTTGCTCGTTGATCTGTACTTTATTAAGAATGATGATATCTGCATCTGAAACTCTTGCAGGTACCTGCTCATTCGTGGAAAAATCATATTTTACCACTTCTCCAAGCGTATCAAACATAGATAAATCAATATCGTTTCCGATTGTTTTTACATCTAAAAATACGATTTTCATATAAAACCTCCTAAAATTTGCTAAACGTATTATAGCGGATTGTTTGACCAAATGGAATAGCAGCGGTATAATTAGAATTAAAAAAGTAACAGGGGGGCAAAGAGATGATTCAGGAAATCTTGCCGCACGTTTACAAAAATGAATATTATCCATATAAACCAGAGGATGACAGTGTGGTACTTATCTATCAGAAGAGAGAAATATTTCTGAAAAAAGAAGAAGGAATGATTACATATCCATGTTATAAAGAAGTCAAAGGGGTTGCGGTTACCTATTTATTTGAGATTGATGGCAGGAAATATTTTCTGGCAGACGCTGCGATAAGTAAACAATTGGCAGGATATACATGGGAAAATCTTTCTCTTTTACGGCAGGCAAAGCCGCAGCATCTCGCGTTTGCGGGGATTACCGGAGCACAGCTTTCCCGTTGGTATGAGATGCATAGATTTTGCGGAGGATGTAAAACGCCTATGCAGCATGATAAGAAAGAGCGGATGCTGTACTGTGAAAATTGTCATTCCATGGAATATCCGAAAATATGTCCGGCAGTGATTGTCGCAGTGATTGACAGAAGCGGCAGAGAGGATAAGATTCTGGTATCGAAATACGCGAATCGGGAGTATCAACGATATGCTTTGATTGCAGGATTTGCGGAGATCGGAGAGAGTATTGAGGATACGGTGCGGCGTGAGGTGATGGAGGAAGTCGGACTTATGATCAAAAATCTTAAGTATTATAAAAGTCAGCCGTGGTCATTTACGGATTCGTTACTATTTGGATTTGTTGCGGAACTGGATGGAGATAATACTATTACGCTGGAAGAAGAGGAACTCTTGGTGGCAGAGTGGAAGACGAGAGAGGAACTGCATATGGATGGTCCGGAAATCAGTCTGACGCGTGAAATGATGTGGCAGTTTAAACAGGGGAATATTTAAAATAATATTCCCCTGCTGCTTATCTTGGATTACTTATCGTTTGATCGATTGGGCCATACGATGGTAGGTATGACGTACTCCGCGGATGGCAACGCTGTAGGCGAAAATATTTTCCGGCAGAGCCATACCTACATAGCCGGAGTCGCCGATATGGTGGATGTCTGTGCCTGTCATCTTACATTCTAAGGCAATTCGCTTGATGGTTTCTGTATCGGCGCCTTCCTGAGAAGTTCCGATGGAAGTGATTGTAAGTTTTCCAAGGCTGTGTGCATAGCTTACTAAAGAACGAATATATTCCGTTGTGATGCCGGGAACGGTGCCAGGTGCAGGCAGCAAAATAATGTCAGCGCCTGCGTTTGCAAAAAGAAGGATATCGTCTTTCGTAATAATGTTTTCTCCGCCCTCACCGATGACACCGGCAGCGTGCATTTTGCCTGCGGCAAGTACGATTTTACTTTTAAGTTTGGCAGAGATATTTTTTAAGGAAGAAGCAATGGCTTCATTGCTCACGCCATTTCCCGGATTCCCTGTCAGAACGATCATATCCACACCCATTTCCTGTGCGCGTACTGCATTTTCTACAGTTGCGTAACGGCCCTTGCTCATTGCCCATAAGGTGTCTGTATTTTCGGTCGTAACATTTTCTTCGACCGGTTCTAAATTGATGCCAACCATACGTCCGGTCAGTCGTTTTACTTCACGAACGGTTTCCTCTGCGGATACGTCTGGCAATGAATGGATAATGGGATTCCATACATCAAACATATTTAATAAAATCAAATCTGCGCCAAGAGAAGCTGCAAATTCTGCATTGGTAACGTCTGTAAGGAGCGGTGGAATCAAGCCGATGGTTTCGCTTGCAAGGACGCGTCCTTCGCTTCCGGCGATTGCGGAAATAAAGTCTTCTTTGGAAAGTTGAGTAAGTTCGGTTGGGGTCATATTCAAAATTCGTTTCGCCATTTGTTAATCCTCATTTCAATAAATTTAAAGTTTGTCTTTATTATATGCATAAGCCATTCATAAAACAAGGGTGTTGACAAGTTTTAATTTTATCGGTAGACTATGAATGAGAAGAGCATTTGCGGATTATAATTTAAATTCGTAGATGTTCTTTTTTGTATTGGGAAAGATTGCTTTAGCATTTTATAGAAAGAGGTGTCGGATGAAAGAAAAGAAATCACTAACATTAGGGATAGATATAGCGGTAGATATGATCGGGGGAATCTTGATTGCACTTGGGACATACAATTTTGCAGCAGCGGCGAATTTTCCGATGGTTGGAATCAATGGAATCGCGCTTATTTTTTATCATATCTTTGGAACACCGATTGGACTCATGGCGATATTTTTAAATATACCGATAGCGATTGGCTGTTTTAAAATTCTTGGAAGGAGCTTCTTTCTAAGGTCCATTCGAACCATCGTGATTACCTCTGTGATCATGGACTATATCGCACCGTTATTTCCGGTTTATGAAGGGGACCGTCTGTTGGCGGCGATTTGTACCGGAATCTTGTCAGGACTTGGCTTTGCATTGATTTATATGCGGAATTCATCTACGGGTGGAGTTGATTTTGTGATGTTGTCTGTGAAAGCGAAGAAACCTCATATTTCTATGGGGAAAATTACATTTGTACTGGATTTTATTGTAGTTTTGATAGGAACGATAGTCGTATCGCGCGACATGGACAGCCTGATATATGGAATTATTATCACATATCTGATATCAATCGTGCTTGATAAGGTAATGTATGGCATTGATGCGGGAAAACTCACGTTGATCATCACAGATTTTCCGGAACGGGTCGCAGAAAAAATCGATACGCTTGTCGGAAGGGGAGCTACTTTTGTGAAGGCAGAAGGAAGTTTTAGCCATGAGAAGAAAGATATTGTAATGTGTGCCTGCAATAACAAGCAGATGTTTGCCATTCGAAATGCAGTAAAAGAAATAGACCGGCATGCGTTTGTGATCATTATGGAATCCAACGAAGTGCTTGGAGAAGGGTTTAAGAATCATTAAAAAGGCAGGAAAGTTTTAAGTTGGGGACGCAGTTAAAAAGCTGCGTCCCTGAATTGTTGTCAAGCATATACCATCGTTTATCGTGCAAGTTCGACGAGAATATCTGTTGTAATATCGAGTGCCTCCACGGTAGTATGTTCATATGGTCCATGGAATGCATAGCCGCCGGTGCCGAGGTTCGGGCAAGGCAGACCGTCGTATGACAGGCGGCAGCCGTCGGTTCCGCCGCGTACCGGAAGGATGTCCCAGTTGACACCTGCATTTTCGCAGGCTTTTTTTGCATTTTCAATTAAATGCATATGATGTTGAATGATTTCTGCCATGTTGCGATATTGTTCTTCGATCGATAACTCGACAGTGCCCTCGCCCCATTTTTCATTCATGGTCTTAGCAATCAAGCGTAAGGTTTTTTGCTTGGCATCGAAGCTTGCAGCGTCATGATCGCGTACGATATAGTGAAGTTCAGCGCTGCAGGCATCGCCCTTCATACTGTTTAAATGATAGAAACCTTCATAACCTTCGGTTCCGCGAGGGGTTTCGCATCCCGGAAGGAGGTTGTTGATTTCCAGTGCGACCAGACTTGCGTTGATCATGGTATCTTTGGAATCGCCTGGATGTACGGCAAATCCGTTAATTTTAAAATCGGCACGGCAGGCGTTGAAAGTTTCGTATTGAATATCGCCTTCCTTGCCGCCGTCTACCGTGTAGGCAAAATCAGCGCCAAATTTAGGAATGTCAAAATGGTCGGCGCCTGCTCCGATTTCCTCATCCGGAGTAAATGCGATGCTAATCTGACCATGAGGGATATTCTCATTGATCAGTCGTTCTGTCATGGTCATAATCGTGGCAACTCCGGCCTTATCATCTACGCCAAGGATCGTATTCCCATCGGAAGTAATCAACGTACGCCCTTTTAATAATGGAAGATGAGGAAAATCTTTGACGGAAAGGATACGTCCGCTGTCACCAAGCGGAAAATCACAGCCATCATAGTTTGGGGTAATGATAGGCTGAATCGGAGCTTCGGTGTAGTCCTTTACGGTATCCATATGGGCGATGAAGCCAAGCTTGATATCATTTTCATGTCCTTGTGTTGCCGGGATAATTCCATATACGATTCCAAATTCATCAACATGTGCGTTTGCTACGCCAAGTTCTTTCAGTTCGTCAGCCAGCATGTTTGCAAGAACAAGCTGACAGTCGGAAGATGGCACGGTTTGACTGAATTCGTCGCTAGGGGTTTTTACTGTTACATATTTTAATAATCTTTCATATGCTCTCATTTTTCTTCCTCCATAGAATGGTAAAATATCTTCTGATAGTGTAACATTTTTTGCGAGAATCTGCTATAGTATTTCTATGAGAAAAAACTGAAGAAAAAACAGGGACTGGAAAAACAGGAATGCGTAGTGTGACAGAATCACAGAAAGAAAAGTGTATTTTCGGTAAGCTTATAGAAAAATGATGTTAGATTTAGGAGGATATTTGTATGAAAGTGGTTATTGTAGGAGGTGTGGCAGGCGGCGCTACAGCAGCAGCCAGACTTCGCCGTCTGGATGAAACGGCCGAGATTATTATATTGGAACGAAGCGGATATATTTCTTATGCGAATTGCGGGCTCCCATATTATGTTGGAGGAGAGATTACCAGAAGGGGTGCGCTTACGCTTCAAACTCCAGAGAGTTTCTTTCGAAGATTTCGCATAGATGTTCGTGTACGCCAAGAAGTGGTTTCGGTTGATGCAAAGAAAAAATGTGTGACTGTCAGAAATATAGAAAGTGGCAGTGATTATACAGAAAACTATGATAAATTGATTCTCGCTCCGGGAGCGAAACCAGTACGGCCGAATCTTCCGGGAATGGAAAGTGAAAACATATTTACGCTGCGAACGGTAGAAGATACGTTTAGAATCTATGATTTTATTGAAGAGAATAAACCAAGATCAGCCGTGATCGTAGGGGGAGGCTTTATCGGACTTGAAATGGCTGAGAACCTTGTGAACAGGGGAATCTGTGCAGCAGTCGTACAGCGTCCAAAGCAAGTTATGTCTCCGATCGATGCGGATATGGCAGCCATCGTACATAATCATTTGCGAAGCAAAGGGGTAGAATTGCTGCTTGGGGCTTCGGTAGAAGGATTTGAGGTAAGAGACGGAAGAATTTATACGCAGATAGCAGGCCAGGAAGCGAAAGGAGCTGACATGGTAATTCTTGCAGTCGGAGTAGTGCCGGAAAGTACCCTTGCAGAAGAAGCAGGACTTGCGTTGGGTGTGAAGAAAGCAATTAAGGTAAATGCACATATGCAGACGAGCGAACCGGATATCTATGCCGTAGGAGATGCAGTAGAGGTAGCGCATTTTGTTACGAGGGAAAAAACTCTTATTTCTCTGGCAGGTCCTGCAAATAAGCAAGGAAGAATCGCAGCAGATCATATTTGTGGAATCGAAAGCAGTTATAAAGGGTCTCAGGGTTCTTCTGTTCTGAAATTATTTGACCTTACGATTGCTTCTACAGGGCTGAACACACGTGGCGCGAAGGCAGCGGGAATCGATATGGATGCCGTGATTTTAAGTCCGGCGTCTCATGCGACCTATTATCCGGGAGCGGGGAGTATGACGATGAAGGTTTTGTTTGAAAAGAAGACCGGAAAGATTTTAGGAGCACAGATTGTTGGATTTGCCGGCGTCGATAAGCGTATCGATGTGCTTGCAACTGCGATTCGTGCAAAGATGACGGCATTTGATCTGACAGAGTTAGATCTGGCATATGCACCGCCGTATTCTTCGGCGAAAGATCCGGTCAATATGGCAGGCTACGCAATGGAAAATATATTGACAGGCAAAATAGAACAGGTGCAATGGGAAGAAGCTTTAGCAGCAAAGGAGCCGGCAGTTCTTTTGGATGCAAGAACAGATTACGAATATGAAAATGGGCATGTAGAAAATGCAAAGCATATTCCGGTAGACGAATTGCGGGAAAGAATGCATGAACTTTCCAAAGACAGGACATATTATGTATATTGTCAGAGTGGATTGCGAAGTTATCTTGCTTGTCGCATCTTGTGTCAGAATGGATATGCATGTTATAATGTTGCAGGCGGTTATGGATTCTATCAGCAAAGCCTTAGAGATAAGGCTCCGGAACCGAAAGGGAAAGGACCATGCGGACTATAATTTATAACCTATAACCTTCTAAAATGAGACAAGAAAAGAAAGGGAATAAAACGATGTATGCTGCAGATGGAAAGCGTTACGATAAGATGAAATACAATCGCTGTGGGAAAAGCGGTTTGAAATTGCCGGAAGTATCCTTTGGACTTTGGCATAATTTTGGAGATACCGCTGTCTATGAAAATATGAGACAGATGTGTTTTACTGCGTTTGATAACGGTATTACGCATTTTGACCTTGCCAATAATTATGGACCGGCGCCAGGGAGTGCGGAGAGTAATTTCGGAAAAATATTGAAAGAAGATTTACATCCATACCGGGATGAGCTGATCATCAGTACGAAGGCAGGATATACGATGTGGGATGGACCTTACGGGGATTTTGGAAGCCGCAAATATCTGATTGCAAGTCTTGACCAAAGTTTAAAACGTATGGGGCTTGAATATGTGGATATTTTCTATCATCACAGGATGGACAAAGAGACACCTTTGGAGGAGACGATGGGAGCGCTTTCCCAGATTGTGCGAAGCGGAAAGGCGATTTATGCGGGGCTTTCTAATTATGATGGAGAAACTTTGCATAAGGCATGTGGCATTTTGGAAGAACTGAAGTGTCCGTTTATCATTAATCAGAATCGTTATTCCATTTTTGACCGGACGATTGAACAAAATGGCTTGAAAGAGGCAGCCGTAGAAGAGGGAAAAGGAATTATTGCATTTAGTCCGTTAGCGCAGGGAATGTTGACGAATCGTTATTTGAAGGGCATTCCGTCCGACAGCCGTGTGATGACGGATGGCCGTTTCTTAAAAGAAGGGCAGTTGTCAGAAGAAAAATTGATGAAGATTCGTGCCTTGAATGAGATTGCCAAGGAGCGTGGAGAAAGTCTTGCAAGAATGGCATTGAAATGGGTGTTGAAAGATGATGTGGTAACGAGCGTACTTGTCGGAGCATCCAAACCGGAGCAGCTTGTGGAGAACATTAAAGTGATAGAAAGTGTGGGATTCACAGAGGAAGAGCTGCAGAAAATTGATGAAATCGTGGGATTAGAATAAGAAAGGCAGGTATCGGATCATTTGTCAGACGGGCAATGGTACGATACCTGTTTTTGGAAAAAATGGAAGGTGAGGGATGAGTATGATTGATAAAAAACAATTTTTGGATACTTATAATATGACAGAGCAGGATATTATTGACGCAAAGATAAGCTGGGATGAACTGGAAGCCATTTATTCGGATTATGAGAAAAAGGAAGAGCAGTTTCGGGGATTAGGAAAAGATTTTCTGGATTCCTATCTATATGATATCGAAAAAGCGGGTATCCATTCCTATCGTTATCGGACAAAGAATCCGGGGCATCTTCTTGAGAAAATCATCCGTAAACGCAAGGAAAATTTTGAGAAGTTTGAACATATCAATCGTGATAATTATTATAAATATGTAACGGATTTAATTGGTATCCGTGTGTTTTTCCTTTATCGGGAAGACTGGATTCATTTTCATGAATATATTACGAGTGTATTTGAGAACAATCCAAAGATTTATGTAGAAGACAGAATCAATGATTTTGATGAAGATGAAAGTCATTATTATATTGCAGAACGTCCAAAAGTGTATAAAAGAGCCGGGGACAGCCGTATCTATGACAAATCTCAGATTGAGATCAAGTCAGACGGAATCTATCGCTCGCTTCATTATATTGTAAAATATAAAGGATATTATGTGGAACTTCAGGGGAGAACTCTTTTCGAGGAAGGCTGGAGCGAAATTGACCATGATATCGTTTACCCATATTATAAAGATGATGAAATGCTGAAAGATTTCTCAAAGCTTTTGAACAGGCTGTCCGGGATGGCAGATGAGATGAGTTCGTATTTTCGGAAGATGAGAAGATTGAAAGAACATAAAGAAATTGAGGAATATATAGAAGAGTAACCGTAGAAGAGTTTGAATAGAAGTGTTCGAATAGAAGCATTTGAATAGAAGCGTTTGAATAGAAGATATAAATTCAAAGATTGATGTAAAATGTCGTGCGTGTTATAATCATGCTAGCAGTGACTTAGGAGGAAATGAAAACATGAAGAACCCAATCGCAACGATTGATTTAGATGACGGAAGAAGTATCAGGGTAGAGCTGTATCCGGATATTGCACCGAATACGGTGAATAATTTCATCGAGCTTGCTAACAGTGGACAATATGATGGATTGACTATACACAGAATCGTGAAAGAATTCGTGCTTCAGTCCGGCTCTTTTACCGGAACTTGTGAACAGGAAAATGAGTGGTCTATTAAAGGAGAATTTTCAGAAAATGGATTTGAAAACCCATTGAAACATGAGACCGGCGTAATCTCTATGGCGCGCGATGATCATTTTGACAGTGCGGCAACCCAGTGGTTTATCATGCATCGGCCGGCAGAACGCCTGGACGGAAAGTACGCAGCATTTGGGAAGGTTGTCGAAGGCTTGGAGATCGTAGAAGAATTAGGATATCGTCCGACTGACGAGACACCAGGGAAATATAATCCGCCGCTTACTCCGATCTATACGGTGAAGGTGCGGGTAGAATTAAATGATTGGGAGTATACAAAACCAGAACGGATTGTGCCGGGAATATCATAGTTTGTACTGGGACTTGAAGATAAAAGGAGAAGAACGTGAAGGAAAGTAAACGCAGGTATTTAGAGCAAGAATTATCACTTGGAGAACCAATGGGAGAAGTTTCGGGATTCCGGGTACGTCCGGGGATGTTTGATTTGAATGGGGCAGTGGCATTGCAGAATGCGATTAGTTTTACAGTGCATACACATATGGGAACAGCGTGTGAGTTATTGCTGTTTCACAGAGGAGAGGACGAACCGTATGCAGTACTGCCTTTTCCTGAGGAGTATAAAATCGGCGATGTGTATTCGATGATCGTATATGACTTGGATATTAAAGATATGGAATATGCATATCGGGTAGACGGTCCCTATCAGCCTGAGAAAGGTCTTTTGTTTGACAAGAAGAATATCTTGCTTGATCCATATGCGTGTGCAGTCGCAGGGCAGAGAATCTGGGGAGAAGAAAAAGTCGGAGCTTATCATGCCAGAGTCGTAAAAAGTACGTTTGACTGGGGAGATATGCCGCAGTCGAAAAAAGAAATGAGTGATTTGATCATTTATGAATTGCATGTGAGAGGATTTACAAAGCATCACTCATCCAAAGTAGAACATCCGGGAACCTTTGCAGGTTTAAAGGAAAAAATCCCATATCTCAAAGAGCTTGGCGTGAATGCGGTAGAACTGATGCCGATTTTTGAGTTTGATGAGACGATGAATGCAAGGGAGATTGACGGCAGGAAACTTTTGGATTATTGGGGATACAATTCCGTTAGCTTTTTTGCACCGAATACAAGTTATACATCGACATTGGAATATAATCAGGAAGGAAATGAATTAAAAGAACTGATCAAAACGCTGCATGATAACGGAATCGAGGTTATTCTCGATGTGGTATTCAATCATACGGCAGAAGGAAATGAAAAAGGTCCTGTTTTTTGCTTCAAAGGTTTTGACAATAAAGTATATTATATGTTGACACCGGATGGATATTATTATAATTTCAGCGGATGCGGCAACACATTGAACTGTAATCATCCGATCGTAAGACAGATAATTCTGGAATGCTTGCGTTACTGGACGGTAAATTATAGAATTGATGGATTCCGCTTTGACCTGGCAAGTATTTTAGGACGGCACGAAGACGGGACGCCGATGAACATGCCGCCGCTTCTTAGTATGCTTGCTTATGATCCATTGCTTAGAAATGTAAAATTGATCGCAGAAGCGTGGGATGCAGGAGGCATGTATCAGGTAGGAAGTTTTCCGGCGCATAAACGTTGGGCAGAGTGGAATGGAAAATACCGTGATACCATGAGAGGATTTTTAAAAGGAGACGCATGGGAATCGAGGGATGCAACGAGGCGTATTTCAGGATCCGGTGATATGTATGGTGGATTTTCGCCGGATTATGATGGGGATTATGCAGGCTATAATTCCTGTATCAATTTCCTGACATGTCATGACGGATTTACAATGTATGACCTGTATTCTTATAATCAAAAGCATAATGAATTGAACGGCTGGAATAATACGGATGGTGCAGATGATAACCGCAGCTGGAATTGCGGTGCAGAAGGAGATACCGACAATCCTGAGGTTTTAAGTCTGCGGTATCGGATGATTCGAAATGCCTGTGCAACGTTGCTGTGCAGCAGAGGAACTCCAATGTTTCTCGCAGGGGATGAGTTTGGTAATACACAGTTTGGCAACAATAACGGATATTGTCAGGACAATGAGATATCCTGGCTGGACTGGAGTCTTTTAGAAAAGAACAAAGAGTTATTTGAATTCTTTAAGTTTATGATTGCATACAGACACAAGCATCTGATTATTCGGAAAAAACTGCCGGATGCAGTATGCGGTATGCCGCCTCTTCGTTCGCATGGAACGAATGCAGATATTGATGAGGTTCCAAAAGACGCAAGAACCATCGGGATAAGTTTTGCAGGCTATGACAAGGAAAAGGGAAAAGACGATATTGTATATATCTCAGTAAATACACATTGGGAAGATGTGAGTATTACCTTACCGCGTCTGAAAAGTGGTGCGTGGTATTTAAGTGTTAACACATATGGAGATGGCGAAGGAAAATATTGTTATCCGGAAGGCAAAGAGGTAAGGATCGATGCTGGTTTCGTGATGAAACCTCGTTCTGTGGCAATCTTCACCAGGCGGGAGTTCTAAGGGAAAAGGAGAAAAAGAATGAAATTACATATTAAATCAAAATTAATGAGTATTCATGATAAGATGCAGATACTCGATGAGCAGGATAAGATTATGTATGAAGTGGAAAGCAAGGCGCTTTCTATTAAAGATAAGACCTATATCAAAAAGGCAGACGGGGCAGATATTGCCTATATCCACGCAAAAATGATTTCTTTGCACAATACATATTTTGCAGAGATGACAAATGGAAAAGCGTTTGAGTTAAATGAAGAATTATGGCATCTGACAAAAGATATTATCCATATTGATGAGTTTGGATGGCAGTTAGAAGGCGATTTCCTTGGACACAATTATCAAATCAGAGACAGACATGGCGATATCATTGCAATGGCGCGCAGAAAATGGATTTCTTTGCATAACATTTATTATCTTGATATTATGGCTGAAAATCTGGTGGATGGGATCGTGACTGTATTTATCGTATTGGAGCACATGATTAGGAAGAGAGAAGAAGCTGTGGCCAGAACAAATCACAGCCAGCCGAATAATTAGCAGTCAAAGGATGTCTGGGGGTATATGCCCCTGGACATTTATTATGATATAGGAAAGTTTGTACTTTCCTATATCATAAAACGTTCCGCGGGATGCGCACTCGCGTGAGCGGAAGCAGTCAGCAAAAGCTGACCACGCTTTGTTATAATATAAAGTATAGATAGCAATGTGGAGATAATATATGAATACAGAAACGTTAAATATATGTAAGAACTATAAAAAATGCGGAGGCTGTCAATATCAGGGTCTGGCATATCCAAAGCAGTTAGAAAAGAAACAAAAGAATGTGGAAGCGCTTTTGAAAAAGTTCGGTAAAGTAAATCCTATTATCGGCATGAAGGAACCGTTTTATTATCGCAATAAAGTACATGCAGTGTTTGACCGTGACAGAAGAGGCAACATCATATCGGGTACATATGAAGCGAATTCACACCGCGTTGTGCCAATCGAGGAATGCTTGATCGAAGATAAGAAGTGCCAGGAGATTATAAGAACGATACGCGGTATGCTGAAATCATTTAAGATCAAAACTTATGATGAAGATACCGGGTATGGACTTCTTCGTCATGTACTTGTAAGGCGCGGAGCGAAGAGTGGTGAGATTATGGTGGTGCTTGTACTGGGCTCACCGATTTTCCCTTCCAAGAATAATTTTGTGAAAGCGCTTAGAAAAGAGCATCCCGAAATCACAACCATTCTTTTGAATGTGAACAGCAAAAAAACGAGTATGGTGCTTGGCGAAAAAGAAAGCGTCATCTATGGAAAAGGCTTTATCAGAGATGAGTTGTGCGGCTGTACGTTTCGGATTTCGGCAAAATCTTTTTATCAGGTGAATCCGGTTCAAACAGAGGTATTGTATAATAAAGCAATTGAATTTGCGGCTTTGACAGGAAAAGAGCGAGTGATTGATGCATATTGCGGTATCGGAACGATTGGGATGATCGCAGCAAAACATGCGAAAGAAGTAATCGGGGTGGAACTGAATAAAGATGCCGTGCGGGATGCGAAGCTTAATGCAAAAGAAAATAATGTGAAGAATATTGTATTTCGTCAAGGCGATGCGGGAGAGTTCATGACAGCAATGGCGGCAGCAGGGGAAAAAGCAGATGTGGTGCTGATGGACCCGCCAAGAGCCGGAAGCGATGAGGCATTTTTGTCGGCAGTTGTGAAATTGGCGCCGGAGAAAGTAGTGTATGTATCCTGTAACCCGGAGACATTGGCAAGAGATTTGAAATATTTGACGAGAAAGGGATATGAGGTTAGGAAAATACAGCCAGTGGATATGTTCGGGTTTACGGTTCATGTGGAGTGTGTCGTATTGATGTCACGGATTGAAAAATAGAATAGCGGAAAAGTGTAGAAAACAAGGGATTTCCGGGAGTTGGGACTGTTGGGACACCAGTTTTGGCTCTCGGTTTTTTGAATTTGAACAGTCTGCGGAAACTGGTCTACTGCAAAAATTGACGGATAGTTGAGTGGACGGAATAGATATTAGGGGTGTTGTGGAGACAGGATTGTTAAAATGGATGTTGAATTGATAGGATTGTTGACAGATAGACTAATTATTATATAATATAAATAAGTGAATGATGATTAGTTTGTAAGATGTTTTGATGGAGGGAATGAATTATGAGTGTCGGCTCATTCTTGGATGCAGTTAAAATACTTTATGATGATAAAAAATACGAAGAAGCTCTTTGCATGGCATGTATTGCAATTGATGCTTGTTCAGCCAAAGAATATCCAGATAGAAGCAACGCGAAACGGTATAAGTTGTTTCTGAAAAGGCACTTCTCTACCATATGTAAATATGGATTCCCAGGAATACAGGCAACTAATATTCGTATAAAAGTAAATGTTCCTGATAGTAATTTGAAGCCGGATGGAAACGGATATGTTGATATGGAGCAGATTATCTATCACGTGTTACGTTGTGGTTTGGTTCATGACTGTAGTATTGAAAAAACTATTCAGTTTACGGATACAACTATTATTGGGGATTGGAATGACAAATTCTATATTCCTAAAGATATTATTTGGGGACTTATAGCTTCAATTGAAGAGAGTATATGTTTTATTGGCCAAGATAAAGGCAAAGGGAGAGAAATAAATGCGTGATTCGGAAAAAATGAACTCGAAAAATCCATTAACTCCTGAAGGAGAAATTGAAGACCATCTAAAAGAAATAAGTGGACAAGAACAACTTTATTCTATTGCATTATTTGATATATTAGGTTTTTCTAATTTTGTTCAAAAGAATGGAACACAGGTAATTTTGGATTTATACAATAGATTACTGGACATAATACATGAGCAAGAATCAACAACTGATGGTAAAGCTAGTTTTGCGGGTAGTGTGGTTCCAATACCAATATCTCCAGATTGGAAAACAAATGCACTTATCGCCGATGCAAATGGATTTGTTCGTGTTTGCCATTTTAGTGATACATTTATTATTTATGTGAATTACTTATTGAATAAAAAGGGGTGGTGGCTAGCAGATACAAAACATGAACCATATCCGTTATTATTGGGAGAACGTGGAACCAAATATTCACCACTTATTTATCAAAAACATAATATTTATTTATCTTTTTTGCAAACATGTATGGAATTTTTTTGTCAATCTATTGTTGCAGGAATTCCTTTGCGAGGATGTGTTGCGACAGGATTTGCAGTAATGGACTCATATAAATCAATATATTTAGGTAATCCTTTGGTGGAAGCAGCTAGGGGAGAGGCGGCTCAAGACGCATTAGGAATAGCTTTTGGCAGAAGTTTCAACAACTATCATCCGGTATATAATGATTATTTTATCCCATATTTGGGGCATTATAAAAAGAATGAGAGTAAAACGGAATTTCTTAGTCCTATGGTACTTGATTGGCCTAGATATTGGAGAAAATCACCAGATTACAGAAAATATTCTATTTCTGAATATATCACAAAGATGAATATAGACCCGGGCTATTCAAAATATTATAGTAATGCAATTAAGTTCTCGGAATTTTCAGCTGGGAATGAGAGTTGGTCGAGTGAAATCTGCAGAGATGGTATTCAAGATATTATTGATTATAATAGCAAAGTAGAAGAGTGGTATAAATTAGCGGTAAACAAATATTGATTATTCTAAATCTTAAGAGCCACCACTATATATAGTAGTACAAATATATTGTGTAAGATAAGATACCTCTTTTAAGATGTGTTTATGAAAAGTACTTATACTTTTCAAATACATTTTAAAGGAGGTTTTCTATGTTTAAGAAAACAAAAGTAAGACAGATCCTGGAACTTCTCCACAAGGATCTAAGTGCCAGAGAGATTTCTAAAACTTTAAATGTCTCTCGCAATTCTGTTGCATTTGTAAAAGAATCTTATGACAAATGCGATAAAAACTGTGGTCCTATGTCAAGAAAAAGTACAAATTAAATGTAACCAATTTTCTCTATTCCTAGCAAAGTTTAACTTGCTATTTTTACTGCATTTTTTTCATACTTTTAAGATATTGTTCCTCATATTCATTTGGAAATAAATATACGCAATGACTGTGAATGCGTACTGTATTATAAAATGTTTCGATATATTCAAAAACCAATTTATATGCATGTGCATAATTAAAGATTTTGAACCGATTGATCCATTCCCTTTTCAAGAGTGCATGAAAAGATTCTATACAGGCATTATCCCATAGATATGCTTTCTTTGAATAACTATGAATCATGCCTGTAGTTGCATTTTGAAATGCTTCTGATACATACGAACATCCTCTATCAGTCTTATACCTAATTCGTGATAAGACTGATTATGCCGAAGAAAATACTATACCGAAGAAATAAAAATTTTTCTAGTATTGTACATTATGATTACAATTCTTCGGCATAGTATTGGGCATTATGTTTTAGGTTCAATTATACATTAATAATCCTTTTTGTATACCAAAAGCTTTGACTAGCTGATTATTTTTCCAACCAAAAACAATTTATATTAAAGTTTGCCTCAACTGGGAGTCATGGAAATGAGTTGCAAATCGTTAATTGTTACATTGAATTCCGCCTCTATCTTGGAATATTAATTTGGTATCTCAATTATTCAAAATACTATGCCGAAAAATACAAGTTTTTGACTCAGTATAAGGATTGGAGAAAAACTTTGGCATAATCACAGTGGAAAATCAATGGTTTTTCAACGTTTCTGACATGTTTTGCTTTTTCAATACATTCCACTACATGTGAAGCCTCCAGAGTCTCGCTCAACACCCAGGAAATGATTTTCCTCGAATACAAATCCATGATACTGGTAAGATATACAAATCCTTCAAATGTCCAAATATAAGTGATATCAGAGCATTAGACTGAGTAGGATTGAATTCCTCGTTTAGGATATTTTTTAGTTTCTGACTGAAATCAGAGTCTATGGTTGTCTGGATATACGGTTTCACCCACTGGGCTTTGATTTTCATTTGCCGCATATGGTTCCCGACTGTTTTCTCAGAAATCTGTTCTCCTGATTTTCGCAATTCTGCTGTAATTTTAGGAGCGCCATAGTTTTGATGAGAATCCTCATAGATCTTTTGGATTTTTTCTTTTAAAACGGTACGGCGAACAGACGTGTCCGAAGGAACCCGTTTTTTCCATGCATTGTAACCCGAACGTGAAACGCCTAATTTTTTGAGTATTCCGCTGACAGAAACTTGACGTTTCACAGGCAGGGATTTAATTTCTTCCACGTACTCAGAAGTAGCCGTATAAAGAGCTTCTTTCAGTTTCCCAGAATACCGATTGCTTTTTTTACACTTCAAGAGCATTCTTTGTATCTCGTAATTCGCGCTGTAATCTGGCAATCTCTTTTGCTTCATCACTTATATAATTGCCAGAACCGCGGGTAGGAACGGATCCTTCATGTTCTTTTGCTGCTTTCATCCAATTTTTCATTGCAGATTTGCTGATTTCCAGATTCTCTGTCGCCTTATGAAGTGACAACTCTGGATGAGTCAAGCGATACTGTACCGCACCCTCTTTAAAATGTTGGGAATATTTTGTACCTTTTGCCATAACCATTCTCCTCCTTGAACTATGAGTATCATATATTATTTGTTGAAAATGGTCATGTTTATTTTGTACTATTTATATTCTATCACCAAGCTTTAAAATACATTGAATTGAGGTGACTTTCAAGCTTTAAAATAATCAGTAAGGAATTATCCATCTTGTTGCTTAAGTTGTATAATGATGGAGCAATCGGTATATCGGTTTCCTTTCTTCATATAGATTCATTGTATATCCCTTAAAAATCTATCCAGTTTATTGTAACGGATTCAAAATCTACTTTATCATAACGTAAATACCGCTTGTTAATATTTCCTAAAATAAGTATAATATATGTAGAATAATGGTAAATTTTGGGGGAATGTATATGGAAAATAAATTAAAGTATTTGGAAATGATTCAGGAGATTATTCAGCGGATGGCTAATAATTCATTTCTTCTAAAGGGGTGGGCAATTACTTTAGTCGCAGCAATTTTTGCATTATCTGACCAAACATTAAAACAGGAATATTTTTTATTTGTATATGTGCCAGTTATTGTTTTCTGGTTTTTAGATTCTTATTATTTACAATTGGAAAGAAAATATAAAGTATTATACGATAAAGTTCGAGTGAAAGATAATGAAATTAATTTTGACTTAAATATAGAGGATATAAATTATAGTAAACTTAATCTCGAAAGATTATGTTTCATTAGATGTTTGCTTTCTAAAAGTGAGTTTCTATTTTATGTTCCAATAGTTGTTGTTTTGACAATTATTTTTGAAGCTCAATTATCTGTACTTTTGGGATTATAAAAAAGATGACTGAGGGAATGGAGGAAGTAAAATGAAAAGTGTTTGTTATTTTTCATATTGTTGGGATAATACAACGGAGATTATGGAATATTTAAAATCAGAAGTTGAGAGAAAATCAAATGGTAAAGTACAGGTTATTTTTGATAAAAAAAGTTTTTTGTACTCTGAAGATTTTATTAAACGAGAAAAAGGAATAGTATCTTGTGATTCTGTAGTAGTTTTTTTCTCACCAGAATATAAAAAAATAATCGATAATAGAGATATTACAAGGGGAGTACATAGAGAATACCAGTTAATAAAATCTAAACTGCAAAATGAAAGTGACACAATTGTAGAAGTGCTAATTAAAGGGAATGTAAAGAATGCAGTTACAGAGGAATTCAGTAGCAAAATAGTTGTAGATTTTTCAAAAGGAAATGTTATTGGAAAAAATAAAAATGGGAAAATAGTAGTTAATGCGCTATATAAGACAGAAATGACAAATTTAGTGTCAACAATCATAAGAAAAACGACTGCAGCAAGAAGACGTAAAGATTATGATTTTGAATCACAAGAAGAAAAATATGAAAGCTTATTTTGTGATACAAAATCTAATGGGAAATTACCTAAAGAATGTATGTATAAAACAAACGCATACACAAGTATTATGGCTCAAAGATGTGCATTTATAATTGGTAGAAAAGGAAGTGGTAAGACTACCTTTTTTGAATTGTTGGAGAAATATGAAGAAGACGGCAAAAACAATTTTGATGATAAATATAAAGTGTTAAAGCCTATTAACGCAGATTATATTGATGTATATCAAGTGTATGCGGTGTTAGATAAATATAAAGATGATAGAAGACTCTTTTCTAGACCTAAGATGTTGCAGCTTTTTTGGAATGTTTATATTTATTTTTGTGGAATTTACATTATTTGTTTAGAAGAAGAAGCATGTAAGGTAACTGATGAAAGACAGACTGTTTTTCGCAAGATTGGAAATAAAATAAAAAGAGCATTTAATATTGAGAGTTTTGAAGCTGAAAATATTCAGGAGACGATTTTTACTCAGTGTGTAACGGTGTTTGAAGAATTTATTAGCAAACATATAGTGGATTTCGCAACTGCAAAGGCATTTGAAGCATCGATGGTGGCGAATTTTACTGTTCAGAATGTTTTTAAAAAATTTTTTGGAAAAAATTTATTTAGTAAATTTCAATTGGCTGTGGCACAATGTGAAAAAAGAATTATGATTGCATTAGATGGTTTTGATACTTTGAGTGAGGATTTTAGAATTGAAACCAATTTTATGCTACAAAAAGAAAATGATAAAGATAAAGAAGAAGGATTAAGAAGAGCAGAATTTGAAAGGATTTTTTACCGAAGTTTAGTAAAATCAGTCGAAAACATGAAACATTCAAATGATTCTTTAATAAAAAATATTCATTTTTGTATTGTTTTTCCAAAAGATAGGTTAGATCAAATAGAAACTGCGGATAGGGATATATCAAAGGTTAATTTTACAGATTTATCGTGGGATGCAATAGAATTATTGGAAGTAGTGGTACTTAGACTGGAGTATATTTTTGAAGTTCCACATAAAAAGGATAAGGATCTATGGAACCGACTTTCTTACATTATGAGAGAATATTTATCAGCAATTCCGGAAGAGGTGGGTATTGAAATTAATGGAACCATACAAAATGTTCCCCTTTTTGAATACTTACTGAGAATTTCATTCTGGAGACCTCGTGACATTTTAAAGTATTTTGCCTTACTGTATAATGTAAATCAGAATATGGCAAATCCGCAATTTAATAAAGTAGATATGGAAACAGTAAAACTTAGTCTTAATAATAAAGCTGATGATATAATTAAAACAGAATTTTATAATGAATATGATAAAGTTTTTCTTAATATAGGAAAAGTCTTATTAGAATTTTATGGGAAAAATATAATCTTATCGGCTAAAGAATTATATGCAATGTTGTCCAAAATACCATTTATTACGACATTTGCTTTTGATTGCGAGCAAACGATTAATAAGGTCAATTTATTATATGAGCTAGGTGTGGTGGGGTTGCGGGTACCTGCCAAAATGGCTCGAATGAAAGGTATTGGAAGTGAATGGTGTTTTGCATTTAATGAAGGCTTAAAACCTTTGGAGTTATTGGAATATGGTTTTTCTCCAGAGGCAACAGAAATTAAATTTGTATTGAATCCAATTTTTAGTAAAAAATTGGTTCTGAAATTTAATACGAATGAAATTTTAGGTGTCTATGGAAAGACGTATTTAATAGAGAATCATGCAAGAAAAATGGCAATAAAAAGATTCTAATTGTAAAAGGGTTAGGATAATCAAACTTTTTGAGGATTTTTGTGAGGGTTTCAGTAATTCTTAGAGTTTCTGTAGCTATGATTGCTATATCAGAAACCGATTCTGGCGTCGGGAAGATGCAGAAGAAGGTTTCTAATTTATCCAGAATGGATGAAGGATTTACTTTCAGACTGAGTTTATCCCTTTGGATTGAAAAGGGGTAAACTTGTTAGAAAAGAAGAAAAGTTTTGACGAGTAGCATATATTGCACATGTCAACAAATTTTGGACACGAAATATAAAGAATAGTCAGTCATATTGTAGGACTGTATAAGGCGTACACCACCCTTGACATCGCTCCAAGAAACACTAGGCAAGCAATATCAACGGTATGAACTCATGAACAGATTGTATTAGTCATACGCCGAACATTCATTGTAGCGTTTCTTTTCGACTAAATGTCAAGGGCAAGCCGCTGAAGCAGTGTCTGGTTTTGCCTCTGGATCCGAATCTATGAACAGATTATGCAGCATATTTTTCACGATATTGCTTTGGAGTTAGATAACTAAGCGAATACGCTGGTCGTTCCTAATTGAAAAACTTGATATATTTATCAACTTCTTCCTGAACTGGTCGCTTGTTGGTTACATGAAAGTCCATAAATAACTCTGCTTTAATCCAATCGTTAATGGATTCCATAGCACTATTATCTGTAGGTGTTCCTGCTCACGACATTGATCTGGTCACATACATTGGAAGAAGATCACTGAATGTTTTTGAAACATATACAGATCCTTGATCAGTCTTATCACGAATTAGGTATAACTGTCATCGTGGAAACGAATTCAAAAATCAACTAATAGAAGAAACTCTGGAAACATTTGCAATCACCAGATCATTAAGTCACAAGGGATACTCATACGATAATGCAGTTGCATAAGCAACTTTTAAAATCATCAAAACTGAATTCGTAAAAAATCAAACATTTGCGAATTTGGACATGTTAAAACTTCAACTTGCTGATTATGTGAATTGGTTTTAAAATGTACCCATAAAACTGGACACAAAGTTTGTGTAAATCATAGGAAATCCCAAGTAATAGACAGTAGATTTATGGGAATCCTAAATATTAGACAGTGACTTTGTGTTTAATTAAATGGGAGGGACAACCGTAGTGACACGTAACCGCAGCAAGTTTACCAGACAACAGGTAGATGCTTTTCAAGCAAACCCTTACACATACAGAATTTCTGAAAGTACAATCCGTTTTACTCTGGAATTCAAAAAAGAGTTCTGGAAACGGTACCAGGCAGGCCAGTCCCCGTCAAGAATCCTTACGGATCTGGGGTACGATGTTGATGCGCTCGGGAAACGGCGCATACAGGCAATACGGGACCATATCCGAAAAGAGGCGGCATCCCCGGAGGGGCTGCATGAAGGCAATGCGCCCTGCAGGAAACGCAGGCCCCATTCCACAGATTATTCTTCAGTCCCGAAAGACCAGGCTGTGGAACTGATGCAGCATGAGCTTCTTTACCTCCGCCAGGAGATGGAGTTTGTAAAAAAAATTATGAATGCGGGCAATTCGCCAAAGCAGGGGAGGTAGCCATGGGAAAGGCGAGCGTTAAATTTGAGGTCATACAGGAAGTCCTTTCCCAGCATGAAAACGATCTGAGTGTTTCGCTCCTCTGCGAGATTGCCGGGGTGTCAAGGTCAGGGTACTACAGCTGGCTGAAAGCGGAAGGGGCAAGGCAGGCGCGTGAGGAAAAGGACAGGGCGGATTTTGCACTGGTGCTGGAAGCTTACCGTTTCCGTGGCTACCAAAAAGGGGCAAGGAGCATTTATATGCGCCTTCTCCACAGCGACCCGCCCGTACAGATGAACGTGAAGAAGATCCGGCGCCTTATGGACAAATACGGGCTGTTTTGCCCAATCCGGAAAGCCAATCCTTACCGCAGGATGGCGAAAGCGCTTAAAACGAGCAATGTTGCCGGAAACCTGCTGAACAGGGAATTTGAGGCGCACGGCGCAAGGAAGGTTCTGCTGACAGATATCACCTACGTTCCATACCATGGCACATTCTGCTATCTGTCTGCCATCCTGGATGCCTTCACGAAGCAGATCCTTGCCTACAGGGTCAGTGAGTCGCTTGAAATAGACTTTGTCCTGGAGACGGTGCATTCCCTGGTGCGGGAACATGGGATATCACTCAGCGCAGAAACCCTCATCCACAGTGACCAGGGATGCCATTACACAAGCTGCCAGTTCATACAGATCGTCAGGGATGCACAGCTGCGGCAGTCCATGTCCAGGAAGGGCAACTGCTGGGACAATGCACCGCAGGAGAGTTTTTTCGGCCACATGAAAGATGAGGTTGACCTTTCCGGAATCAGGGATTTCCCTGATGCAAAAGCAGTCATTGATGACTGGATGGATTACTATAACAATGACCGATACCAATGGCAGCTTGCCAGGCTGTCACCAAACGAGTATTACACCTATATCATGACAGGTGAATATCCTTTGAAATTAATAGAAGAGCCAGCTTCAGGGCAGTCATCAGACAACGGTTAGACAGCATATCCGGCAGTCGGTGTCAAGGTCA
>OFGN01001008.1_pt1 | contig 23975 bp, 40 predicted proteins | sample 1521821 | NCBI WGS metagenome assembly OFGN01 (sample SAMEA3504094, study PRJEB24116) | mouse gut metagenome | biome: mouse gut; feature: mouse-associated habitat; material: faeces | place: Denmark | collected 2011
CTTTCATACAGGTATTACTGTTTTATTTTTATGTTTTTCTAAATCAATAGCATAGTAGTACCTTAGATCCATCCCAGTTATATCTTCTACGTCTTTTCCCAAAAAATCCAACACACTTTTAATTTCTCTGACATATCCTCTTAAGGTATTATCCTGTCGGTTTACCGCTTTCTTTGATGCTACAAACATCTGGATTTTTGCTGCGTTTCCACTCAGCCCTGTGGGCTGTAATTCATAACATACTTCTTGAACCTCAATGTTATGAAAATTGATATACAAAACATTATTCAATTTTTCGAGTTGTTCCGGCTCTAAATACGGCACCATCGCATCTATTACTGTCTCCAGTATCTTTTGAATCATATAAGTCCCTCCTCTGGTTTCTTTTCTACATTGTAAAAGAAACCAGAAGAGAAGTATTTATTTTTGACAATAATTTTGAGAAATCTTATTTCTCAAATTCAGCTTTCAATTCACTTTTTTCATCATTTGTAAGCCTCCCATAAGCTTCTATAATTTCTTCAGCAGTGCCTTCTCTGTTGGCAACTCTGACTTTAATCGCTCTTAAAAATATAACTTTTTTATAGTCTAACATAATTTATTCCCCCATTATTTTTGCCATGGCAACCGCTACTGCGTTTACTGTTTTATTGGTATCTTCAATTTTTTGCTCCAAATCATCACTTTTTAACAATGTTACTGAAATTAATGTATCTCTTACTTCTGGTATTTCTTCGCTTCCAGCAATCGCAGGCGTAATAACATTTCCTTCCTCATCCACCACCTCTTCTACTGCTTCTATTGCAGGAACATACGAAGATATAAGGCAATCATATTTATAGTTCACCTCATCAAGTTTGCTGTAGCAAAAATATGTATTCATAAGAATACCTGCTTCATTGTAAGCCTTTAGTTCCATTGTTTCCTTCAGATCCTGCATAACTTCTTCCATCAAAATCCCATCGGACTCTATCTCTGAACCTCTAAAGGTAACAATAACCGCTAAGGGCTGCCTACTGGAATTTACTGTTTTACGGATGTTGTAAAATGGTACTTTCTTTTCTTTTTTTGTTAAAATATATTGCATAATTTTTTCCTTTCTTCGGCGTATGCCGATTTAAAATACTCAGTTATATAGTGAGATACGTAACAAATATGAATGTGGATATGTTTCATTTGGTGACGGATTAGATGCCGGATTATATACCAAAGAAATAACATTCCGTAATAAATATTCCGATATACCCATCATAATGACTGGTGGTGCTTTTACGCATGCTATGTATGTATCTGGATCATCTGTCGGGGCATATTTAGATGGAACCACAAAAACAGGAACTACAATCTGTTTATCAATAGAATCTCCAGGTAATAAAAAGGGGGTGTGGATTGTTCCATACCTTATTATTGCAAATGATAATTGCACCCTTTGGAATTACTAAAGATTAAAAACAGGATATACCATAAAAGATTTATGTTGTTGTATACAATATTTGGCATATTATATTGAAACTTCCTTTTATATTTCCAAATATCCGTAATATATTTTCATTTATCCTTAAAACAATACCTGATTTATCACTACAATAGCAACCGGCATATTCCACACAAATTATTTTTTTTATATCTGATGGGTAACCATTCAGCGATGATATTTCTACATCTGTTTCAAAATTTGAAATACTTCCGGATTTTACTTCTCTAAGCTCGCAAGTTCCGGTAAGAACAGCTGATTTCATACGTATCTCACTATATAACTGAGTAACATCTTCCTTCACTCCATCAATCAGTCCTGTTATCACCGGCGCCTGATCAGCACCTAAGACCATCTGAGGATTCTCACAATCTAACACATGCGCAATAAGACTATTCTCAATCATCTTATTTGCCAGCCTTTGTAAAAACACATCGTTCCCCAAAAGGCTTTCAAGCATTGCATTCATTTGTGCATAATGTACCGGATCGTCCGGACGTATAGCCGGGATCTCTGTCGTGAATTCCGGTTCTTCTGCTATCGGCAGGTTACTTCTTTCAGTTTCAGCCATAGTCTCCTCCTTATCAGTTCATGATGTCATCGATGTAGAATTCCATCTCGATATCATCATCTTTTTCTTTGTTTGCGCATGAGATGATACAAACAAAATCCCCCGCTTCATCTACAAGCCCCATCTCATTGATCACGGTATTCTGGAGCTCATCCGTGCCGATGAGGCATTTATAGCGGTACTGTGTCTCCGTTATCACTTCTTTCCCGGTGATCTCTTTCCTCAGAAGTTCGTTCTGCAGGGCGTTATCTGTCCCTGTTGGAACCCATCCCTGCCCGCCATCGCCAAAAGCCATATACTTGATAGGCGGGATCGGGGCATTGCCGGCCCTTGCTTCCAGTATTTTATTTTTCGCCCGTGTTGTCACAACTGTAATTGTAGATGCCATCAGATTACCTCCTTTTTAATTTCTGCATCCCAGTTTTTTTGCCCATTCCATCTATATTCCCCGTTCCATGTCCAGTAATGGTATCTCTGCGTCAGTTCCGCAACAGAAGACAATGCCATTTCCTGTTTTATTTTCGATATCACCCGGAGTGGATGGTTCGTCTCGCGGCTGCTCCACTGCTCCTGTCCATTCCATTGTATCGTACCGTTCCACAATGCATTGTGATACCAGCGGATCTTCATGATGACGATGCATCGGATGAACTGTGCTGTATCCTCCAGGTGCATCTCTCCCCGAAGGCGGACCAGATAATTGTCCTTTGCGCCTACTTCTTTGATCTTCCGGACTTCTTTTCTCAGGATCTTCAGGCCGATCGGATACTCACTGCCAAGATCCACAGTAAAAATGATACAGAATTCAGCCCACCGCTCCGAATCTCCGCACATTTCCTTTATCGTCTTTTTTTCCACCTCCAGAAATCCGAGCGCTCTGATTGCAAGGATCATTCCTTCATCCGTCCCGCCAAGCCTGCATACCTCCTCATGCATCGCTATTCTGGAGCGGAAATTTTCAGCCAGTTCTCCCTCATATCTCGACAGTTTCCTATCCGCCCCATGTACCGGAAGCATTTCATGAGAACACGTGGCTACCATCCCTTCATCTCTTGCCCGGAGAATATCCTCTTTTATTTCATCAAAACGCCTGCCGAATACTCTGCACAGAATATACCACTTATTCAAAGCCTTCTTGATTTTCTTGTACGGAGAAGTGAAAAGATACCACATGTACTCAACAAAATTTTCTATCATGGTTTATCCCCGTTCTTTGCTACATCCCCAACATTTTTGACTATTATCTCCACATTCCCCACTAAAATCACTTTATCCTCATCCAGTATGACGTCCGCCTCAGGCTGTATGATATCTGTCTTTTTATAGTTGTCGATATTCGTGCTCAGTTTTTTGATGATACTGTCCCGGTATAAGATATGTAGCTCCTCTCGCGCCAGCCCCATCAGGTCATCTATAAGTTCCTCTGCTTTTTCCGCCACTCCGACCGTAGATATATCCTCTGCAAGGTAGATGACCAGTTCAAAATCCTGTCTGACTATGGTACTGGATTTCACAAGATAGTCCTCATAGTTTCCTTTTAACGGTTCGATAGCTTCACTGACTTTCCGGAGCAGTTCCGGCGAAGCTTCTCCTGCCGTCCCAGTGACAATCACATCTACCGTCCCCTGCCCCCTCGGATGCTGGGCATCGATCCTGACTCCTAAAACGCCCGGCACACTCCTTGTTACATTCCGGAGTTTTTCTTCGATGGTCCTCGTAGCCAGTTCTGCCCAGCTTCCCATACACCTGTCACGCAGTTCTTCCAGGTCCTCCTCTTCGGCTCCCTCCTCAAAGATCCAGTCTTCCTCATTTGTCACAGAACTTACCCCTTCGAGATGTATCATCGAGATAGTGATCCTGCCAGGCTTCAGGTTATAGAATGCTCCCGCCTTCTCAGCTTCAACAAGCACCTTTCCTATTTTTTCCCTTGCCGCAATAACAGTGTTCTCGCGGCAGTAAAATTTCAATTCCCTCCCTTCTGCATCCGGCTCGGTCTTAAAGCAATGCCCTTTTGTGATTAACAGGGCATTCTCATATTCGTCCCTGCAGATAGTGATATATCCTTTTGCTCTTTTCGCTTCCTTCTGATATTTTGAAAAATCTGCCGCCTTGATCTTCAGCCAGTCCCCCTCGGCATGCCGGATGAAACAACTGTTCAGGATGGTCCTGGCAAGCTTTTTCAGCTCGATACATATCTTTAAAAGCATACGACAGATATGATAAAATACGCCGCCTTTCTTGAAGCCTGTGACTGGAAAGCCCTCTGACTCCAGCTCCCTCTGTATCTTTTCCATCTCCTCTTCTTCATCCGGAAGAGGGATTATGTTCTTCATAACGATTTCATCTATCACTCTACTACCACCTCTACACCATCACTCCAGATATCTATACTGTATTCCCGACTGCCGTCATTCCTTCGGAAGGATATCCTAACATGAAACAAATGCCCGTCAAAATCCACTTCCATCTTTATACTGGCAGCATTAATGTACTCCCTTTTGCTCATCTTTGAGCGGATCCGCTGCTTTATCTCTAAGATAACGAAGTCATCTGCTTCTGCTTGAAAAAAGTCAAGCAGTCCCCATCCATAGCTGCCTCTCCCCTCTTCATCTTCGTAAAAGAGTTCTCCCTCCTCTGTCAATGCCTCATTTTTCAGATCCTGAAGCCAGCAGCCGTCATCCGATACGATATCAGCATCCCCCTTCCCATCGGATACAGGCTGTCCTTTTTCGTCCATCATGATGTCCGTATCATGTTCTCCGATGATCTGCATCAGCACCTCCCCAGAATATACGGTTCCAATTCCCCGTATAGCAGGGCTATGGCTACCACATCACCTTTTTCGATATCAATCCCTGTCTGCACCTTTGGTACCTCTGGAAAGCGGCTGTCAGGCTGCTTATTTTTGTCAAGTATTTTGAGCGTAACCTCTCTGGGCGGCATATCTCCCTGTACATGCATCACCTTCGCATACATGAGCGGCGGATACTGCAGATGGGGATAATTCCCCTTGATCTGCTGCTCCAACTCCTGCCCTACAAACTGTTTCATCATATCAGACATGCATTCCACCTCCAAAATAGATATACATGTGCACAGCACCAGTATTGTCACTTCTTACTATGGTTCTCTCTACCTCTGCCATGCCGTTATACTTGCTGTGCCTTATTTCCACCTGCTGGCTGTGGTGAATCCACGGCACCGCTATCGTCTCAGCCTCCCACAAACTGCCATATTTATTGAGGGACAGGATAGTCTCATTCTCTTCCAGCACATATATCTCATCCTGCTCCGCTCCCGTACCCCAGTAAAATATCCTCCTCTGAAAGTAATAAGGATTGCTGATGCTCCACGCAGCGTTGACTTCCGCCAGCGCCTGAAGCCCGTTCCTCTGGTCGATGACCAGCCGTGCCCTTTTTCCATAATTCCTGTCCGACAGTACATAATCACTGATTCCCGCACATGTCAGCACATACCGAACGATATCCTGCGGTTCGCAGTCCAAAAAAGTTGCCCTGATATTGATCCGCTCCAGCTTCATCAGATCATCTTTTATAATGATCTCTTTCCAGTAATCTTCCCTGCTGCATCTGACATACCCTTCAATCAGACTGTCATAGTCTCCATCGTACCCGAGCTCCACCGATGCTTCATCCATATCCGCAAACCGAATCTTTCCCTGCAGCTCCGTTGACAACTCCACCCTGCACCAGTCCATGTGGGATTCCCTGCTCGAAAAGCATTCGACCTCTATCCCTTTTCTGAGTTCATACTTCCCAACCCTTATCCGGAATTCCGGAGATATCAGTTTTTTGATCCTCAAGCTGTCCGCCTCCCTCCGGCTACCATTCCTGTATTCCCTTTTTGACTATCCTCCTTGCGGATGCCTTGCCGCCTGCAGTGCTGCGCGTATCCTTCGCCGGGCTTTTTGATGCTGATTTTTTGCTTTTACTTTTCGGTGCCGCGACAGCAGCACCAGCCGCAGCATCGCCAGTTCTCTTGATGACCGTGATCCCGGCTATCTTCGGAGCCCAAAGTTCCAGGGATGCGATCCGCTTGCTCTCTGATATGACCTTTTTAGACGAAAAACTTTTAAAATATACTTCCATTATGCCGCGGGCGGCACAGTCCTCGTTGACGATCGGAAACAGCACAGCCTGTTCCTGTCCTTCAGCTTTAAAAAGACTCTGCATATTGGTTAACTGATCAAGGGTAGTTCCGTCTGGTCCGTCCTCCAAGATGATATCGATCATCACCTTTGCATTGTCATACCCGACAGGCTGGGTTTTCTTTATCTTTCCCTTATCGTCCTGCGCGGTATGGATCGTCGCCGCTTCCTGCACCTCCACGCTGCTCACCTGCCCGCCAAGGATTACGTCCCCAAGTTTTGCCACCTTGTCTTGTATATACAGCATTGGTACCCTCCTTACGTCCCGGAAGGTGCCGGATCAGAGCGGTTCTGGGCATCCTTCAGTTCATCAATTAGCTTATACAATAGCGGGAGGTCTTTTATTTTACTGATGTCCACCGTAAAGGTAATCTGATGGATCGTGGTACCGCCTTCCCTCCCCCATTTCTCACTCGTAAATGTATCCACCGAAGATGTCTCCTTCTCTTTTTCCTTCCGGAGGGATGCAGTTTTCTGCGTGAGGGCGCTCGTGATGCTGATGCCTGTCTTCTGTGCATTCTCACCATCTTTTTCATTTTCGCCTGCAACTATGCCGCCTACGATTTCCTTCATCTGTTTCCACAGTTCCGCCAGCGGGAGGACAGCTTCTGCCCCGGCTTCCCCGCCGCCTAAAAGATTACCGCCCATGGCCCCAAAGATTGTTGCCCCGTTCAGGATTCCTCCTTCTTTGTTCCACTTGATACTAAATTTTGGAACAGACAGCGGCTTCAGGCTGAAAGATCCGGATGCACTGATATGCGGCATTTTGATCTTCGGGACGGGAAAAGTAATATTGAAAAAACTCCTTATTCTTTCAAGCCCCGCTTTTACTGCATTTTCAGCTCCCTGAAGCTTTTCTGCGATTTTCTCTTTCACGCTTGAGAGCTTCCCGCCAGTCAGGTTATCTACAAAGGAAAGCCCTGCCGTAAAGTAGCCTTTCACTCCTTCCATTGCCGCCGCTACTATGCCGCGGATTCCACCGCCGTGTGCTTCATATGCTGATTTCATATTGTTAAGTTTCTCCTTTACTGTATCTGATGCTGCCCCTAAGATATTTCCGAAAAGCCCCCTGATATCCTGCAGCCTGTTTTTCACAGTTTCTTTCATTTTTGTCATGTCTGCATCGATCCCGCCCACCGAGAGGGCATTCCCTATTGCATCGAAAAATCCGTCCGCGAATCCTTCCGCAAAAGAGAGGATGGCATCGAGCCCGTTCAGGAAGAAGTTTTTGAGATCTTCTACAGCGGCTCCGGCATATTCGAGTGCCCCTGAAAAATCCCCACGGAACAAAGCTGCGACCATGTTCACCACATTTGCGACAAACGACACCAGACTCGACAGGGCATTGATCAGCGGTGTAACAGCAGCCGCTGCGCCCTGGAGGATCCCCGCAAACCTCGCCCCCAGAGATACCAGTACAACTGCCCCGATCTTTTCAAGGATCTGTACGATCGGCTGCGCCGCCTGCCACAGTCCCATAAGCTTCTGCCCCAGATTCTGCAGGGCGGGTTTCGCCGCCTCCCATGCCTGCTGGACAGCGGATCGGACCTGTCCGAAAACCGCCATCCAAAAATTCCGGAATGCCTCCGATTTATTCCATAGGACTACAAAGGCAGCCACCAGCGCCATGATCCCTAAGACCACCCACCCCACTGGAGATGCGAGAAATGCGGAGTTTAGCCCCATGACCGCGATCTTAACAAAACCAATCACGTTCTTTACCGCAAGAAATGTCTTGCCCACTGTGCCAAGCACTCCCAGCACGCTTCCCGCCACAATAAGGAATACACCCAGTTTCAGGGCTATGTTCATTATGCTCTGCACTGTCTCCTGATTGTTGCTTATCCACTCGGAGCCCTTCTTTATCAGTCCGCTCACCTTGTCCATGGTGTTGTTGACTGCCGGAAGGAGCCCGTTGCCAAGTTCCTCTACGTTGTTATGTATCTGCTGTTTCAGCACTTGGAACTTCTGCTCCGGCGTATTATTGATCGCCTGCGCCATCTCTTCCGTAACGGCGATCCCACCCTTCATGCTCTTCTGCAGGTCCTGTATACCGCCTTCCAGCGTTTCCACATTATTATATAGAAGATCGATGAGTGCCACCGCTTCATCCGTCCCGAAGGCTTCTTTCAGTTCCCTCTTCTCTACTGCATCTATGGTATCGCCATATTTACCCTTTAATTCCGTCAGGATCTCCGGCATAGACAGGAGCTGGTTATTCGTATCAAGGAAAGTCAGCCCAAGCTTCTCCCCCGCGCTGGATGCCTGATTCAGGAAAGATTTATATTTTGTCGCCGCTTCCGATCCGGACATCGTCGTCTGGAGCTGTCCCATAATGGCTAACTGCTCCTCCAGCGATACATTTGCATTAGTTGCTGTGGCTCCCAGTGCTGATATGGCGCTCGCCATACCGGATCCGGAAGTCTTATAGTTCTTTACCGCTGTTGCTATCCCGGCAGAGAACATTTCCCCGAACTCCAGATCCGAGAGATCGTCATAAAATCCCTTATAGATGCCATACCCTGTGGCGAACAGCGATCCCATCTCTTCTGTGGTGGATTTTGTTGCTTTCCCCGTCGTTGCCGCCAGTTTCGTAAACTGTGCCACGCCTTCGTCCGTTAGAGACGCAATGCCGGATTTGATGTCATAGGCTGCTGTAATAAAATCTGATTTACTTGTTCCCGCCCATATATCAGAAAACCCCTTGGCGGCATCTTCCACTGCCTTTAAATCCTGTACCCCGAGCGATGACAGTTCTCCCAGTGCGTTCTGGGTATCAAATGTCGCTGTAACCGTGGATATGGCAAGGCCGGCGATGCCGGCGCCAATCCCGCCCATAGCCGCCCCTGCCTTCTGCATGGTTCCGAACGCGGAATTCATTTTTTCCGTCCAGTCCACCACATCATTTTTTGTCTTGCCCATAGGTCCTGACAGGTTATCCACCAGATTCAGCAGCACGGACAGCTTATATACCGATTCCATCCCCATTATTCATCACCAAAATTGTCTGCGATCCCCCTTGCCACGCCCGCCTCGATATCTTCTATCCGCATATCCCTGGCGCAGTCCGCCCGCCCGTACAGATCAAAAAATTCATCGAAAGTCAGATCCTCAAAGTTTTCCGGAAGCATTTCCCTTGGAAGGTAGATGCGCATCAGCATCTCCCCGTATGAGATAAAGCTGCTCCGGAACAGCTCCTTGGCATCCTCTACAGCTTTTTTACCGACGTAGTATCCGCAAGTCCCAGCATACGCAGCAGTTTGTCAGCCAGACTGATCGTGATCGCCGGATATTCCTCCATAGTGTCTTTCAGTTCACCTTTCTGCTCTTCAATAATATTGTCGAAAACAAAGCTCTTGGACGCCTTGGTCGCAGAATTGGATATCGTTTTCACATACCGGTCATAAGATGCAGTTTTAGGTTTCCGAAACAGGAAGGCGAATTCTTCTTCCGTATCATCATCCACCTGCACTGAGGTAGTGACTTCATATACCTTCCCGCCCTCTTCTTTATATTTCTTTTTCAGGGCTTCCACCCTTTTTTTCTTGTTCTCTTTCTTTGTTTCTTCTGTCTCTTCTATCTTCTCCGCTTCAGACAGAAGTTTTTCCTCCATAAAATTCATGATATTCCCTCCATTTTTGTCATTTATTTTGATTATCAGGCATCCAATTCGTTGATCCGGATGCCTCCCGCTGCAAAGCCGTCAAGGTCCACCTTCATGGACTTGTCCCCCTGCGCCGCCTTGAAGCTCCGCTTCGACAGGACGACATTCGTCAGGACGTCCGTACAGGTCGAAGCCCCTTCGTCCGCATAGTTCACTATGATCTTCGGAATGACATATTTGTAATAGTTCTTATACCCCTTCGACTTGATCACTCGGCACATCTCGTTGAAGTCCTCGCGGAGCATGGACAGCTTGACGGAATTCTTCTGGTTTCCGGTCCCGTACCCCCGGATATTTCCGCCCTTCCCATAGATAGGCTCGCTCTCCTGCTCATCGTCATAGGATATCTCCGTAGGTTCCATGTTCTCCATGCCGGATGCGCTGATCGTCACGCTGGACCAGTCATATACTTTCCCATTGATCAACTGTTTTACTGCCATTTTTCCTCTCCTTTTTTACTTTTTCTTGTAAGGATTTTCTACCGCAAAGGTGAGATTCATATCCCTCACATGCCCCATCGGCACATACGTTATCCTGATATCAAGGCTTTCATCTACCAGGATATTGAGGTTTTCCGTATCAATCTCTACCCTTCCGGCACTGATAACCTTATCCCTCAGGGCATCCTCCACGGGTATGTTGAGCTGCTCCTGTATGCTCTTTAAGCTGGTCTCGATATCGCTCGGATCAACTTCTACCTGCAGTTCCTTTAGCGCTGCCATCCGGACTGCTTTTACAATCCTATTGGATACCCGGATGTCTTCGGCATAGGCATAATCGCTTGCCGGTGGCGACATCATGTTCGCTGATGTAACATAATAATCCTCCAACCCCGCATACTGCCGCACCGTCAGGTATTTTGCCTCATCCAGTATCCGGATATAGTCCTCTATCCCATCCGGCAAAAGCTTTAACATCTTTGCCTCCGAAATCGGGAAGCTTTTCACCTCCCCGATGCTCTGCGATTCCTTTGCCTGCGCATACAGCCCTGTCACGATCCCGGCATTATTGATGTCCTGCACCCTGCCGTCCATGCGCATATAGCGGGAATGGCTGCACACCACCTGGATGTACATGCTGTTTACCGCTTTCCTCTCCTCTAACATCGCATTGACATACTCATCGAGGCTCTCCTCTTCCCTTTTTGCCCGCGCCTCACATACGAAGAACAATGGCCTCTTGTACTTTTTCAGAAAATCTTCCGCCAGCGTAGCAAGCGCCGCCCACAACGCCCTGGATGATGCCCCGACGATATGCACAAACTCAAAAGCAGTGCTGTTATTGATCAGGCTTTCCACAGCGCTGATCACGCTCTGGTTATTCATAGCGGGCGGCGTTGTAGAGAAGGAGAACCTGTCTCCCTCATGAAAGCTGTCCCCGCTCTCTGTGTCCGTAAATTTAGCAGTGAGCCCTGTCATTGCCAGCGCTGCCTCCCCGTCCACGGGGATGGTCTCTTCTTCTGTAAATGTATTTCCGCCATCTGTGGAATAGTGGAAGCTTCCTTCGTTGCATCCCCCGTCCCCCGTTATTTCAACAACGATATCATAGGCATTGTCAGGGCTTCCCTGTACCGCAAATATGCCTTTTCCCGTTTTGCTTTCCTCAACTGCGCCGATTTCCCCGGCTGTCCCTGCTTTGACAGGAATGTTATAGATCGTGGACGCCCCCCACTCCACCGCATCAATGCAGGCATCCGCGAGAGGCGTATCCCCCAGCTTTTCCCTGATTTTTTTGATATTCATACTGCCTGTAACAAGAAGCGGCGTGCCGCTCTCTACGTTCGATACGCCGATCTTGAAATGTATGCCCACACCGGTCCCCGTGCTCCTGCCAAGATTGCCGTCCTCTACTGTTACATTTACATCCCCGTACATTATCTTTTCACCTCCTTGTCCTTTCTGATCCCATCAACCCTGCCATTCAGGAATTCCGTTACCGCCTTCTTAAATACAGTTTCTTCCACCTGCCGTCCTGCTTTCCATCCATTTGCTGCTTTTACGCCTTCAAATACGGCATCCGTTACTCTCTGTTCTTCCCTCAGGCACTCAATGCTCTTCATCGCCGCCGCAGCCTTTTTCTCCGCCATAATGTCCTCCTTATCCGATCGTTCCGATTTCCACCTGTTTTAGATCCCTGTCCTCATAGATGCCGCTCCTGAGGGTAACTTCAAACTGTACTGCCACCTTCGCTTTCAGGATGCTGTCCCCTTCTTCCACCCAGTCCACGTCCCCTATCTCGATATCCGTCCAGTTTCTGTCAACTTCTATGCCTTTCCTGATCCGGCGCAGGAACTCCTCAAGGATGCCTTCCACCTTTGCTTCCGTCGTATCCGCTATCACCACATTGACGGATGTTGTCCTGTCCCACAGCTTAGCCCTGCGCTTCCGCTGCCCCTCCTGGTCTATGTATGTTTTTTTTGAGCCGGAGCGTTCAAAAACCTCACCGTTTCGCAGGACAGCCGCCACCTGCAGTTCATTCCCCTGCTTCAATTTTTTAAAGGAAGTGTACACTTTGCTCCTGATCCCGGATTCCTCCAAAATTTTTATCAAATAATCTGTTTCTGCCACCATAGCTTATTCTCCCTCCAGAATCTCCTCCAGTGTCTCCCTGATATCCTGCTCATCCGCTTCACTGATGCCGAGGAACGGCCTCGGCGGGATCGTGATCCGGATGGATGATGCCCGGTTCTTTACCCGGATCGTCCGGGTGTCGCCGAACTGGTGTGTGGCAGCCTTGATGTCATTCGTTCCCACTGCAAGCCCGCTGCCTGACACCCTTTTCCGGATGTGTGTTTTGAGTTTCCCTGATTGCGTGAGGGTTTTTCCGCCGCTCTCCATGCCCGCCCGGATCGAAGGCTTCCATTTTTTTCCTTCCGGGGACTCTTCTGCTTCGAACCGCTCCACTGTGGAAGTCCTGAGTCCCTCCCCGATAGCGTTTAAAGCCCCTTTCAGTTCCAGCTTTTCCAGCCTGCCCAGTTCTTTCAGCAGCACATCTGTATCTCCCGATAATTCTGCCCTGATCGATGACATCCGCTCACCATCCTCTCATGCTGCCGCGGGAAAATATCCTCTCCGATGACTGCATCCGGAATCCGTTGGCGGCGCCGCTGTTTCCTACTGTTTCCTCCTCTGCGCCTATGCTGATCGTCCCCTTTGCTACTTCCATCAGGAACTTGATAGCAGCATTATAGCGGTTGAGGAAGGTCTTCTCCCGGTCTCCTTCATCGATCCCGGTCCTCGAGACCAGGTTATATACCGAGATGTCCTTTGCGAATTTACAAATCACCTGCGGCGCCCTGATAAATGGAATCCTGTACCGCTTGCGTCCGCCTTCAGTCCGAGCATGGAGAGGATGGTGCTGTTTGCTACTACTTCCGCAGCCTCCGATACTTTTTCACCCTCCCCGGAAGTATTTCCCTCCAGTTCCTTCAGTTTCTCAGCCGCTTTCGCCGCAGCCTCTGCCGTTTTTCTGACTTCCTCCTCCGTGGCATCTTCCGGAAGCCCTAACGCTTTTGCAAGGTCCACGCCTTCCTTGGTCAGCTTGATCACCGCGTCATGTGCATAGGCATTATACGCCGTCACTTTTTCCTCCGTAAATTCGATATACCCGGCGTCCTCAAGATAATCAAGATGTTTGCTGATATCCGGGGAGATGACCAGTCCCGCCGCGATCATCGCATTGGAGAGCTGCCTTGTAAGCGCCGTATTATTGTAGCCCTTCACAAGGCACCGGATGATATAGCCCCGGACAGCCTTATTCTGTCTGACTTCCGCCTTTTCTGATTCGTTCATGTTTCTCCTCCCCGGTCTTTCCCGCTGTTCTGCAGCAGGAGCTTGTCGATCTTGTTGTCAATGCTCCGCATCTTGTCCTCCACCCCGTTCATAGACCGGAAAAAGTCCTCCCGGAGCACGAAGGTGGTGGCAAAATCGCCTTTGATGTCGCTGATCTCCTGCTTGATGTCAGAGATCTCCCCTTCCGTCCTGTCCTTCAGTTGGTCGATCCTGCCGTTTACCTTTTCGTCATTCTCTTTGATCTGTTTTTTGATCCCTTCCGTGTTTCTCTCAATGCCGGCGATCCACCCTTTAATGCAAAAGGTGATCACTCCCAGCCCGACGGCGATCACGCCCGCCATCACGTCCGCGAAAGTGATGAGATAACCCCCGTCCATAAGCTATCCCTTCCTGATGAGCCTCTCTGCCAGTTCCGTCACCCGCTCCCATCCGTCCATGGAGACGAGGGCGACGATAAAAGCCGCAATAAAGGACGCAAATACCATGAAGTGTTCCACCGGCACCCCATAATATGCTGCCATCCCCAGCATGCCGGCCGGGCAGAGGATAAGAGACAGGATAATGACCGTCAGCGCCGTCGGCACTTTGTCATCAAACCATGTCCATTTCTTTAATGTCTCCGTGATGCAGGACACGATAAATGCCATAACCCCCACAAAGACAATAATTTGCGATACATCCAGTGTGATATTTTTCATAAGACCACTCCTTTCCTGTTATAATTTTGAGAATGACGGTGACTAAAATAAGAGCATGTACCAAGTACATGCTCTATCTTAATCCTTCCTTATATAAATAGTTAGGGGAAGCATTTCCGGAAAATATTTTCGGAAAGCTATTCGCCTTTTCCCGCCATCCAGTCGAAGATGCTCTGCTGTCCGATGAGCGGGACGCCCTTTAAGATGTTCCCGATCTGCTTGACCGTCAGGTTATATTTATCCGCCAGTTCCTTGGAGTTGCATCCGTCCCACTCCGCCTTGATCCGGCGGTTCCTCGCCGGGGCTATGACATTTTCCACCTTCGGGAAATACAGTTCGTCCCCCTTCGCGTAATCGCTGAGTTCCACAAATTTCTCTATCCCGAGGATCTCCACCACCGGACGGTATTTTTCTCCGATGTCCTCCATCGTGATGTCCTCCATAAGTTCCCGCATAAGTGCATCTATCATTCCATGCCCTCCTCTGGTTGATGGTCAGGATGCTTTTCTCGTAAAAGAAAGCTTTATCCAGCCGGCTCCGGATTTTAACCTCCCCCACCCGTCCTTCTCTTCTACGATAGTATAGCGGTTTTTCCGCCCTGCTGTTTCCCTGATCGCGCCCGTCTCCAGATACCCGGTCCCCGCACCGGCGCGGATCCTCAGCACGTCGCAGGTGGTAACCACCGTATAAGGAGAAAATGCAGGTACGCCCTCCGCAGCTCCTTCCCGCTCCGTAAAGGATAGGCTGATCCAGCCGGCTCCGGATTTCAGCCTCCCCCATCCGTTTTTTTCCTCCGCGATGGTATAACGGTTTTTCTTTCCTGCCGCTTCAGTAATCCTCCCCACAATCGGATAGCCCTCCCCTGCACCGGCGCGAATCCTCAGCACATCACAGGTCGTCGTGACAAGATACGGCATAAAGGCTGCAGGCTCTTTCTCTCCTCCATCCTGTTTTTCTTCAATCTCCTGACTGTCATTTCCCTCCTGGCCGGCTCCATCCGTCCTTCCATCGGCCATCCCATAATGCTCTGCTATAACCCGGCATTCTGCCTCCGCAAGTTTCCGGAGGTTGGAGTCATCAAGCAGCCATTCGGCCGCCTTCCTGTTTGTATGAAAAGAATGCTCCAAAATATAGTAATCCGACAGTCCTGCATCTCTGGCTCCCCTGAGTACCCCATAATACTCTCTACCGGATGCGCCGCGCCTTGTAGCTGTCCTCCCCGCCTGTTTCGTTCCCATCGTATCTGCAATTATCTTCACAAGCTTCCGGGCAAGCGCATCGCAGTTCCCAATGTTGTCATATCCACGGTATACCACAGGATAATCTACGCTCTCCGTGCTGCAGGCGTTGGAATGGTCACTGATAAACAGCACGCTTCCCTTCGCCGCATATCCACGGTCATAAAGCGCACGGTCCGCCGCCTGTTTGCTCCTTGTCAGGACTACCTCAAAACCATATCCCTCCAGTATCTCTTTCTGCAGCAGGTGCAGCTTCCACACCATATCTGATTCATAATACCCCGGAATTACCGTAGACCTGTTATATTTACCATAATGTCCCGCATCAATGCAAATCTTCTTTTTTGTCATGGCTGCTCCCCCTCTTCTCCTTCTCCCTCATTCGCATGGTAGATAGGCTGTCCGTCCACTTCATTGATCTCTTCCTGTGCCGTTATTTCATCCCGCAATTCTTTCTTTTTTGCCATTTTTATTCCTCCTCATAATCTAAAGTAATGGATGTTTTGGTCTCCACCAGTATGCACTTTTTTATATCCTCTATCGTTTTATCCAGCATCTCCTCCGGCAGGAATGCCCGGATGAGTTCCCCGTTCTTGATGCGGTAAATGTACCACAGTTCTATATCCAGATCCGGCTCCTCCCCTTTGGGCGCGAGGACGGAAAGAAGCGTCTCCTTGTCTTTCTCATAATCCCCTTTCAGTTTTTTCAGCAGGAGTTTTTTCTGCTGATCATCAGGTTTGATGCTCATCTCACCAAGAAAATCCCCAAGGTCCTCAAAGCTGTAATCTCCCGTAAAGATGGCTTTTAAAGCCCTCTCGAACTTGCTGTCATACTTGTAGGTGGTTTTTGTCTCCTCCTTTACCTTCATGCCATACACACCGCCGCCCACCAGCTCCTTCAGCTTGTCCGGATTCAGGATGTCAAGGCTCATGCTGTCCATGATGGCGGCGCTGCCTTCCGCACCGTAAAACTTTACATATTTCACGTTGTGATCCTCCATCAGGGCAAGCCCTCTCGCCTGTAGTTCCGCTTTATAGCGGTTCAGAGCCGCACGCCCCTCTTTCTGCGCCCTGTCAAGCTGCACGCAGGCGCTGATCAGTCCCCCCTCTGTCATCTTTTTTATATCTTCCATCCATGCCCTCCTGATTTTTCTGCTATCTTCCTGGCGCAGGCGCTGCATATGCCCCGCCCCATAAAGTCCTGTACATCCTCCATTGTCCTGCAGAAACTGCAGCGGGGCGTATAAGGCCTGATCAGAACCGCCCCGTTATGTTCTTCCACCACCATCGGATCCTTTGCTTCGATCGCAAGTTCCCTGCGCATCGCCGCCGGTATGTTGATGGATCCATGGCTTGATACTTTCTTATATGCCGTCCTCATCGCTTTCTCCTTCCTATGCATCCATGATATCTCTGATATAATCGTACTGTTCATCAAGCGTATACTTATCCTGCCCTTTTTCCTTGAGCTCCCGGGAATACTTTTCAAGCCGGATGGCAACCTTTAACACCTTTGCGGCCCCCACTGCTTCTAAGGATCTCCTGAGCCCCCTCCGTTCTACATGCCCGAGCATCCAGCTTGCCGCCTGCTGCAGGTATATATCCCATACCCTGCAGTCCATACTCCTTCCGTTCCACTCTTCGACTGCCTCCTTAATATATTTCTCCCGGTTCAGCCTCGGCTTGTCCGGCGGCAGGATGCCTTTCTCCTGCATCTCTTTCTTAAATGCGGCATTTGCTTTCTTCTCCCTCTGTGTAAGTCTTTTTTTCGCCAATCAGCCCTCCTCCTTTTTTCCTTCCTGAAGCCATTTCCCCATCTGCGCTTCCACTGCTTCCATCGCCGCAAGGTGGATATCCAGCATATGGTCTTTGATATCATCTATGTCCAGCCCATGCTGTATGCTTTCACGTCCTGCAAACACCTGCAGGAACCCTGCCATGTTTGCTAACCCCTCCAGGCTGACATCCTGCCCTTCAAAATGTATCTGGTCATTTCTGACCGTGATCAACAGACTGCAGTCCTCCATCCTCTCCTCCTTTCTCCCGCGCCAGCATTGCCTTCAACGCCTCGATGAGCTTGGAGCACTGCCGGTAGTCCAGCCACTCCACAGCGGCAGCGCCGAACATCTTCCGGCACAACCCGGACAGCCTCGACGGCTTGTCCCACCCCAGTTCCTGTGCAAGTTTATATATCTTTTTCCGTTGGTTCTCCGTTGCCGGATTGCCCCTGCCAAACCTCTTCCCCCGTTCCTGCCGCTTCACGGAATCCTTCATATTTAAAAGTTCCCCAATCACGCTCCGGAGCTCCCTTTTATTAAGAAGCTTTATGCTCTCTTTCCCGGTATGGCGTTCTACGATCAGATGCAGTTCTTCATCCGTCAGCCGCAGTTCCGGGCTCTTTGCTATCCCCCATAACATCCTGATCTCTGGCTGTGCAGACATCCCCATCACCGCCTTCCCGCCACTGCCGGATAATTCTGCCGCCGTATGCATTCCGGTATCTGAAATTCCGGTATCCTGAATTTCCTTGCCATCTCCTGACGGTTCTTTTCGCCATCCCGTATGCTTTCCGTATTGATGGCGATCTCCTCATACCCGTGGGTAAGGAGCGCCCCGTATACCCCCTGCATGATCTCAAGGCTGATCTCTTCTTCCATCGCACTGCTCACAACGATCTCTATCTTCTTCATATGCCTCTCCTTTCCTACAGCATCATCATGCTCGATGCTTCGCCCACCACCTTCATCGTGATCCGGGTTCCGCCTTTCTGTTTTAAGATCCGGAGCACGTTGTTCAGCGTCCGGTCCAGCAGGCGGAAGCACCCGCTCTGCCTGTTATTCGCCCTGCTGACCATCTCCGCCATCGCTGCCTCCTCAACCTCATAGCCTTCCAGATAGTCCCTGACTTCCTGCTCCGATAATCCCCGCATCTTATAGTAAAAATCCATCCGCTTCGCGAAACGTTTGAGGTTCGCCTTGATATCCGCCTCCAGCCTCGGTTCCCCGGCGATCACGATCCCCACATCGGACTGGTCAAATATCCCCCGGATGATCTCCATCTTTTTCTGGGTATATTTGTTCATCAGCTTGTCCGCCTCATCAATGATCAGGAGATACCCTTCATTCGCGTTGAAAAAATCCCTGATCCGGTTCACCCTCGTCCATATGGTCCCGCCGGCTCCCTTCGGCATCCCGATCTTATTTTCGATGGCTTCCACCAGGTCCCGGCATGCCATCGTGTCGTCGCACTCGATATAGGCTACCCGCGGCATCTTTGCATATTTTTTCAGGGCATGTGTTTTGCCGTACCCTGACTCCGCCACCACGATCCCCAGTGCAGTTTCCTCCTGACATGCCTGGCATACCCCGATGGTCTGCACAAAATCCCGGCTTTCAAAGTATTGGATCTTGGGCTTCAGCACAGACGCCGCCCTGACGCCTGTTTCCATATGGGCTTCCGGCTGCCCCGTCTGCTGCTCATAAGCCTGCACGAATTCCCGCAGCCTTGCTTCGATCTCCGCCGGGTCAGAACTGTATTTCCCGTTCAGGTACTGGCTCACCGCGCTCCGCGAATACTGGAGCTTCAGCGCCAGCTCCGCCTTCGTCATCTTCATTTCCCCGAGGATGTCCAGTACCCTTTCCCTGAGTGTCATTTCCTTTGTATAAGTTTTCAATGCTTCCATTTCCGCCCGTCCTTTCCTTTTTTCTCAATATTTGTGACAAATTTGATAGTTACAACGCCCGCAGTGCGCGCAGCGCCTCTTCCGCTTTTTCGTTGATATAGCCATTCCCCTCGGCAGGCTCCTCCTGCTTTTTCCCCCGGAAACCGTTCCGGTAGGTATTGTCCTCCGGCATTGATACGATCTTCGCCGGCTTCCCTTTTTTCTTCCCGGTCATGAGTTCTATGCCCCCGGTGACTTCGCCAAACCCGGTGCACTCCCCGCGTCATGGTACAGTAGCTTCAGGAGGGATTCTTTTAATACCCTGCTGTTGGCATCTTTACACATCACATCTCCTAAAATCATGCGGCTCCGTATATCGATCCATGCCGCAAGGTGAGGTTTGACCGCCGTCACTTTTCCGTTCCGGTTTGTATATGCCACCCAGCAGTCGAAAGTATGCTCATCTCCCATCACGACCTCCATCACCTTCAACCCTTTCGTATCCCGCTCCGCCTTCACCATCACCCTGTTCCGGTAATCTTTCAGCCCGCCGCTTGCCAGATACCATGCATTCTGCATGTTTTCATCTTCCATCAGGTAATTGATATAGCGCACCACGGACTGGTAGGACGGGATCTTCTCCCAATGATTGAGCGCCGCTACCGCTGTCAGCTTCTCATACAGCATCTCCTTTGTCCCCATATTTTTCGCGAAGTCCGCATTGAACCAGATGTTCTTGATCGCCTGCCGGACTTCCGGCCTGAAGCTGGGGAATGTCCCTGCCTCCTTCGGCTTCCGGCACAGGCACAGCACCTTGAAAAATTCATAGTTGCCGCCGTCCTCTTTATGAAGCCTGTCCGCCCATGCCTCCGCCTCCCGGTAGGATTTCATATACCGGTACAGTGTCCTCGCATCCTTCCCGATCCGCTCGCGGGCAAAGTCCTCCGCATACTCCGTTTTTCGTTTTTTGTCATATCCCATGAACTCCCGGACAGTGTTCCCGAGCTCCATCGCCCTGTACCATTTCTCCCGGTGATTTTCCATGAACCAGTCAATGTCCATTTCCACGTACCACGGCGTTTTTGGTTTCTCCGTCTCCTGATCTGGCGCTCCCGCCAGCTCCCTCAGCTTTTCCCTCTCCCGCCATGCGTTCCTCGCTTTTTTCGTAAGAGAGGATACCGCCACCATCGTCAGCTCCCTCCCTCCTTTTTCACGCTGCTCTTTTGTTATCAGAAAATTTTGAGGTGCTCTCTTAACTCTTTTTTGCATGGTATCATAACCAATACCTTCTAATTCAGCAGCTTCATCCAGTGTCACATACCCTTCCGCCATCTGACCACCTCCTTCATGCCGGTATGTCCAGTATCTTCCTGATCGCTTCTTTGTACTTTTCCCCGCTCCGTTCCCCGTGGAATATCCTGTTCAGGTACTGGGGCGTTGTTCCCAGCAGATCCGCAAGCTGCCTTGCCGTCATGTCTCTGTCGATCAGTTTCTTCTTTATCTCTTTGCCGTAACTGGTATATCCTGATCTTTCCACCCCGTATCCATCACCACCTTCCTCTTTCCTGTTGATAATATTGATATGGTTTTGCTTCGCCTCCATATGGCGTGCCTCCTTCCTCTGTGATATAATCACCATAAAAAAGGAGGAACTAATACCCTATGAAAAAAATAACTGAATTTACTTTTGAAACGCTTATGGAGTCTGCCAGCCAAAAAATCTATGATGCCAACCGGCGGGATCTGGCAGACCTGCGTGATAGGCTCGAAGCCATCTACACTACCGATGTTAATGAATTTGGCTTGGATGACCAGCATGCCGTTGTCGAATGCTGTCTGGAAACCTATGAGCATTGTGCCGAGATGACATGCGATACCCTGTGCACTTTTCTGAACGAACTGGTTCCATGGCTGGAAGGGCATGCCGCCGCCCATGTTCAGGAACTTCTTGATGAATCCTCTTCGTGAATACTATTTTTATAGATTTCATCAATACGTTTTACCATACAGGACCTGATACGTTCTTTGTATGATTTTTTTACATCTGGATCACAGAAGCAGCCTGTCAGTACCTTATCCATCAAATCAATCAGCTTACTAATTTCATATCTTTCCAGCGCTCCTGATTCGTCCCTTATTCCTTTAGGAGCGCTGTCACTAAACCCAGGTGCCTCTTTCATCAGTTCAACGATAAATCTTCCTGCATTGTCGAATATAGTTATTGTTTCTCTATATTCTAAAACTGCCACCCTGCCATGTGCTCTCAGGCTCTTATCCTGATACACGCGACCGTCTAAACAGATGCTTCCATCAATAACATCAATACTTTCCCATTTCTTCAGTGGCATCAGATACTTGATGACCAGCATCTTCCAATTTTTCTTTTCTCCTCTCACCATTCAACCTCCTACTTTCACAATATTCTCAGAGAAACTGATGTCCAGTAAACAGAAGCCAGTCCCGAAATATTTCCACATCGAACTCGGCAATATATTTTCCGTGCACCTTGTCATATATCCTGACTTCTGTTGCGTCTTCTTTCCTCTCAATACGGGCGGTTGCCGATTCGTTCAGGAGCATCTGCGCTATTGTGGCAATATCATAATGCCCTGTCTCCTCGCGCAGTTCCATGTTCAATGCTTCCGCCCGTACCAGCCGCATGATCTTTACAGTCATGTCCCTCTTTCTCTTTGCCTCCGATTTTACTCTTGAATTGTTCTTTATCATCCTCCAATCCTGTGATAAAATGGACACTGTAGAGATTCGCCAATTTTTCTACAGTGTCCGGTTTACTGTGACACTGTCCAGATGGTGTTCCAGCACCATCTGGATAAAATGTTTGAAAAGCAGCCGGTACAACCTTATGAAAAATTTAATTTTAAAACAGGAATCCTCTGAGCCAAACCATAGCGTGAGGATTAATAACACTAATTCTGGTATTCGAATTTGCAGTTCCAGTATCAGAAAAAATATTTGTACAAAATGCTTCAAACCTTTACCTATTACTATCAAAAAGGAAATAAAGTGTCCGCTATGTGGAACTTTAAATTCCAATAAATAACAGAAAGGAGGGCTATAATTCCGGTTGCATTTTCATTAATACTTTTTTGTCCTGACTTGGGCGACGGTCCTTGTTCCGGAGATCTCCGGTATAAAGATTTATAGATTTGTATTGAAATATGAAAAGCAGTCAGGAGATTCCTCTGAAAGGAGGTAAACGCCATGATTCCATGACTGCATTTTCAACTATCTGTGCCCTGATCCGGGCGACGGTCTTTGTTCCGGAGATCTCCGGTTCAGGTTTCCTGATTGTGGAAACCTTCAGGATATGCTATTTTTGAAGTGGATTATTTTTAACCCTAATGCAAGTATATATTAGATATCTAAGATTTTCAAGTATTATTTTTAGATTTCTAATTTTTTATCAGATATATAATATTAGGGGATTGGAGGTATCATGGACAATATGATTGGCCAAAGAATAAAAGATAAAAGAATAGAATTGCAGTTAACTCAATCATATATACAAAAAAATACTAGTATTTCTTCTGGAAATCTTAGTTGTATTGAGAACGGGAAATATTTACCTTCTGCTACAGCACTAATAGAATTATCCCACGTTCTTAATTGTTCTATAGATTGGATATTAACAGGAGAATCTAAGATATCTAATACAGAAGAATCGTTAGATATCTTAGATTCTAACGAAAAAAAATTATTACTTTATTACCAAAAAATGTCATTATCAGATAAAGAAGATCTTTTAATGATTGCACAAATGAAAGCTAACAAAAGAAAAAGAAAGGAAGAATCCACTCATTCAGAAGGAAATAATATTACATCTGGAATTGCTTAATTTTTTGTCACTTTTGGGTTATTTTTAAACCATTTTTTGTCCGTTTGCTTTTGGGGAAATATTTACCGAAAAATGCTTAAAAACCCCGAAAATCCAACAAACGGACATCCCTTTTTGAAAGTTTAATTTTGTCCGTTTGGTTAGGTATATTATTTTCAGTTCTATCACTACAAATTTTGTCGAATTGTTTTTAGGGAAATATTTACCGAAAAAACTGTAAAAAGCCCGTAAATACGCCAATTCGACACATTAAACTGTTATTGTTTTTATGTCGAATTGTTTATAACACATATTTTTTAATTTTTAGTTCCTGTAACGTTAAAACATTACAGCGTCACTTTATAAGAAACGCCCATTTTACGGCATTTTCATCACTTTCTTACTTGTTTTTGTAACAAAAAAAGTGACGCTGTAACGCCACGTTATAACGTCGAAGCTATTTACAATCAAATTTCTCTCTGTTATAATTTTAGCATTCCGTAAAAAGAGGGATGATCGTTCAACAAATTGCGTAAAATCAATGCTTCCAGACGATTATCCCCCTTTCCTTTTTATAAAACCGCATTAAAAAAGTTTTGACTGCCTCATTCTCAAAATCGCTGTCAAAACTTTTTCTTCCATCTTTATCAAAACCGCCGAATCCCTCGATATTTCGGGGCTTCCCGGCATATCCCGCCTCATCTTTGATGATCCCGTTTAATGTCACCCTTTTGTCATATATTCTGAGAGAGTACAGTCAGGCATCCGTACAAAATCTGCCGTCCAGGTATCACACAGTTTTTCGCCTTTTCCTTACCTTACATGAGCGCATCTTAACCAGACTCTGTTCTTTTTCTTTACTGAACAGTGCCTCAT
>OFGN01001010.1_pt1 | contig 23925 bp, 18 predicted proteins | sample 1521821 | NCBI WGS metagenome assembly OFGN01 (sample SAMEA3504094, study PRJEB24116) | mouse gut metagenome | biome: mouse gut; feature: mouse-associated habitat; material: faeces | place: Denmark | collected 2011
TTCACCGAAATTTCCGCAAGGTAGTACTAGGAACGATAATCTCCGTTGATCTTCACATAATCATAAGTAAGGTCGCACCCGAAAGCCCTGCCCTTTTCCTCTCCCTGTCCCAGATCCACCCAAACAGTGATCTCATCCGCAGAAAGTACCTTTTTTGCCTCCTGTTCCGAAAAGGGAATGCCTGCGCCGTCCCTGCAGACCTCCACTTTTCCGTTTTTGCTGGCAATGCTGACATATGTTTTGTCGATCTCAAAATCCGCTTTGGCATAACCGATGGCACAGAGCACCCTGCCCCAGTTGGCGTCTTCCCCGAAAACCGCACACTTGAAAAGGGGAGAAGAGATCACGCTCTTTGCCACGATCCGCGCCGTCTCCGAATCAGGCGCGCCTTCCACCCGGCACTCCAGGAGCTTCGTAGCACCCTCACCGTCCTTTGCCAGCATCTTTGTCAGATGCAGCATCACCAGATAAAGCGCTTCTTTCCACTTCCGATACGCTTCCCCCTCCTTACGGATCTCCGCATTTTCCGCTCTGCCGTTGGCGAGAAGCAGCACCATATCATTGGTTGACGTATCCCCGTCTATGCTGAGGCAGTTGTATGTCACCCGTACGATCTCGGAGAGCGCCTGCTGCAGCATATCTGCCGAGATACATGCATCCGTCGTAATAAAGTTCAGGGTGGTCGCCATATTGGGGCAGATCATACCGCTGCCCTTGGCCATCCCGCCCACTCTGCATATTTTTCCGTCCAGCTCAAACTCCACCGCGGCTTCCTTTTTTACCGTGTCCGTGGTCATAATGGCTTTTGCCGCCTCCAGATTCCCGCTCGCGCTCAGCCCTTTTGCCAATGCTCCGATATGGCTCTCTATGGGTTCGATGGGCAGAATCTCCCCGATCACGCCGGTGGATGCCACCAGCACTTCCTCCGGCGCTATCTGTAATGCGTCCGCCGCAAGATGGCACATTTTTTCCGCCTTCTCCACACCGTCGGCATTGCAGGTGTTGGCATTTTTACTGTTGGCAATCACTGCCCTTGCCATATTCCCCGTCTTTTTCAGATGTTCCTGACAGACAAGAATCGGCGCACCCTTCACTTTGTTTGTCGTATATACCGCTGCCGCCCGGGCCGGCGTATCGCTGATGAGCAGCGCCAAGTCATTTTTTTCCTTCACCGGATTTAAGCCGCAGTTTAACCCGCCCGCCTGATATCCCTTTGCCGCGCAGACGCCGCCCTCCACATAACGATATCCTTCCGCCTGCTCGAAACTTACATCTTTGGAACTTGTATTATCCATGTTACCTGTCCTTTACCGTATCTGTTTTATACTTTCCTGTTATCCCGAAAGACTTTCCCGCTGCCGCCTTTCTCCTCTTTCGGATTCGTCCCCGCATTACACCCTTGTCGAATCAAGGTCCAGTCTCTTAATGATATCCTGCTGGATTGCCGGCGACAGATCCAGGAAATTCACAAAAGTACCGTGAATCCTCATAATATAGACGCCGCTCGGCGCGTATTTCTTCGGATTCTCCAGCACCGCCCGCAAAATCTCCGGTGTAGTCACGTTCACATACAGATAAAAGGGCGCGATGTTCTTATTTTCTTCGTTGAAGAAAGTCGGTGCGAGCACTCTGTTTTTAAACTGCAATCCCCTCTCCTCATAGGTAGCTGCCGTAAACAGCTTCGGATCGATGCCGTAGTGGGAAGCGTAGCCGCCCCGGAATTTCTCATAGGGAAGCTGCATTGCGGACAAAATCCTGAATCCCAGTCCCTGTCCCGCCTCCCCGTAGAGCGGATCAACGCCGTAGTTCAGCATCTCCCTGGACTTTCTGCCCTCCGGCGTCGCCCCGGTCCAGTAACCGTACAGAAGATGGGTAGAAGGCGTCGCAAAGTCAGGCCTGAAACCGTTTCCGAGATAATTCTTTCTCCCTGCCACCATATCCGAAATTTTTACCGCAATCTCCTTCGCCTCTTTATCCACCTCCGGTATATTGTTGCCGAACTTCGGTGCGGAGAGCAGGAAATCCTGCAGTTCTTCATAACCGGCAAAATCTTTTAAGAGGGCATCTGACAGTCTGTCCGCTTCCTCCGGCCTTTCGGAGAGCAGCTTATCTATCGCCAGGAAAGAATCCGCCACCACCGTCAGCCCGTGAATCAGACAGCCGCTGCCATTGTATTTCGTTCCCTGCTCCTTCGTATCGCGCATATCCACGCCGCTGTCCATGCCGCCCATAAATGCCGACAGGAAAGGCACGGGCTCCTTCGAAATCGCCTCGGAGGCACCGTTTGCCGCATCCGTCATCTGCTCGATATAAAATGCCGCCGCTTCATAAAACCTCTCCCTGATCTGCTTCAGCATCTCCTTACCGGAAAGATCCTTCGCAAAATCCGGTCCCATCTGTTTACCGGTGATCAGAGATTTTCCGTGGTTTAAGGTGAGTTCCAGAATCTTAGCCAGATTCAGCCAGCTGTTTGTCGTATTTCCGTTGTCCTTCCCCATAATCAGCGGTTCCTGACAGCCTGCCACGGAGTAATCCGCAAGGTCCGTCTCCTCCACGCCGCCGGCACGCAGAATCTCAAAAACAGAATCATCATTAAATAAGGAAGGCGTCAGCACGCCGGGGGAGAAGAAAAATTTCCCCATATAGGCATACAGTTCATCGGGCGTATTTTTATGCAGTTTCACGGACAGGATCGGCTGCGGGAAATTCATCTCATAATAGGCATCCATGATCGCATAGCTCATCTCGCAGGTCAGATCCTTCCCTGCCGCGTCCCTGCCGCTGATCAGCACATTCTGGGAGATCGCCCAGCTTCTGTCCCCGATATTGAAAAATACAAGGAAGTGCTTGAACAGATCCGCCGCCTCCTGCCTCGTCAGATCATCCTTCGCGCGGTAGGGCTCAAAGATCCTGTCCGCATTCCCCACGGAAAAAGCGTAAGGATTGGGCGCCTGCTCCAAACACATCACCTGCCATAAGATCAGGTAGGACTGGATTGCTTCGTATAAGCTGTCCGCTCCCTCTGCCGGCACCTTCCGCAGCGTCTCCTCCATCAGCGCAAGCTGCGCCCTGCGTTCCGGATCAGCCGTTTTCTTAAGCTCCCCAGCCAGGTTAGCATAACGGTTTGCCAGCTTCACCGCCGCCTGCAGCGTCTTTTTCATAGCGGCAAAGTTCACTTTATACTTTTCGTTATCCGTCTCCTTCTCTTTTTTCTCCAGGCTGCGGATCATCGATTCCACACCGAAGGCAAGGGCGCCCCTGAAATCCGGTATCACGTGTCCTGTCACCTGCTCGATAAAGAAAGCAACCTCTCCGGTATACTCTTCGTATTTATTGTAAACTTCCTGCAACTTCCGCACATAGGGCGTCTGCTCCATATACCCTTTTACGGCCGCAATCCGCTCCTTTGTAAACTCCTCATTGGGCACGATATCGTCAAATACCGCCGTGGCATCGCAGTAACCGCAGAACGTCTCCACCTCAAAGGCAGGATTGATCAGGGCGTAGGTTCTCGCAAAAGCATCCCTCTGGGTACCCGCAAAAACAGCGTGTTCGCTGATCGAAAGAGGCATGCTGTCGATCACCTTATCCAGTTTCACCGCCGCAGCCATCTCCCCGGGCAGTTTTTCCAGCTCTTCCCGGTTCAGATATGCCGCCTCCCTCGCCAGAAACCAGCCGTCCAGCCGCTCTAAGGAGCGCTCCTCACGGAAAAGCTTCTCCGCCTTTTCTCCTATCTCTTTTTCTTTGTAAACCTCAAAAATGTCCATACTGTTCCCTCTTTTCCGCATATTGACTGATATGCTGTGATATTGATATATGATAAAATTCCATTTTGTCCGATTCGCCCGCTTCAGCGGGCACTCCAATCAGGAGTGTGAAATTTCAATTTCACACTATGTATGTATGACCACGATCCCGGCGTCCCGGAACGCCGTCTCAAAACGCTTTATCGTCTCCTGCGATACATACCCGTCCTTCACCTCATAAACCATCCGGCACTGCTCCCATTTTTCCTTCCCATATTCGTGATAGGGCAGTATCTCCAGCGTCATCCCTTCGGAAGGGTGGGCTCTGAAAAAGGAAAGGAACCCTTCTAACGCCTCTTCGGTATCGTTAAACCCGTGAATCAGCGGAATCCGCACGGCAGCCTGCCTGCCGTCATCCAAAACTTTCGCCAGATTTTCCATAATGATTTTATTGGAAACTCCCGTACTTTTTTTATGTATCTCTTCCGAAGGATGTTTCAGATCCATGATCAGATAGTCAATAAACGGGAGCAGTTCCGAAAGTTTCGGATTTGTTCCGTTATTTTCCATTGCCACATGAATCTTTTCCCGATGCAGCTTCTGAAGCAGGGCTTTCAGCTCCTGAAACTGTACCGTCGGTTCCCCGCCGGTAAAAGTAACACCGCCGCCCTCAAAAAACATGGCGCGGCTGCGCAGTATCTCATCGAAAAGCTCCTCCACACCGCATTCTTTGCAGGAAAACTTTTCTTTTACCCTGCCGCTCCCCGGATCCGTTATATACATCGGGACGCCCGCCACCGAAATTCCCTCCGGATTGGCACACCAGGGACAGTGCATATTACAGCCCTGCAGATGATAGACCAGCCGGTTTCCCGGTCCGTCCTGAGAATAATTGAAACCTCTTTGCATAATTTTCATGTTGATATCACCTGCCCCGTATATATAGTATCCGTGACTACATTCTATCACAGGAACCATCTTTTGTGCTACATAAATATTACAAAGGTATCACGAAATCCGGGATAAGGGTTTCTTTTTTGGCAGTTTGGACTTATAATAAGGTACATGTCGGGACATCCTGACTATAACGGACACCAGATAAAAATATGTACAGGAATGAGGATTTATATGAACAATATAGACAAAATCGTCAGCTTTATGGAAAGCGGCCAAAAAACATCCCAAAGAATCGGGCTGGAACTGGAACATTTTGTATGTGACAGAGATTACCGGGTTATTTCCTATCCGGAAATGGCGGAGTGCCTGGAGGAGATGAGCCTTCTGCTACAGGGGCGCCCCGTGGGGGAAGGGGGCAATGTTTTCGGCGTCTTATGCGATAATTTTACCCTGTCCCTGGAACCCGGATGTCAGCTCGAGATCAGCATTTCCCCACAGGACCGCATCGAAAATATCAGAAAAATCTACCGGCGGTTTAAAAAAGCGGCGGATCATATTCTGGAAAAAAAAGGATTTTATCTGTTGGAAAAGGGCGTTTTTCCGCTGATCGAAAACGGAGAACTGGAGGCGGAAGCTCTCCCCCTGATCCCCAAAAAGCGTTATGCCCTGATGGATGCCCGCTTTGCCGATACCGGAAAATGGGGCCGCTGTATGATGCGTGCCAGTGCCTCCACCCAGGTTTCCATTGATTTTTCCTCCGAAGAGGACGCCCTGCAGAAAATGCGGGTGCTGATCAGGCTCTCTCCTCTTCTTTCTCTTTTGACAGAACATAAAAACGGACTCGGAACGGCCGGGAAATGGAAGCCTCATCTGATCAGAAACCAGATCTGGCAGGATGTGGATTCAGTCCGCTGCGGTTATTTTGAACATTCCATGTCCGATCACTATTCTTTCCGTGAATATGCGGAGTATATCTATTCCGCCCCCTGTATTCTGCTTCAGCGGGGAGATGAGGTAATAGATTTACAGAACCGCTCGGCTAAAGATTATTATCAAAAGGAAGAGCTTGACACGATAGACCATATCCTGTCCATGTATTTCCCCATGGTCAGGCTGAAAAAATATATCGAGTACCGGGTGGCGGACAGTATGCCCATAGAGTCTGCTCTCGGTTATGCCGGGCTGATCAGATCGATCGTTTACAACAGGCTTCTTCTTGAGAAACTGGATCAAACGCTGTCATCTGTTCAGACCGCAGAAGATGTCCGAGCGGCGGAGGACGCCGTCATTGCCGAAGGCTATCATGCCAGCATATACGGAAAGCCTGTGATGACATGGATGGAGGAGCTGTTTGAGGAGGTGCTGAAAGCCGCCTGCAAAGAAGATATCCCTTCTATCCGCCGAATCATCCCCCTCCCCGTGCTGAATGATCAGTACCGGAAGCTGGTAACCGGAAGGGAAGCCCAGCACAAAAAAAGCGCCGAAGCCATACGGAACTATCTGTTATCCTCCACCGCCAAATATCATAACCGGGTGGTGAGAACCCTGTATCTGCCGAAACTGTTTACCGAAAGGGAAGTCCGTCTGTTTGATCAGGCGATCACTGCACTCTACGGTATTTTTGATAAAGTTATCGCCGAATATATGACAAATGAAGCTTACCGCCGCCTCTTCGGTTTTCCCTTGGAACTGGAAGAACTGATTCTGCGCGATCCCGGCTATCACTGCAATATTCCCATTGCCAGGATTGATATTTTCTATCAGGAGGAAACCGGCGATTTCCGGTTCTGTGAATTTAATACGGACGGGACAAGCGCCATGAACGAGGACCGGGAACTGAATACGGCATTCGAAGCTTCGGAGGCTTATCAGGCATTTCAGAAAATATATCCTCTGCGCAGGTTTGAACTGTTTGACACCTGGGTGGAGGAGGCGCTAATGCTCTACCGGGAATATGCCGGAAATGATGCGCCGCCCTCCGTGGCAATAGTGGACTTTATGGAACATGCCACCACCAACGAATTTCTGATCTTTCGGGACCGGTTTGAAAAAAGAGGCTGCAAGGCGCAGCTCTGTGATATCCGAAACCTGACCTGGGACGGCACGGACTGTCTTGCCGAAGACGGTACGAAGATCGACCTGATCTACCGAAGGGGCGTAACCTCGGATATCCTTGCGCACTATGAGGAAGTTTCCGATTTTATCAGCGCGGTAAAAGCGGGCGCCGTCTGCCTGCTGGGAGATTTCAGAACGCAGATCGTCCACAATAAAATACTGTTTAAAATACTGCATATGCCGGAAACCCTCCGCCTGCTGACCGGGCAGGAGCAAGCCTTTATCCGTGCCCATGTCCCTCTGACCATCTCTCTCGATGAGTTGGATCTGCCGGCCTGTGAACGGGTGAAACAAGATGTGTATTCCCAAAAGGACAACTGGATCATCAAACCCGAGGACTCCTACGGTTCTCTGGGCGTCCATGCGGGCGTGGAGCTGAACTGTCAGGAAGAATGGAACAGCCTCCTTGATCGGATGCGCGGACAGCACTATATCCTGCAGCAGTTTCAGAAGCCTTACCGCCTGTACAATATCGATCTGCTCTCGGACGAGCCAAAGTGGGTGGATACGGGCAATCTGACCGGGCTTTTTGTGTACAGCCAAAAATTCAGCGGCATCTATTCCCGGATCAGCTTTGATCAGATGATATCGACACAATATAACGAAATGTCACTTCCGACTGTTGTGACAGGATAAAACGGACCTGAAAACAGCGGTCAGAGGCAATTCCTTTTCGTTGCAGAAAAGAAACCGCCCCGGCCGCTGCGAAGAATCTCCCGTCTGCATTGGGGGAGAAACAGAAAACCACACAGATGTAACTATGTAACAGACAGTCGTCAGAGTAAAGAATTTATTTTTGCAAGCAGAGCCGCACCCATATACGGTCTTTCTATAAAATCATCACCGGATGCCATAAGGGCATCCACCTCTTTTCTGTCGATATCTCCGTCCGTCACAAAAAGAAATGGCAAATCGATAACACTGCGCAGCCTTTCACAGACGGAAGGACCATTCCCCCGCAGTTTTATAAAATCCCAGAGGATCAGATCTGCCTTTTGTCCCTTTACATAAGATACCGCATCCGAAATGTCAGAAACAGCAAAACTTTCATAGCCGTTACCTGCAAGCAAAATCTCAAGTTCCTCCCGCCCCAAAGTATCGTCCCCGATAATCAGTATTTTACATGGTTTCATCTTCTGCTATTCCTTTCTGAAAATTTCTGCTTTTCCTGTTATAGCATAAACACACCATCTAAAATCAAAGGAACCAAAAACAGCGGATTTTATGTCAAAAACAACATGCCATCCTCTATGGAACAATCATCACCTTTACATACTCCCGGGTTTTATTTTTCATGATATGGAGCCCTTCTTTCAGGTCTCTCAGCGAAAATCTCTGTGTGATATAACGCTCCGGGCGGATCGTTCCCCGTCCCAGCCGCTCTAACACATAATGCCAGTCATCCTCCGTGCTGTGCAGATACGAGGAATTCCAGTTTCCCTTCACCGTCAACTGATTTCTCAGAATTTTCCAGTATGTATTCCGGTCAAAATTCATATCCGAGGCAGGATTCCCAACAAGCTGAATCCTCCCGCCCGGCGCCGTGGCAAGCAGCGCTTCCGAGATCGTCTCATTTGTTCCCACACACTCAAAAAAGATATCCGCGCCAAGGCCGCCCGTATATTCCATAATATGATCGACAACATCTCCTTCCCTGCTGTCAAAATACTGCTTCTTATCTATCCCCAACGCCAGTATATTCTCTTTCTGAAATTCCTTGTTTCCAATCACAAGGAGCCGGTCCATTCCTGCCTCTTTTAAAAACATGGTAAGCAAAAGCCCAATGGTGCCGAGCCCGCATACGATCACCCTTGGCTTCTTATCCTGCCAGGTGCCATGCTCCGGATCACCTCCTTTCTCTTTTATGTTCCCTGCACCGATATCCTCCTTATTCTGTGCGACACGCCCATCACCGGTCCGGTCTCTCTCTTTTATGTTCTCTGCACCGATACCTTCCCCGATCCCGACACTCCGCATCGCGTGAACGGCTACCGCCATCGGCTCCAGCATTGCCGCGGCCTCAAAAGAAACGCCCTCCGGGAGCCTGATCAGATTCCATACCGGCACTGCCACATACTGCGCAAAAGCGCCGTTCGTCCGCGAACCGATATAACTGTAATTTCTGCACATCTCATAGTGTCCCTTCAGACAGGGCACACAGCTTTTACAGGGCAGAAGGGGAAATACGCCCACATGTTCTCCGAGCCACTTATCTTCTGCTTCCGATGCCGTCTTTACTACAACGCCCGAAAATTCATGCCCCGGGATCAGGGGGAAGGAATAGGTCCCATTCTCAAAAATCCGGGGGATATCCGAGCCGCAGATGCCCGCTGCTTTTACCTCCACCAAAACCTCCCCCTGTTTCAGGGACGGTTTCTGTACTTCCTCATATCTTAAATCATCTATTCCGTGCAGTACGTATGCTTTCATCTTATTCTCCGCCCAAGTCTCTGTCTCTCATTTTTTATTTTTACCATGCTTGACAGGATTTCCATATCGAAAACTTCCCGCCTTCCATCCTTCTTTCAGCATTTTCTTTGGCATTTATGGTTTACTGATTTTATTCTTCCTGCTCTGTCCGGTAAGTTTCTGCCGGAATCGCTCCAGGTCCTGGGCCGTGGTGATCTTGAAATTTTCCTCATCCCCCTCTATCATCAATACATCCAGCCCCGCAAGGATCGCCGGTTCCGTAGAGCCGTTGACTGACCGTACCTTTTCCGGCAACAGCGCCCTGTTTGCCTCATAGTATTTTCCAAGCCGGAACGCTTCCGGCGCCTGCCCCGCGAAAATACTTTCTCTCCTTAATAAGGAAGAAACTCGTTTTTTATCCTCGCTGAAATACACCGTATCTTTCATCGGCAGCACCGGCAGCACGCCGTCATGGCTTTTCACCGCCTCAAAACAGGCGCTGATACAGGCACTGCTCACAAGAGGCCTTGCCGCGTCATGAATCAGGACATGGTCTGCTGGCGATGCATAGTTCAGGCAGTCCTTCAGTGCGTTATATATGGACAACTGCCTGTTTAGCCCTGGTGAGGAGAACCCCCGCCATTTTGAGATTGTATCCGGGGTGATCCCGGCTGTCTTTTCCTGTGTGGACTTATTTCCTTTTTTTTCCGTGCTTTTGTCGATATCCTTTTCAGTTCTTTTATCTCCGTTTTCTTTCGTTGCGCATCCGATATTTTTAATATATCTTAAAATATAATCCATCCAATGATCCTCCGCTACGATCTGTACCGCATCAACCATGGGATGGCTGAAAAAAATATCCAGGCAGTAGCCGATCACAGGCTTACCCTCTACTTCTATATACTGTTTCGGAATATCCCCGCCCAGACGGGTACCCGTCCCGCCAGCCAGTATAACCGCTATATTCATAACCTTTGTCCTCTGTTTTGTGCTCTGTCTTTTTCTCTGTTCTTTCTCTTGTTCTGTGTTTATTATGCTGCATTTAACGTTTTGTCTTTAGTTTCTTATGCCCTTTTTGTTATCTGTCGTCCTGTACCTCGCCGCCACATGCTTCCAGTTCCTCCCCGAAAGCACGGATTTCACGCAATGTCTCCCCATAAGGCGCTTCTTTCCCAAAGAGAAGCGTTGTCCCGAGCACAAAACCGTCTATCCCCATCGGTGCAAACTTCCGGATCTTGTCCGCCCCGCAGGCACCGTCCCAATATACCTTAAAATGCATCTCTTCCTTTAAGGAAAGCAGACCGGATATCTTTTTCCCCACATAAGGCATATACATCTGTCCGGCATTTCCCGGATTCACCGTCATAACAAGCACTTTTTTCACAATCCGGAGCATCTCATAAACAGTCTCCACGCTGGTCCCCGGGTTGATTGCAATGCCCGGCACAAGCCCGGCATCTATAATTTTCTGCAGGGTTGTAGAGGGGTGATACTCCGCCTCGGGATGGATATACACCGTATCGCCACGGCGCAGTTTCCGCAAAAATATCTGAATATTGTTGTTCGGGTGCTCGATCATCAGATGTACATCCAGAGGCTTTTTCGTAACCGATGCGATATATGCCATATCATTCAGGGACATGGCAAAGTTAGGAACATAGCGTCCGTCCATAATGTCGATATGGAAAGAATCTATTCCGCCTTCCTCCAACAGTCTTACTTCCTGCTCCAGATTGCCGTAGTTGGCACACATCATGGATGCGGTGAGTTCAAAATTCATACGATCATCTCCCTTTTTGTTGTCCCTGTTTTTTATATTCCCCAAACTGTTCAGGTTAAAAATCTGCATCCCGTATGGACAATATTCAGCCTGTCCCTGTTATGCATAAAATACAATGTTTCCAGTGTCTCTCCCATATAACCTATGTATCTGTCTTGTCTTTCACTTCCCTTTGGAACACTGAGTTCCTCCACCCGTTCCAGTATGGGAAACAGCCACTCGCAATATGCCGCAAGGACGGATTTTTTTGCGAGGATAATATTATAGTTATAGAAATATTGTTGCTTTAAAATGCCGGGAAATACTTTCGCGTACTCCGGCTGCAGTTCTGCGAGCGCCAGGCGCAGCACATTCCAGTCCGACTCTGCCAGGTACCTTTTGTGATGTTCTTCGATATCCGGTTCATAGGGCATGGGATACGGCAATACCACATCCACATCATTGTCAGCCAGCTTTAATATGTCATCCGCCGATAATTCCATGATCCGCCGGTAGTGCGACAAGCCATAGTATTCTTCCACACCGCCTGCCGTTTTCCCCACAAGCCGGTTTTTCCAGATCCAGTAGAGCGCCGTCAATTCGGAATAATTAACATTCTTAGCTGAAATATTATCACCCATGCAATCCGGAATATCCGCCACCCGCTCCATGCACAGCGCGGCTCCTACCTGTATCGACTGCATCCAATCCGGCGTCTGATATTCCGATTTTAAAGGCTTGTCCCTGTAGAATTTAGCTATGAACATATGTATATCCGGCTTGTGAAACCCCACCGGAAGCGCTGCCAAAGGCACATATTTACCCTCAGATGCATAATAACAGCGCATAAGTTCCGCCCAGCGCAGGGAAGTAAGCCTGACATGGCACCAAAAGCCATACTCCTCCAATGTAGTTTCTATTTCATTCATCACATTTTCCGGTGCGGCAATCAGGATTTCCGTATTTTTCTTATCATCCGGTGTAAGAGTACCCGCAAACTCCCCAATCTCCCGCACCGGAAGGTCACACAGCACAGGTGCATTATCTTTCAGGGAAGAAACCAGAAAACAGCTTACCTGCCTTACCGGATATAATTTTTTCAATGCTTTGTATGCACCAAGCGCAATCGCCTGGGCGCCATAGATCATAATATCCATAAAAAAACTCCCGATATAAGACAATTACATATCTTACATCGGGAGTCCCGCATACAACTACTCAAAAATCTTATTAAATTTTCTCATTACTCTTCATAAACTTTTCTGTATTCTTCCTCCGCCTGCTCCTCTGTCAAAGGAAACGCCAGCATCAGAGATTTCTTTATTTCGATTTCAGAGGCATTCTTCCTCAACATCCTGCTGATCAGCCTGTATATTTCATGGGTTTGCAGGGCTGCATCGAGCTTTTGCTCTGTTGTATCACATTGGGACTTTACTTCTTCAAGTCTTTTCTCTGTCTCATTGAGTTTCTTTTCTGCCTCTATACGTTTCTTCTCCGCCTCCACACGTTTCTTCTCTTCCTCTACACGTTTCTTCTCCGCCTCTATACGCTTCTTCTCCTCTTCCGCGCGTTCCCTTCTCTCCGCCTGTATATCCATTTTTACATTCTCAAACAATCTTGCCATTTTACGCTCCTTAATCCTGGAAACTACGGTTTCTGTCTCTTCTTCCGGCAGATTCATTTTATACAATAACGCCCTTAACAGTTTTGCAATCACCTCTAAAAGATATTCAGGTGTATCCTTTAATATCTCTCTCATCTGTTCTCCCGGAATATTAACAAAAGCTGACATATCTTCCTGGCACTGAATTTTATTAATCAACATTGCCAATGAAATTTCGTCCCCTTTTCCCAAAAGATCTTCGTTACTGTAATCATGCAGACAAACAAGCTGATACTGAAAATGCGGCAAATATCTCCCCAATAGTTCACCACACAAAATTCTCTCCGATATATCCAAAGATGCCTTCCATTTTTCAGCCCCTTCATAATACACAATGGGTAAAATAGGTGGATACCGAAAATCCCTTCTGCTGCTAATTCCCGGATATTGTTTTGTCATTTCCTTTTCATAGTCTTCCCAAATATAAATCATATACCGAAGTATCTGCATGCCTACATTATACTCCACTTTTGTTTTATGTTCAATAAGAGAAATAATATAAAGTGGTAGGTTAAGTTTGTTATCATCGCCATGCAAAGATAGATACCTGGAGATATTTACCTTTTTAACCGTATCGCTCTCCCGCTCCGTACTATATAGTGGAACGTAACGTTCGGACACATCCTCTATATCCTCAGGTTGTATCTTTTTTAAAATCTCCATATCCGCATAATCTCTGAAGAACTGGGAACTCAGGATATTATCCCCGAAGATCAGCTTACTGCTGCTATCTTGAAGCTTTGTATTACTGATTATACTCTGCCTGCTCTCTGTTGCCATAAAAACTCCTTTCTGTTTTACCGCAGAAAAGGAAAATATTAAGACAACAGCTTTACAGCGATACCCTATGCCTCTTCTGCCTGATTTAATAATAGGTGATATTGGAACGAATTGCTCCTTACTTTCTAAAATACCAGAAAATAGAATCGTATGTCATACGATTTTAGAATATATATTTACTATATCACCGGCAGGCTGAAAAAGCAAGCATAAATAACATTTCCTGATGTAAGATATGTAATTGTCAATGTACACTGTCAAATATCTAAATCGTACCGTTAAGGTTTCAAGATATTACCCTGCCCGGTTCTCAGTCTGCAACATGGTCAAACTCATGCAGACACAACACTTAGCTCATTTCTCACTAAAATAAGGCTCTATAATACTTCCTGTACAATTTTTAACAATTCTCTCTCGAAAATCTCCATTGAAAAATATTGTTCATACAAAAATCTGGCTGCCTTCCCGACCTGTTTCAACCTGTCGCAATGTTCAACACACCAGAGAATCTTCTGTGCAAGTTCCTTAACATCTCCCTGTTTTACGATAAATCCATCTACCCCATCCGTTATATATGCTGCTACTCCCGCCGCATCCGAGACGATGCAGGGTATACCATGCTGCATCCCTTCATTCGTAACGATCGACATCGTATCTATTCTGGAAGGGCATACCAAAACATCCGCTCTGTCCAGTAATCTATGAATTCCGTCTCTGTCCATAGGAGGAATAAACGTCACTGTTTCTCCTAACTCTTCCGCCATTTCCTTTACCATACTTGCATATGCCGTAGTTCGAAACCCTACTATCTTTACATGTATACGTGCACAAATTTCTTTTCCCAACATTCCTAATGCTTTAATCAGAATATCCTGCCCCTTATATTTCTGAACATTCCCAATCATAATAAACTCACAGACACTTTGCTTTTTATCAGCATCATCGTCCATAATACAACAGTTCCATTCTGATTTCTTATACCCCGCAGCCTTCACATCAGGAATCCCATACACCAACCGTTTCACTGAAAAATTCGGAAAATACTCTTTAAAAGAATCTTCTGCTATAGAACTGACTGCACATACCGTTAAATTGTCCTCTCTGATCTTATGAAGCAATTCCCGATCCAGGCTTTCATAAAACATACGATGGTCATGCAGCCACCAGATAATCTTATCTTCCAAATTCCTGTCAGATAGAAACTGATAATAATTTAAAGTATTGCATATAATCCTGTGAAATTTCCGTACCCATTCTATCTCCTTTTGTGTTTTCATCTGAAGATTCGGATCTATAATAACCGGAATACTCTCTTCAAATAAATATTTTCTCAGTTCACCATCCGACCATGAGACAAAAAGTATGAAATATCCATTTTTTTTCAAGATTTCAGCAAGATAAAACAGCGCCAATGCTGCTCCGTTCAGATCCAGATTATGTGACATGATCAAAACAGCTTCCTGATCATCAATTGACATGATTTCTGATAACATTCCGCCACTCCCCCATAAGCAGACCGGCTGATCTGTCATAATTATTTCAGGATGTCTGTACAGGTCTGAAAATTTATATATCTTATCATCCGCTACGCCAAGCTTCCGAAGCTGTCTGCGCATTCCGGCTTCATGCACGCTCAATATAACTACACAATCATATTGTAAAACCGTGATCATTTGGGGCGGATATACTTCATAACCATCAATCAATGTTCCCTGCTTATTTGCATCATTATCAATAAGTCCTGCAATATCTTCTTTCCTGAACCATCTCTTATACTTTTGATAATAGTCTCCTGTGCCAAACAGCAGAATCTTCACTTTCTGTCTCCTCCGCAGATATCATATATTCGTTTCAATAAACTCTCAAGATTTATATAACTTGCTTCTTGATTCAAAGACAGAATCTGTCCCTCTATCGCTGATGTCTGCCCCTGGATCGCTATAACTATCTTTGGACATAATTGCTTTTGCAAAATAACAGGAGCTGATACTATATGTTCCGATATTTTTGTCCCCCACAAGTCACTATTATTGTCAACTACCGCTTCTACAGTAATACTCCATCTATCCATCTGCTTTATCATTTCTCTTCCCCAATATCCGCATCCAAAAACCAAAATTTTCTGATGTTTTGACGTAATTCCCAAAATCTCACACAAAATATCCCTGCCAGCCTTATAAAAAAGGCGAATACTATCTTTTCTCTTTATGCCATCCTCTACTTTTATCTGATTTGGGGCATATTTTTTATATTGATTCAAAACCTCCACGTCTTCTCTCAATAAAATATCTTTTCTGGCACTGCTAATGCCTCCAACTCTGAAATTTGCCAAAATATCATTACAGAAATAAAAATTTACATGATTTATATAAAGCCGGAAAATTAATTCATAATCTGCTGCTATTTGATAATGCGTATTATATGTTCCATATTTCTCATAAACACTTTTCCTGATAAATGTTGCCGGATGAGAAATGGGCATCTCCATCCATATCTGCTCCATTTCTTTTTTCTTTGACAGAAAACTCTGCTCTCCGTCTATAAATCTGATTTGTCCGGATATTACCCCCGTATTTTCAGATATATTCCGACTGATCCGCACCACTTTTTCAATCGCATCTTCTTCATACCAGTCGTCCGCATTGATGATTCCTATAAAGTCTCCCTGTGCCAGATCGATTCCCTTATTCATGGCATCATAAATGCCCTCATCTCTTTCACTCACGATAACCGATATGTGTTTCCGGTAATGTTCAAGTATCTGCAATGTTCCATCCACAGAACCGCCATCAACAACAATATATTCTATATTCTTATATGTCTGGCTTACTATACTTTTTATCGTAGTCTCAATTGTCTCAGCCGCATTAAAGCAGACTGTAATAATAGAAACCAACATATCCCCATTGCTCTGCATATACTATCCCTCCGGTAGAATATCCTCAAAAAAAATATACTGCTGCAAATAAACAAAACCTGTTTCCGATAGCTTTCTTTCAATTTCGGCATAGCGCTTCCAATCTACAGTTATAATAACTTTATCTGTTTTCCGCAGCACTTCGGGACTGTCAATCTTCAGATTTTCCACATATTGCCCCTGCTTTTTTAAATCTGTATCCACATACCCCTTTACATCAATTTCCAGATCCCGAAACAGCCTTCCGGCATATCTGCCAACATGACCGGCTCCCCATAAATAGTATGCACCCTTTTTCTGTTCGCGAAACCGCTCTTTCAGTCTTGACGGAATTCCATAAAAAAAGCTGTCACTCTCCATCAAATGCGAATTGCGCCTCATCCACTGATATTCTCTGCTGTTGTGCAGATCCTCTGATCCTTCCGACGGCTCAATTTTACCTTTTAATTCATATCCGAAATTTTCAATATACTCTTTCCAGAATTCGAAATCATAACGCTCCCAGGCATGACACCCGAACGGAAGTGTTCTATGATTTTCCTCAAAGCATGCTCTCACTTCTCTTTCAAAGGAAAAAGTCAGCGCCGTCTCTTTAGGTGCGACTCTGAACCTTTCACTGTCACATGCGGAAAAAAATGCATCTTCATTCCGTCCCTGATATATTTTCAGCAGATTTTGATTGCGGTCTAATACATCAATACAGGCCTTAACCCTGCGCAATGAAAATCCTCCGTTACCAACATACAGTACTTTTCTCTTCAAATTGGTATATTCACAAAAACCTGAAATCCAAGGAGCTCCAATATAATCATAGCCCAGTCTGCAAAAATTCATTAATTCATTACCAAATACAAATGCATCCAGTTGATAAATTAAAATATACTGATAGTGTAAAAATCTTTCATAGAAACATCCGGAGAGCATCAGACTGCTGTATGCATCGACATTCAGAAAAAATTCTGCCGGAAAATATTCTACTTTGATGTTCTTCCTCACCACTTCCGATGACAGCTTCAACCCCTGCGGAGCGATGACAACTATATCAAACTCCCCTAATATGTTTAACAGCTGTATGTATGAAATAATCTCTAACTCTGACAAAACCTGCTTATACACCGGCACTACTACTGCAACTATATGCATATCTGCTTCTCACTCTGCCTTTATACTTCTTCCTTACTGATTTTATAGTGACTTGGAATACCCACATCTTCCGGAAACCCCCAGGGATCTTCATATTCATATGCCAGCAGTTCCTCCGCATGATTGGGTACCCAGAAGTATTCTCCCTCCCACAGAGCTTTCTTTAACGGAAATATTACGTTTGCGGGAATATACTCATTTCTCTGATAGACATTCATTATTTCCATATTGTCAATGCCAAAATAAATGTTATCGCTCTTATTCGCAGTGTTTACACTGTTTTCTGCCAACGCATTTTTAATATATTGCAGTTTTTCTTCTTTAGAATCCATACAAATCAGATTTTCTCTCAGCCTGCATGCAAGTTCCTTCAGTTTCGACAAACTGTAACCGTCCATATAAAAATCCAGCGAAAAGAAATCCATACATACACCATGTCCGTTATTCAATTCTGCCACTATGCTGAAATGATCATGAAACTCAGCCCAAAAATAGCAGCTCATCTCAGGTACAATGTCATTTCTTCTTTTAAGCAGCTTTTCCCCATATTCTCCCTGAGAATAAATATGTTTCCTACAATATTCCTTCAGTCTTTCATATTCCTCTCTGATCAGCACAAAATCAATATCATCGTCCCATGGAATAAATCCGTTGTGTCTGACATATCCCAACAGATTTCCTCCATATAAAATCGGTTTTATCTCCAGTGTACTGATTTTATCAAAAAACTCTGAAGACGCCTGTACGCTCTCCAACTGCATGGTTCTGAGCTTTCCCCGAGCCGGTTTCATATGGCTTATATCAGCATGATCCATGAAATACTCCACTTGTCTCTGGCTTCTCTCCGCTCTCCTGAACCAGATATCTTTCCTCAGACACATCCGATTTTCCAGGCTGCTTATAAACTCCAGTGTTTGTATCTGATTCCTTTCCGGATTTGATTCTCGCAAAATTTTATAAATGAAATAATCCGGCACATTATTTTCTTCGCACTGTTTTGCAATAGCATATGAAGCCGGATCTGCTGTCGCAATCGCTACGATTGCTTTTTTCTTCTTCAACTCTTCAAAAGAAATAACCGTTTTGCCATACTTTTTTGTTCCTGTTAACAACGGATTATTATCACAAAAACAATCTATATTTTCACTTCCCAAAAATGTCAGCGCTTCATAGCCAAATTTTCCGCTTCCGAAAATAATGATCTTACTGTCCATTTCTCTCCATCCCTTTTACTGTAAAAAGTCAATTATTTTCTGTAATAACAGCATACTGTGGGCAACATAACCGGCTCTCACTCAATAATTTTCTAATCTCCGGATAAACCTCAAAAAACGCATTTTCCCCCAATGCCATCACAACACCGCTCTTCCCGTCGCATTTCAACTCTCTTAAAACAAATACATCCGCTTCGTCCCCGTTGTTTTCACTTACAATAAATCCTTCGTACTCCCAGCCTTTATATTTGAAATATACAGCAATACCTTTTCCGTATGCACCATGTCCGTAAATAAATACTTTTTCATGTCTGTTATAAAATCGCTCAAGTGCCGCCGGATCAAACGGAGCAATCGGTTCAATTTTATCTTCTCTATATAAACGTTCAATATGTATGCGTATCAAATTGATATCATAGTCTGTATTATTTTTTATATAGTCTATTACTGTTTTCGCTTTTTCTAAATAATCCAGGCAAATAGTTCTCCTCTTTATAATCGGAAATCCAAAATTTTGAATCAACTCTTGAAAATTACACAAATACGGATTTTTACCATACTCAATATTTACGCAGCACTTATCTGTAAATGCTTTTCCCTGATATCGTCTTTCTTCAAAAAATTCAGTAAAATGAACCTCAAAATTCTCTACCGCTTCACTATAATTCCCCGGATATACAAGTGCCTCCCAAAATTCTTTCCATGAACATGATAAAAATAATGATTTCTTACAAACTAAAAAATACGCCTGAATGTGGGACGGCAGTTCCTCTCCCGAAGAAAGCTTCCCGCCTCCCGGATGTCTGCTTAATCCCCAGAAATCCGCTTCTTCCTTTTCCATAATTTTAAAAATGTCCCCCCAGGGGGATAGAGGCCCATAAAAGGTATCATTAAATAAAATTATCTCATCCCATTTTGCCCAGTCTTCCTCATTTAAGAAATTTGTGAAAACATCTTTATATGCTCCTGCATCATACCCCCGATTTTCTCTTACAAATATATTATCCGAATACTCATTCAGTCTTTTATAATCCAAATCTTCAATCTTGCCATTGATCACAATAATAAGTTTTTTTAATATCTCACACATGCTGTTCAGAAGAACTTCCACATACTCATCCACACGGCCGCTTGAATCATAAAATACAAAAATGCCTATTCGATTCATAACACTTCTTTCTGCTCCTCCCCATACCGTTTCTACACTAAAGCCCTCACCTCAAGTTACTTTTTCATCTCCGCAATTTTCTCCCCCACAATAATCCAATTATAAGGATCAGCACCTGTTCTCAAAATCTTAAAACCCAAATACTCAAATACAGTCTTAAGTGTATCCATTGAAAAAACATGATGATGCAAACATCTGTTAATATAATTCTTTTGTGATCTATCTAAAAACTTTTCCCTGCCGCCACACTCTGAATCTAATAAAAAATCATGGTTATCCAATATTTCAGATAAATGCGACAAATCATATTCATCAACTTTATTCAAATAATCATCAAGCAGATGTGAAAATGATGTGACATCTCTCAAATGATCAAATGTATTTTCTTTTCTTGGTACAGCAATTAAAATCAACCCGCCGTTTTTTACTACTCTATATGCTTCGGTAAGTGCTCTAATGGGATTTGCAATGTGTTCTAAATTGTTTGAAGATAAATAAACATCGTATGTTGTATCAGGTATATCCTTTAATTCTGTTGCTTCACATATATATTGTTTTCCCAGCTGCCTCCCACTATACTCATAGCTGAACGATGAGAAATCCCCCCATGTTGTTTCCACAGAATAATTAACACCATCACATGACCTGAAACCTGCATATAAATCTTCAAAAATCTTCGAAGGTCCTCCAATCTCAACAGCATTTGCACCTGTCACTTTTTCCTGACAATACAACCACTTATAGTACATTTTTATTAATGTATCCAACTCAATAATTTGGGGATCATTGTCAATACATTGCTTAATGCTGTTCCTAATCATTTCACTCCCAACACTGGGTGTTATAATAAAGCATTCTATGTCAAAATCTACACATTTGTTAAGTTCCACAACACTAACATCAGTGTTAATACAGACAAACTGGCCCTGCTTTTTCCGGTCTCTGTCAATTATCACCTTAATATCATAATCACACTCTTCTATAAGCCACTTTTTAAAATATGCATTATTTATTATCCATTTCTCCAGCCTGTCTCCGCACCCATATATCGCTGTTCTCATTCTTTTTTACTATAACTCCTTTTGCATAATAACCATTTATTATTGTACAAATCTTCATTACAAATATCCGGCAATAAATCATGTTTTCTGCACACATATGGAAAGCTTATCTGATCCCGGTATGAATATTTAATTATTTCCTGCCACCAACTATCCATTAATGCCCTTAATCTACCATCTCCATATCTTCTAATAATACAACCCATTTCATATAATCCATTATCAATTGGATATCCCTCTAAATAATAATGTGAAATTTGCCTCAAAATATCTTCTTTCACACCTATACCATGATATATACACGTCGCCGCCTCATCATATATACATGCTCTCTCAAAATGGGGAAAACACAAAACAGGTGATTCACCTGAATAAAGGTCAATCACATCCCGAAGATCTCGAAGGACTTGAAACTTTCCGTCAACCCATATACTGGTTTCACAATCATCAAAATATTCTTCCGGAAAAAGTTTAATATGTTTAGCAAGTAATCTGTTATCTAAGTTATTATTAACATACCGAATTTCCCAACTCTTAGACTTTACATTCCGATTGTCCGTAAAACAGATATACCGAACATTTGAACATATTTGTTCCGGTTCATTTAAAATATCATATTCTCCTGTAATTGCTGTATATACAACCACCTTATCTTTTTTGATTGCTTTTCTGTGATTTCCTACTCTACGCCTTTTATAATATTGATCTCTTGTAAAACAATGGCGCTCATATTCTGCCGAGGTATATATTCTACTTTTTTTAATCCCCATAGTAATAAGTCGATCACTGATTTCGCGTGAATAGTTACTACATATAACAATCAAATCATATTGCATATCAATCAACTGCTCTGGTAAAACAATTGAAATACCATGTTGTTCTTTTCCCCACAAATCCGGATTATTATCGCAACATGCTACAATTTCATCGCAATAAATAGTATTCTTCTGCTTCATCTTTAAGATTAAAGCCTGTCCCTGTTTTCCCATCCCAAAAATTATTATTTTCTCTTTATTCTTCTCCAAGGGATCACTCCTTTACACATAAAATCCCATTAATCACTTCATGTTTATACTTATCAAAGCATTTCAAATCCTTATACAAACTATTGTTGACATAATTCATCATGCAAATTGCTGAATAAATGTCCCCAAATGCTCTAATATTCTTTACATTTTTCACTCCGAAAACACTCTGCCCCACTCGGGTTAATCCTTCTTTAGAAAAAAAGGATATCAATCCTCTTATACAAGGATACGAAGGGCCAGAAACTGTTAAAATTAAACACCCTTTATGTTTTAACATACGCTCAAACCGCTTTACTACCATGCATGGATCCACAAAACTTCCTAACACTTGTGTTGCAATTATCACATCAAAACTGTCCGGCAATTCCTCTATCTCTAAGTCCAGTTCATATGATATCTTGTTATATCTGTCTTCCCTTCCTCTTTTTGTGGCAAAAAAAACCTTTCCGCCTTTTTTTTCTATAATTGCATCTGCATATGTTATTCCGCCATCAAATTCTAAAATTTCAGGGTTAGCGGGAAGATAAGGAAGACAAGTGTCAATATAAGCCTTAATAAATTCTCTATCTGAAGCTTCCTGCATACTTCTATGCGCCAATTCGTCTGAAAGTTTTGATATACAAACCATACTCTTCCTGAAAATCCATCTTTTAAACATTTTTATTTCTTCTTTCTATTGTAATCACATCATATACTTCATTATTGAAACTACTGGTTAATTTAAGCATAATTTTTTTAAAACAATCTGTCATTATAATTGTATTGCCAATAATATATGAACCTGACTTATCATCCTCTATAATTTCGATTTTTATATCATCATTGGGATAACAACAATATTCAATTATCATTTTTTCACAACTTTTTTCACAATAATAATGATATATATAATTGCCGGTATACATTCCTTTAACATAAACTGGCAACTTTAAATTTTCTAAAATTTCAATTTCAGAAAATCCAAATGCTTGATAACTCTTTTGAAAATTTAGTTCTATAAAAGATATATCCTTTGCATCAAACATATCTATTTCATACTTAATATCATACTTACCAATTTCAAATGCGTATTCTACATTTCCCTTTCCTTTATATTTTAGTACTCCATAAATACTCGTCAGTCCATAACTTTTAACATCCCTGTATAGTATTATTTTATTTGGATTCACAGGCGACTCAAAATAATATTTAATAAAGATTTCTTCATCACTCATATCAGGATACCATATGCCTCTATCACATGGCATATCAACGGATTTCAATATATCACTGGAATCCATAATCACAAAATCCTGCAAATTATCAGAGTTACCACTACTAACGTTAATATGAGCTTGTATAGCCAAATTTTTTGTATGCCGTTTCCAAAACACTGCATCACTATTCATCATCGAATTATAAAATCGTTTTGCATTTTGGGAAAATCTATATTTACCTATGGCTTTCCACAGCTTATTTTTTCTTTTACTAAGCAGTTCATCACTTACAGGAAATCTAACTCTTTCTTCCCATTTATAATATGGATTATTTAACTCAAATCTCTTATCATTACATCTGCTCCGTTTAGGTTTGACTGTCGATCGTAAATTTAAAATATTATAATCATCCACACCGTCCCAGCCAAATCCATATACAAATCCCTTATATATATCAGGATGATACTCATAATTACTATTTAAAATCCTCCCTATTATCCGGTCAAAAATCAATGATACGGCTCTATGATCTGGATGCCAATCCATATCGTTACAGAAAATCACATCCGGCCAAAGTTCTCGTATCATCATTTCCAAATCATTATACAAATTTGTTAATGTATAATCATGATGAATTTTGTATTTACTATATATATAGTCCTTGCCATAAGTTTGTTTTTTCCCTCTTTTAGACATTACAATTTCTTCCATTGGCGCATGATATATATGTCCATATTTTGTTTCATATTGATCCCCATATCCCAAACAGATTACATTTTTAGAAGAAATTTGAAAAATTTTCATGGCAGATAAACATTCAATATACCTC
>OFGN01001013.1_pt1 | contig 23841 bp, 19 predicted proteins | sample 1521821 | NCBI WGS metagenome assembly OFGN01 (sample SAMEA3504094, study PRJEB24116) | mouse gut metagenome | biome: mouse gut; feature: mouse-associated habitat; material: faeces | place: Denmark | collected 2011
AACTTGCAGATTTTGTTGCGGAATGTGAACAGCTTTATGGGCTAAAGATTGTTTACAGGGATACTGTAAAGATGAAACATGTAAAGAAGCTGCGCAGGAAACTTTATGCCCTCAAGCAAAGTGAAAATGTAGTTTTTGTGCATGGCATTGGAAAAAGAAAAACACCACTTCAAAAGAGCATTGAAACTCTCGAAGCTTATCTGTGCAAGCTCAAAGAATACAATCAAAAGATTCATATCTGCGGGGAACGAAACAGCTATTCCAAAACGGATCATGATGCTGCGTTTATGCGGATGAAAGAAGATGCCATGGGCAACGGACAGTTAAAACCTGCCTACAACCTCCAGCATGGTGTGGATTCCGAATATATCACATGGCTTTCCGTCGGACCGCAGCCAACCGACACTACAACCCTGATACCATTTTTGAAAGATGCCGGAGAACATCTGAAATTCAAATATAAAAATATAACCGCTGATGCCGGATATGAAAGTGAAGAAAACTACCTGTTTCTTGAATCAAACGGACAGCTTTCTTATATAAAGCCTTCGAACTACGAGATTTCCAAAACCCGTAAGTATAAAAATGATATCGGAAAAGCCGAAAATATGGAGTATGATTCCGAGTCAGACAGCTATACCTGTAGAAACAGTAAAAAGCTGACGACAGACCATGTCAGACATTCCAAAAGCAAAACAGGCTATGTAAGTGAAAAAACGGTTTATAAATGTGAGGATTGCAGCGGATGCCCTTACAAAAGTGACTGTATCAAAGGTAACAATTGCAAAACACCTATGGAAGAAAGGACAAAGACGCTTCAGGTTGCAAAAACATTTCTGAAGTACAGGAAAGAAGATCTGGAACGGATTCTTTCGGATGAAGGCATACTTTTGAGGACAAATCGGAGTATTCAGGCAGAGGGTTCTTTTGGGGATTTAAAACAGGATATGCAGTTTAGGAGATACTTAAGCAAAGGGACATCAAATGTGCTTGCAGAAAGCACACTGCTTGCCATGGCGCAGAATATGAATAAACTTCATAATAAGATTCAAAAAGGCAGGACCGGAACACATTTGTTTCCTGTGAAAAGTGCCTGATTTTTCATATCTTAAAGCAAACTTTCAAGCTGTGGGAAATGGCTTATTAAAGTATGCTCTTTTTACAGAATAACAGAACAATCCAAAGCTTTTTCCTGAAAGTACATATAAAAACAGCAAAAATGAAGCTGACGCTTCACGAATTTTCCTTCATTAAAGCGACAGCCCCTTTCTGCTTCTTCTAATTATTCTTTTAAATTTCTGACGCTTTCCTTTAATATCATACGTCCTTCCACAATCGACATACTGTGGTATCGATAATCTCCCGCGATTTGTTTTAAGAGAAGATTAATTGTCTTACGCGCCATTTCCCTGATATCCACTTCATAAGTGGTGATACCCAGATTACACACGCCGGGAATCGGATAATTATCAAACCCCACCACAGATACATCCTCTGGAACGCGGTATCCCTTTTCCCGCAGGGCCTCAACAAAAATCCCTGCTGTCATATCACAATTACACACAAAAGACGTAGGCATTTCTTCTGGAAGCTGAAAAGAAAAATCCTTGTCACGAACACCCGTGTCCATATCGCGATCCTCAATAATCCAGTCTTTTCTGACCTTTTTTCCATGTTCTAAAAGTGCCTTACAATATCCAAAGTACCTGTCCGTAATGCTATTGGTATATAGAAGCGTGCCTACATACCCTACATTGGTATGCCCCATTTCAAATAAATAATTTGTAAGCTTATACATTCCAAAATAATTATCTGTAACCACACAGTTGCAGTCATGATTTTTATCATAAAAGTCCAGACATACAAGCGGCATTTTAGCATTTTTAATTATCATGGAAAGATAGTCTTCCTTTAATAGTCCAATGATAATCAGGCCATCTACCCTGTCTTCTGAGACCAGCTTGGATAATTCAAGTTCCCGCTCATTTTTCTTGCTTAATATTTCAAGCATTGTAAAACATTCTTTGGAAACAGCCTTGGTCGCCACCTCCTGATACATTTTCCAATAAAAAGATTCCTGCTGATCCCAATAGCGTTCTGAGATAATTACTCCTATATTATAGCTTTTATAGTCTTTCAACTGTCTTGTCTTGACAGGCGGCTTATACCCCATATCATGAGCCAATCTTTTAATCCGCTCCCGCATTTCTTCACTGACGCCTTTTTGATCCGCCAGCGCCTTGGAAACCGTCACTGTACTTACATTTAACTTTTCTGCTATATCCGCTAATTTTACTGACTTGGCCATTTTTGTCTATGCCTTCCCTTCATCTTAGTCCTTCTTATCTGTTATACCTCTGTCAAATGAATAAGCCTGCTTCTGAAATCTCCCCACATATTCTGTACAAGATATCCTGCCTTCATCAGAACATCTCCCGTATTTATTTCTTCTTCTCCTTCGATTCTGTACTTCTTTTCCGGAGCAAGCCCTTTTAAATAAATCCTTCTGCTGCGATGGTTCGGTCTTCCAAGCACCTGTACAAATGTATATAAGGCTTCTGTTTTGTCCTTACTCACCACCCCATAGCAGTCATAAAAATGATTTTCACTGTAGGAGGCAATTCTATAATAATCCCCGCACCTTACCAGCTCATTATATTTATGATACGCAGCGATCTGCAATGATATCATTTCCTTTTCTTCCTCTGAAAGTTTTGTCACATCCAACTCATAACCAAAGGTTCCTGCAAGCGCCACATGCCCCCTTGTCTCCAAAGGCGTGTTTCTTCCCACCGTATGATTAGGACAGGCAGAAACATGCGCCCCCATTGTTGACAATGGATAAATCAACGCAGTTCCCTCCTGTATTTTTAAACGTTCTATGGCATCTGCATCATCAGAACACCATATCTGAGGACTGTAGTAAAGCATTCCCGGATCAAATCTGGCGCCGCCGCCGGAGCAATTTTCCAAGAGCAGATACGGAAATTCCTTAAGCATTCTCTCCTGCAGCTCATAAACTGCAAGCATATACCTGTGATACAACTCGCCTGTCTGATCTGCTGGAAGATAGGCAGATCCAATATCTGAAAGCTGCCTGTTCATATCCCATTTTACATATTCAATGTTGGCGCTGTGAAGGATCTGGGAAATTCTTCCATAAACATAATCTACCACTTCTCTTTGCGTCAAATCAAGCACATACTGATTTCTGCAAAGACTGCCCTCTCTCCCTGGTATGGCAATTGCCCAATCTGGATGGGCCCTGTACAAATCCGAATCAGGGGAAATCATTTCCGGCTCAAACCAGATACCGAGTTTCATCCCCAGTCCATTTACCTCATCTGCCAAAGCCTTAAGGCCGCCTGGCAGCTTTTCTTCATTCACATACCAGTCCCCGAGAGCGCGTTTATCGTCAAAACGATTTCCAAACCATCCGTCATCCATTACCAGCATTTCAATGCCTCTTTGTGCGGCTTCCTTCGCAATTTGAATCAGCTTTTCCTTATCAAAGTCAAAATAGGTTGCCTCCCAGTTATTAATCAGTACCGGACGTTCCTTATCCCGATAAGCTCCCTGAATCAAATGGTTTCTATAAAAGTCATGAAAAGCTCTGGTCATTTTTCCAAGGCCTTCCCCTGAATAAACCAAAACCACTTCCGGTGCCTGAAATTCACAGCCGGATTCTAATTTCCATTTGAAATCCTCTGGGTGAATTCCCATAACCATACGGATTTGATCAAATTGATCCTTTTCCACCAGCGCTTTAAAATTTCCTGAATAGACAAAATGCATGGCATAAACTTCTCCGTATTCCTGATTCGTTCCCTTCGTTAAAAGCGCCATAAAAGGATGTTCCTGATGGCTGGATTCTCCCCGCAGTGATTCCACGCTGTATCTTCCATACCCTACAGGCATCCTCTGAATCTGCCTTTCTCTTGCCCATGAGCCGTGAAGAGAAAGCACTTCAAATTCCTTATCGTCCATATCAAGGCAGGCGCTCAGCACTCTCGTCAAATAAAGGGGGGCTTTTCCCGCATTCACAATCCGTACGCTTCTTGTAATCACATCCGCCTTTTCAAATGCAGTGTATAAAAGCACTACTTTCAGCCCTGTATGTACATCTTCGCAGACAATTTCAACACAAGTGCATTCCCCCTTATCTCCAAAGGTGGACGGAAGCCCTGAAAGCCTTGGCTTTTCCTCCAGTATGTTTAAAGACACAAAGCTAAGGGACAAGCCTGTACTTCCATTGGGCATTTCTATGCTGATGCAGTCTTCCCGAAAATCTCCTAAGCCATGCGCAGGATATTCCATAGAAAAGGAATCCAAAAAAGAAAGTCTTTCCCCATTATTTTGGGATGGAACAAAGGGATTTTCCTGAATGCGCAGAGCATACGCAAGATGATAATCATTTAAATAAGCCCCATAATATATGTGGCCAAGAAATTGTTCGTCATCTATCACACCAATCACATAGCTGGTATTTTCCGTATCTATCTTAATAATCTTCTTTACATCTTTCGAAACATTTTCATAACATTGTACAGGCATTGAGGGACCTCCATTTTTTACTTAAATTATAAACTAATTTTCCCTAATGCCAATTAAATAAGACTAATTTTATATTAAAAAGCAGGTGCAATATAAAATTGCACCTGCTCATCATTTATCACGCTTATTCAGCGGCTTCTGATTCTTCAACATCTGCTTCAGCAGCATCTGCTTCGGCAATATCTGCATACATGAAATACCAGTATCCATAAGGTGAATGCCAGGAACCTGTGATCTTATCACTCTGTAACCAGAAGTCATTGTAATAAGCTACAGGAACACATCCTGCTTCTTCCATAAGAATATCTTCTGCTGTATGAAGTGCCTGTGAGCGTTCTGCTGCATCCAGTGTAGTTCTGGAAAGCTCCATAGCTGCATCATATTCAGCATTGCTGAACTTACCGTCATTATTACCATTGGTGGAGTAAAGCAGATCCAGCATATTGGAAGGATCGCTGTAGTCTCCTACCCATCCGTTACGGGATGAATCATAATCGCCGTTACGTCTCATAGGTGTGAAGCTTGCCCATTCAACAATATCTACCTTGCAGTCGATGCCGAGCTGTGCCCACGCTTCCTGCAAATATTCAGCAACTACCTTGTGATAAGCCTGGTCATTGGTTGAGTAAACGATAGAAGGGAAACCTGCTCCATCCGGATAACCTGCATCTGCCAGAAGCTGCTTAGCTTCTTCAAGGTTTGCCTCGTAATTTTCTGAAATATATGCCTGGCCGCCATTTGCCTTGTCAATAAACTGGCTTCCGTCTGTGTCAACCCAGCCCGGTCCCATGAAGTTATATGCAGGTGAATAGGTTCCCTGCATCAGGGTATTTGCCACATAATCACGGTCGATTGCAAGGCTTAATGCTTTGCGGACTCTTGCATCATCAAAAGGCGCCTTTGCAGTGTTAAGGCTCAAATAGTAGGTTCCGATAATAGGATCTACATAGAAATCACTGTTCTCTCTTAAAGAAGGAATTTCTTCTGCCGGAACACTCTTGATCATCAGAACTTCACCTGTCTGATATGCACTTAAAGCCGCATTGTCATCTTCAATCAAGTTCCACTTAATACCATCTAACTTGATTGCATCTGCATTCCAGTAGTTAGGATTCTTGCTCATAAGGATATGAGAACCGGGTACCCACTCTGAAATGTAAAAAGGTCCGTTACAAATATAAGTTTCTGCTGCTACTGCCCATGCATCCCCATTTGCTTCAACTGTTGCCTGCTGAACAGGGCTTAAGGTTGCAAATGCTGCAAGGCTTCCAAAATAGGAGCAGGGATTAGCCAGGGTAACAACCAGTGTCTTATCATCCTGTGCTACTACCTGAAGTGCGTCCAGATCACCGCCAATCGCCTCATTAAAACCAGCTACCATACCAAGCACGGTTTCTGCATAAGGAGCAGCTACCATAGGATCACAAACTCTCTTCCAGCTATATTCAAAATCCTTTGCTGTTAAGTCAGAGCTGTCAGACCATTTTAATCCATCTCTTAAATGGAAGGTCCATGTAAGGCCATCTTCACTTACTTCCCAGCTTTCTGCCTGTCCGGGAATCAGCTGTCCATCCTCGTCTACTGCTAACAGACATTCAAATGAATGCAATAACATGTTACCGCCATCTACTGCGGAGTTTAACGCAGGATCAATGGTCTCAGGATCAGGTCCTACCTGAACGGAAAGGATCTTCTCGCCGTCTGCTGTTTCTGTACTGGCAGCATCTTCATTCTCTGTGCCAGACTCTGTAGTCGTCTGTGAACTATCTGCCCCCCCGTCTGCTGCCGGTGTGTCTTTACCGCCGCAGGCTGTAAGGCCAAGAATCATGGTTGCTGTCAGTAAGAGCGCAAGTACTCTCTTTTTCATAATTCGTCCTCCTCTTAAATAATTATTTTTTATAAAACAATACAGACTCTTTTATAAAGCGTCTATATCGGTTTACCACATTTAATTGCACTTGTCAATATGATGACAGGCTGCAAAATGCCCTTTTTCCAACTCTTTCCATTCAGGAGTCTGGGCTGCGCACCTCTCGTCTGCATAAGGACATCTGGTTCTAAAACGGCATCCGGAAGGAGGATTTAAAGGACTTGGAACATCTCCCCCAAGCACGATACGCTGGCTCTCCCTTGCAGTCTTGGGATCTGCAACAGGAATTGCTGAAATCAGGCTCTTGGTATAAGGATGAAGTGGTCTGGTAATCAGCTCGTAACTGTCCGCAAGCTCAACCATTCTGCCCAGATACATAACTCCAATTCGGTTGGAAATATGCTTTACCGCGGAAAGGTCATGGGCAATAAACAAATAAGTCAGTCCCATTTCCGCCTGCAGATCTTCAAACATATTGATAACCTGTGCCTGAATGGACACATCCAGCGCCGAAATCGGCTCATCACAGACAATAAATTCCGGTCTTACCGCAAGGGCTCTTGCAATCCCCACACGCTGCCTTTGCCCGCCGGAAAACTCATGAGGATAGCGGTTTGCATGTTCGGAATTAAGCCCTACATGACTAAGCATTTCTATAATAATTTCATATCTTTCCTTTTTACCTGAAGCCATCTTGTGAACATCAATGGCCTCGCCAATAATATCTCCAATGGTCATTCTTGGATCAAGACTTGCATATGGATCCTGGAATACAATCTGCATTTTTTTCCTGTAGGGAAGCATATCTGCGTACTGTTTCTTCTCCACATCAAAAATCACTTCGTCGTTATAGAGAAAACGTCCTCCTGTGGGTTCATACAGCCGAAGCAGTGTACGTCCTGTGGTGGTTTTTCCACAACCTGACTCTCCTACCAGTCCTAAAGTCTCTCCTTTATCGATGGTGAAAGAAACATCATCCACCGCCTGAATATACTTTTTGTTTTTTCCAAAACCGCCGCCCGGAAAATACTGGCGTAAATGATCTACCTGTACTAATTTTTCACTCATCTGCGGCTCCTTTCTCATGAGACGAAGTCTCAAATTCTTCTTTTTGGTTAAGCCAGCACTGGGTATAATGCACTTCTCCAAAATGAGTTACCGGAGGCATTTCCCTTAAGCAGATCTTCATACATGCTTCGCATCTGGGTGCAAAAGGACAGCCTTTTGGCGGATTCAGCATATCCACCGGCGTTCCCTCAATGGGTACCAGTCTCTCATGATCTTTCGTGTCCAGTCTGGGAATAGAGCGAATCAGCCCTTTTGTATACTGGTGCTTTGGATGATAAAAAATATCCTCTGCCGTACCATATTCCACAATCCTGCCCGCATACATAACAGCAATTCTCTCGCACATGCTGGCAACCACGCCAAGGTCATGGGTAATCATTATGATGGCCATGCCAAGCTTATTTTTTAATTCCACCATCAACTCAAGGATCTGTGCCTGAATCGTCACATCAAGGGCTGTGGTCGGCTCATCTGCAATCAGAAGTTTAGGCTCACAGGCAAGTGCAATGGCAATCATTACTCTCTGGCGCATACCGCCGGATAATTCATGAGGATGCTGCTTTAATCTCTTTTCCGGCTCATTGATTCCTACCAGTTCAAGCAATTCTTTGGCTCTTTCCTTCGCCTGGGTTCTTGTTTTATTTGTATGGAGCAGAATTGCTTCCATAATCTGATTTCCTATGGTATAAACCGGATTTAAACTGGTCATGGGATCCTGAAAAATAATGGATACCTCATTTCCCCTGATTTTACGCATTTCCTTATCTGACATCTGTTCGATCTGATGACCGTTAAAATAGAGGCTGCCGCCAAGAAGTTTTCCCGGATGGGCGGTCAAGCCCATCAGACTATATGCGGTTACAGACTTGCCGGAACCACTCTCTCCTACGATTCCCAGCACTTCTCCCTGCTTCAAATGAATGGAAACATCATTGAGCGCTTTTACCTCTCCTGCCGGAGTGAAAAAAGAAAGCCGCTCGTTTTTTATATCTACAAGATAATCTGACATATTCCCAAACCACCTTTCCTAGTGTTTTAATTTTGGATCAAATGCATCCCTCAGTCCATCTCCAAACAGGTTAAAACTTAAAATAATAAGACTAATAAGCGCTGCCGGAATAAATAGCAGGTAAGGATACGTATTGATACCATTTAAAGCATCACTTGCAAGGCTTCCCAAAGAAGGCAGGGGAACTGCCACACCCATGCCCAGGAAGCTTAAAAAGCTTTCCGTAAAGATAGAAGAAGGAATCTGCAGTGTTGTGGTTACGATCAATGTACCAATACAGTTTGTCAAAAGATGCTTTCTGATAATTTTTCCATTTTTAACACCCAGCGCCCTTGCCGCTGTCACATATTCGCTTTCTTTTAAAGTCAGGATCTGGCTTCTTACCATACGCGCCATCCCTACCCAGTAAAGAAGGGCAAACACAATAAAAATACTGATCAGGTTCTCGCCTACCACGCCTACCCAGGAAAATCCCGGCACCATTTTAAGATTTTCCAATGGCGCTTTTAATGCAAAGGATAACAGTACAATCAAAAGAATATCCGGTATCGTATAGATAATATCCACAATACGCATCATTACCAGATCCACCCAGCCGCCGAAAAACGCCGCTACGGAACCGTAAATGGATCCGATCACCAAAATAATTGCGGTTGCAACCAAACCTACGATCAGGGAAATACGGCTTCCCATCATAACGCGGATGGCATAATCACGTCCCATTTTATCTGTTCCGAAAATGTGGGGAAAAACCTTTTCTCCTGCATCAATCCGGGCCTGTTCTTCTGCGGAGTACTCCATAGGTGCAAGATGATTTGCACCTTTAAACTGCTCCTTATAGTTGTAAGGATAGAACATTGGAACAATAAAAGAGATAAACATAACAAAAATAATAACTACAAGACTTACCATAGCTACTTTATTCTTTGAAAGGCGACGCATACCGTCTTTCCAAAAGCCTACGCTTTCGCGCATGATAATCTGGCTCTGCTTTTCCTCCTCAGTAGCCGGAAGGAAATCCTCCGGTTTTAATTTTGATTGAAAACTCAATGGATTCTGCTTCATAATCTGCTCCTTACTTCACTTACTTCAAATTAATACGGGGATCTACCAGCTTGTAGACAATATCAACTACTACATTCATTATAATGATCAAAGTAGCCAGGAAGATAGTTGTTCCCATGATCAATGTATAGTCACGTCCACCGATGGCTCCGATAAATTCTCCGCCGAGTCCCGGAATAACAAAAATCTTCTCAACAACAAAGCTTCCCGTTACGGTATAAGCCAGCATAGGTCCAACATAAGTAACTACCGGAAGAATTGCATTTCTCATTGCATGTTTAAACAAAATCCAAAATCCTGCCACGCCTTTTGCCTTTGCAGTACGCATATAGTCCTGCCCCAGTACGTCCAGCATGGAAGAGCGCATCAGCCTCATAATGTAAGCAGTGGGATAAAAAGATAGTGCAATCACCGGCATAATATAATGCTTCCAGCTTGTAAGCCCCATGGTGGGAAGAAGTTTTAAATTCACTCCCAGCGTATACATTAACAAAGTGCAGACCACAAAACTGGGAACTGCAATACCGCAGGTGGAAAGTACACTGATTAAACTGTCAAGGAACTTTCCTCTCTTTAAAGCCGCAATACATCCCAAAGGAATCCCAAGACATAATGCCACAAAAACAGAAATACCTCCTACTCTTGCCGATACAGGGAATTTCATTGTTATAATGGACATAACAGTACGCCCTCTCTGCTTTAAGCTGTCTCCAAAATCTCCCCTGACGGCATCCGTCATATATGTGAAATATCTCTGGAGCAAAGGCTTATCCAATCCATATTTTGCCTCCAGCGCCGCTGTCGCCTGAGGACTGATTGCTTTCTCTGATAAGAATGGCCCGCCGGGAACCATGTTCATCAGAAAGAAAGTAAGGGTAGCAACCGCCCATATGGTAACGATTGCAAGCATGATTCGTTTTACCACATACTTTAACATACTAAAGTCTCCTTCTCAAACAACGGATGTCTTGCATTACACGATATCCTTAAAACTATGTAAAATGGATATCTTGCAGTGCAGGGCATCCCTTATATATAAAAAGCTGTATTTACCTGCTTTCTATTTACTTCTTCTCAATATGAAAAATAAAGGACCACAGTGTGACACAGCTTGACCACTATCGTCCCTCCAATAACCGCTACTATATTATCAAAAAAAGGGCTTATTTGTCAAGCCTTTCCACATTTACAATCACTTATAAATTTTAGAAAATTTTCCTTTTTCAGAATTTTAGCTTATGCTTTATTTCTTTTACAGGACTTTCTCATAGCACCACCAGTCCTCCCCAAACATCTGGCATTCACCTACAACTTCAAAATTTAATTTTTCATAACTGCGGATTGCTTTTTTATTTGTCTTGCATACCAGCAAATGTACGCTTCTTTTTCCCCGCCTTCTTAATTCTTCCATGGCATGCTGAAGTAATTTTCTGGCAATTCCCTGATTCTGATTTTCAACCCTGACGCCAATCCTTGATAATTCCGCTGAGGGCTGCAGCTCTTTTGACCAGCAGGTCAGCCTTTCCACGTTCTCATCCTGATCAATGGAAATTACACCTGCGATTTCTCCCTTTTCATCCTTAAGGCAAAAAAGCCCGTCTCTGGACAAATCTCCTTCTATATCAATTTCCCCTGGATACTCTTCCGTCCATGCACAAAACTCTGTTCCTGCCAAAGACCTGTAAAGGGCTAAAATTTCGCTTTTATCCTTTTCAGATGCCTGTGTAAAATTCATGATCAGACTCCTTTACCATTACCTTTTTCCTACTTGCCTAATAGAATTTCCTATATAAATTTTAGGCGGCATAATGCAGGAATAATCCTGCCCTTTACATGCTTTACGTTCAATCATCTTAAGCAGGCGCGATGCCACTTCCTTACCAATCTGATACCCCTGGTGAATAGAACAGGTAATCCCCTCCTGCTCCCAATCTTCCCCTGAATAGTCAAAACAAACCACAGAATAGTCCTCCGGGATTTTTTTCCCCTGTATTTTTAATGCCTGGCGCACCAATCGATAGATCATGTAATTGCAGCAGACAATTGCCGTACATTTGGGAATTCCCTTTAAAAACCTTTCGATGGAATGAATGAAACGTTCATCATGTGCTTCATTTGAAATGCACCATTTTATATAGTCATCCTGAAGTTCTGCCTCATATCTTTTTAAGGCTGTGGCCATTCCCTGGAATTTCTCAATACTTTGATAATTATCATAAATAAAGATTCCTGCTATATGTTTATGTCCTGCCTTTATCAATAAGCCAAGAAGTCTGTCAGCGCATTGTTTATCGTTACTGATTACCCGGGGATAGTCCAAATCTTTATAATAATTATTATAAAAAATAACAGGTATGTTTTTTTGATAAATCTGTTTATAACAATCCAGATTAGGGTTCAGCAGGCTCGCTTTTACACCATCTACAATAAATCCCTGAAATCCCTGATGAACAACCGTCAAAAGACATCTCCGCTCATTAGAAAATTTATTGTCCGTAAGGAATATGCGCAGTTCAACCTCATCGGTAGGAAGCACACTTCTAATCCCTTCCAGTAATGCCGAGTTTGCATTTGTATCCTGCCCCTGCAAAACCAGTCCCAATTTTATTGTGCCGCTGTTTCCCCCTAATTCTTTTGTCAAAGCCACTTCTTTATTTATGTAGGTTCCACTTCCTTTTACCTTTCGGATCAGTCCTTCTTCTGCCAGCCTGGCCAGTGCCGTTCGAACTGTTTCCCTGCTTACCTTTAACCTGTGGCTTATTACATTTTCCGATGGGAGCTTTGAATTGTCCGCAAACTTATTTTCATCAATATAAGACCGCATCCAAATATATATTTGTTCCGATTTTTTGTCCAAAGCTCCCATCAGTACATCTCCTTAATCTGTAATTACAGGTCTTTTTCCTTCCGCCTTCTCTATCCAGTTCAAAAGGCGTTCTCTCATATCCGCTTTTACATCTTTATAATCAGGATCATTTACCACATTATTTAACTGATAAGGATCTTTTTCCATATCATATAAAAAGTCATCCGCATAAACCTCAGATGATGCCGCTTCACCACCATTTAATCCTGGAGCATATACGGAATAAGTGTATCTGGGTGTCCGAACGCATCTTCCAATCCTGCTCTCAGAGATTTGGGCAAATATCTGGTTTGGCCGATTATCGTCCTTTTTCTCCACTACGTCTAAAAGATTTTCTCCTATCATAGCATCTCCCACATCCACTCCTGCCATAGCAAGAATTGTTTTAGGAAGGCTTTCTGTGCTGACCAGTTCTTCTACCGCTAAACCTCCCTTAAAGGGGCCTCCTGCGATTACAAGCGGAACTCTCAAGCATGCATCATGACAGGAACGTTTATAATCATCATACCCATTTAAATGACTGTCTAAATTTCTTGTTTTAAAATGAGAGCCATGATCTGATGCAAATATAATAATGGTATTTTCATACAATCCTTTTTCTTTAAGTTTATTTACCAGTTTCCCTAAATTTTGGTCCAGGCTCTCACAAGCTCCTAAATAATCCGGATATTCTTCTGCTGCGTCACCCTTTAAAGCTTTCAAGTCCTCCGGAAGTATGAAATCTTTAAACTTTTCTTTAGATCCCTCCGGTCCTTCATAACATTTACGGTCATTTTGGTGATGAGGCTCAATATGGGAAATTGTCATAAAAAATGGTTTTTCAGTATCTCTCTCATCAAAAAAGTCAAGCGCCATGTCTGTAATACAGTCGGCACGGTAGCCTTTAAAGTCTATACGATTATTGTTTTCATCAAAAACATATCCATCATAACCATGTGAAGTAAATTCTAATACATCTGCCGTACGCCAGAACCCGGTATACCCGCCTCTTAATTCCCGCGGAATGGCAGTAATTGTGTGATCAATGGTAGGCGGTTTCTCCAGCTCCCCGTCGCTGGCAAGGTGCCACTTCCCTATATAAGCAGTTTCATATCCTGCCTCTTCTATGTAATCCGCCAATGTTTTTATGTCCTTGGGCAGCATAATATTGTTGCGGAAGCATCCTGTTTCCGTAGGATATTTACCTGTCTGAAAAAGTGCGCGGCAGGGCCCGCAGACAGGCTGAGGTGAAAATGCATAATCAAATTTTACACCTTCCGCCGCCAGCCGGTCAAGATTTGGTGTAATGTCAAGGGGCTGTCCAAAGCATCCACAAGTATCTGCTCTTTGTTGATCTGTAAAATAAAATATTATATTATAAGCCATAATCTTTCCTCCACTATTTTTTTACTTGCCCATTTGATTCTTTCAGCTTGCTCCTTATTAAGGCTGCTACTGCAAGAACTGTTAATGTTATAAAAATAATACAATAAACACTGCTTACGAAAATTGCAGGACTTCCATTAGATATCAAAAGCGCCCGGCGGAAATTTGTTTCCGTCATATTCCCAAGTACCATACCAAGAAGAATAGGAACCGGAGGCATATCTAATTTACGCAGCAGCCACGCAATCACTGCAAATATCAACGTTACTCCCACGTCAAAATAATTTTTATTTACCGAATAAGCTCCTGCAAAGCAAAACATAACAATAATCGGCGTTAAAATTTCCTGTGGAATAGATACCACTTTTGCAAAAAGACGTGTCAAAAAGTTTCCTTGCAAAAGCATAAATAAATTAACAAATATTAATCCTATCATAATCGCATACATGATGTCGCCCTGGGTGGTAAAAAGGCTGAGTCCCGGATTTAATCCATTAATCATCAATGCAGAAAGCATAATTGCAACTGTTCCATCGCCGGGAATCCCCATTGTCAATAAAGGAATTAACGTAGCGCCAGTTACGGCATTATTTGCTGATTCTGCCGCTGCAATTCCTTCTACACAGCCATGTCCAAATTCCTCTTTATGTTTAGACATCGCTTTTGCCCTGTCATAACTAAACCAGGAAGCTTCCGAAGCACCGGTTCCTGGAATTATTCCTACAAGAACGCCAATAATAGAAGAAAGAATTGTAGGCCGGATCATTCTCTTATATTCATCTTTTGTTATTTTTCCATCATCATTTATTTTTTTTGAGTCTAATACAAGAGGTCCTGATTTCTTTTCTGCCTTTGCCAGAATTTCTACAAGCGCAAAAAGTCCGATCAGGCAAATAGCCAAATCAAGCCCCAGATACAATCGGGGAATCCCAAATGTAAATCTGTCATAACTTGTCATGGGGTCCGCTCCAATGCAGGAAATTAAAAGCCCAATACAGGCAGCAATAATTCCCTTAATCATACTTTTTCCAGATACACCGGCAATAATCGTTAAGCCAAACAGACAGACCATAAAATATTCAGCAGTTCCAAGCTGTGCTGCCACCTGTGCCACCTGGGGGCCTAAAAACAGCAGCATTAGTGCTGAGAAAACGCCTCCAAAAGCAGATGCATACAATGCTATTTTAAGCGCTGCCTTAGTACGTCCCTTTTGAGAAAGGGGATGTCCATCCATCATTGTTGCTGCTGCATGAGGTGTTCCAGGTGTATTGATCAATATTGCCGACACGCTTCCGCCATATCCGCCGGCACAATAGATTCCAAGCAGAAACATCATGCCTGGAATTGCAGTCATTCTATATGTAAAAGGCAGAAATAAGATGACGCAAAGAATAACTGAAAGTCCGGGAACTGCTGCAAACACAGCTCCAATAAATACGCCCAGGTTCATCCATAAAAAATTTTCTAATGTAAATAAATGTTCTAATGCCGGACCAATAAATTCTAACATATACAGATGCCCTCCCCTAAAAATTTACATTTAATCCAAAACGAAACGCAACCCAAATTAACACTGCCGTAACAAGTGTAATTGCATAGTAGCTTTTTTTACGACATCTAAAATACAACAAAAATCCAAGACAGCAAAAAATTGCACCTATAACAAATAAATCCGTAATCTTACATATCAAATAAGTCAGAAATAATATTGCCAGAATTTCAAGTGCTTTTACTTCAACCAGTAAATTAACTTTTTTGGTAGTCAGCGGACATTTTTTAATAAAATAGTTATAAAGCTCTTTCAGCAAAATTATTCCACTGAAAATCATCATCACCACCATAAGTAAAGTAGGAAAAGCACGTCCATTAATTACATCTGTATCTGATACCGGCACCTGCTTTGGCATAATTAATAAAACCACCACTCCAAGAAGCAGAAAAAGAATCCCTGTAATAAGTTCAACAGGGAGGCTTACTTCTTTATGAGCAAGTTTTTCAGCAATTTTATCCCTTTTTGCGTCCAACCGGTCCAACCAGCTTTGTTCTCCTTTCATACCTTCAAACTCCTTTCATATGAAATACTTATGAAACATCAGCCTGTTTCGTATGTCATTTTATTTAAAAATATGTTCTCAAGATACTTATAAAAAGGGATGGGCAGTCCTATCTGGTCCTGTCCATCCCATGAAAAGGTTCGATTAGTTTACTACGATATCATAATATTCATTTACAATGTTTTGAACATTCTGAATGTGATCCTGAACATCCTGTTCGCTCATTGTGTCAACCTCAAGCATCATTGTATCGCTAAGCCATGATGCCATTTCATCATCTGCAAGAATATCGTCATAAAGCTTCTTTAATTCGGCAACTGTTTCAGCTTTGGTCCCAGAGCGGGCAAGTACAAAGCATCTGTTACGGAAATAAGGATATCCATATTTTCCTACGCCTTCTACTCCTGCAAACTCACCGTCTGCAATATCTTCAGCATCAAATGCACAAACAATCGTTACGCCTCCCTGCTGATAAGTTTCAAGTATCTGTGACTGATGGGAAACTGCAAAATTAGTTTCTCCCCTTGCAACTGCCTGTGCTGCCTCTGCTGCCGAACTATAAGGTGTTATCTTTAACTTCTCCCCATAACCCATAGAACCGAAAAGGGCTGCTGCTAAAAATGCCTCTGAACTGGTTGCACCGTTGGCAGCTACGCTTATTTCATCAACTCCTGCAAGATATGTTTCCAAATCGCCGATTCCATTAATATTAAGGCTTGCATCCGCAGACATTACAAATACGGAAGAATACAAATTTTCAACAAATACAAAATCATCATATGTAAATTGTAATTTTGCCGGATCCAAAATTGAGGTAATGGAAAATAGTCCCTCTCCTGCAAATACCAGTTCCGTATCATTTGCTTTCGTATCAGCTACCCATGTATTAACAGTTGCCGCATCACCCTTAATCGCATCTGCTACAAGAATAACACTGTCGGAATAATTCGCTGACATTGATGCTGCTTTTTGACTCACCATTGCGGCTACTCCTGAGGGAGCCCAAGGACAGGTAACAGTCCATGTGGCAGTTTTACTTCCTCCGCATCCTGTCAACAAACCTACTGCCAGTGTAAGTGCCAAAATACCACTTAAAATTCTTTTTCTCATCTTCCCATCTCCTTTTTCATAATTTTACGATCCCTGCAGTTTTTCGTACATCTATAATGTGTTTACACTATATCACATTCCGATTTTTCATCTCAACAAGTTTTCTTATTTAAAGCAAAAAGTTGTACGAAACATGCCATTTTGAACAAATCCTGTATGATTAAGAAAGAAAAATTGGTACTTTTGCAACACTAATTTGATTCACTCCAAAAATGTTTAGTATATTTTTTTGTATAGCTCTGCTATTTCCTCCAATCTGTTGATCGTATAGTCAAAAAATTCATAATAAGAAGAACAGAAATAGTTTTTAGGCATCCGGTGCCTTCTGCATCCCCCCCGGCAGATTGACATATATTTGCAGCATTTACAATCATCATGAATTTTTTCAGATTCTTCAATAAATCGGATTTCCTCTCTTTTTTTGTTAATTTCCATGAAAGAACTTTTATTTAAATTACCAAGTTTGTACTCATCCAGCATATAAAAATCACAAGGATACACTTCTCCATCCGCCTCAATTACATTCTGACTGGAGCATACTCCGCTCATACCACATACATCAATCGGCATAAGCAAAAGCATTTTTACATATTCTTCAAACTGCTGTATGTGCAAAATAAGTCCCTCTTTTACGTCTTTATACCACAGGTCAAACAGTGTCTTTAAAAAATGTCCATATGCTTTAGGGGTTAGGGTATAAGGATAGCGCTCTTTTTCTTTATTTAACGGATTCAGGCAGGGAATAAATTGAAGATATGCAAAATCATTCTGCTTATAAAATTCATAAATCTGCGGAATCTTTTTGGCTGTCAATGCATTTACTACCGTCAGAATGTTATAATCCACCTTATGCTTTTTTAACAGCTCAATTCCTTCCATGACTCGTTCAAAAGTTCCATCTCCTTTACTGTCAATCCGAAAAGAATCATGGGAAAACAAAATTCCATCTAATGAAACACCTGTCAAAAAGTTGTTTTGCTTAAACAGCTCTGCCCATTCATCATTTAAACAGGTTGCGTTTGTCTGGACTGCATTCAAAATTTTCAGGCCTTTTGTATTATATTTTTTTTGCAGTTCTACGGACTTTTTAAAAAAATCAATTCCCCGAAGTAAAGGTTCTCCCCCCTGATAGGTAAAAGAACATGCTGTATCTGAAAAATCCAAGGTTTTTTGAATGACATTTTCCAAAGTTTCCTCTGACATAAACCCATAAGACTCCACCTTCCTGTTTTTTACCTCATCATGGTAAAAACAATATCTGCATTGCAGATTACACATTCCAGAAGCCGGTTTTATTAACACACTGATATTTGGCATAAACCCTCTTATCCTTTCGGTTTTATCCTATTTTTTAAAATCATATAGTTTCATTGTTTCTGAATTTCTGTACTCATGCTTTTCATAGTAGCCGATCAGCCTGCCCTCGTCCCGAAGGGCAACCATATAAACATCTTTATTCTGTTTTTCATTATGAAAGGTATAGATAATATTGTGCTCCTGTGACGCAGCAAACCAGTCCACCACCTGCTTTATCTTTTCTTTTGATTCTTCATTATGGCAGTTTAAAAGACTCTGCCCCACCAGGCTTTCACCGCCCCATTTTTCGTAATTTTTCACCGCTGCCGGATTCATGTAAATAATTTCATGCTGCAAATTACAGATAACTACCGCACTTTTATCCTGGTCTATTACACTTTTAAAATACATAGTCCTTCCTCCTAGTCTGCCTTTTGGTGTATTCATTCTATATAAATATGCATGGGTATGTCAAGACGGTTTGCGTTTAAGTTCCTCATGTAAGATTAAAGCTATTTATTGATCACAGTTTTGTAAGATAGCACACCATTTTCATAAATTATAAAAAATCTTTTTACAAATTTCCTCTTCGATATTCGGAAGGAGATCGCCCTTTCAACTTTTTAAACACCTTGGAAAAATATTTTTCATCCTTAAATCCAACCTTATAGGCGATCTCATATGTTTTCAGATAATTCTGTTGTAAATAAGAGCAGGCATGCTCTATACGGATCTCATTGAGATAATCTATGAATCCCTTTGATAACTGCTTTTGAAAAAGAGTAGACAAATACCCTGGGGATATACCTGCCTTCTGCGCCACATCTATCAGCATAAGATTCTCATAATAATGTTCTTCCATATATTCTTTTGCCAATTCCACCAAATGATTTTTCTCTTCCATAGGCTTAATTTTCGCATCTTCCTGCACTCCAAACAATTCATCCACTGCTCTATTAACCATCTGTAAAATATCAGAAGATCTTACCGGCTTAAGCAGATATTCCTTCGCCCCCAGGCGCAGCGCCTGCTGACAGTATTTAAACTCATCATACGCACTTAATATCATGGTGTATGGCAATATGCCGGCACGATTTGCTTCTTGCATGACCTCAATTCCATCCATCAAAGGCATCTGCACGTCCAAAAACATGATATCCGGTTTATCTCTAAATATAATATCAACTGTTTCCCGCCCATTACCAGCAAGAAATATTTTATCAAAACGGTCCGTATGCAGTTGTATATATTTCCCAATTCCATTGCGAATGGTATCTTCATCATCCGCAATCAACAACTTAATGCTCATGCTGTCTGATCTCCTTTAACCCACAGGGAACAGACACAACCACAGTAGTTCCCTGTCCAACCCTGCTCATAATACGAAGGGTATAATTTTCATGGTAAATAAGTTCCAAACGTTCTTTTACATTTTTAATCGCATATCTTCCAATACGCTGGCTTGCATACTTACAATTGCCCGCTTTATCCCAGATTGCCTCCATCTGTTCCTCGCTCATTCCAACACCTGTATCCTCAATCTGAAAAGTCATGAACGCATCTTCTCTTTTCCCAATAATGGATAGAGAATAATTTCTATCTGCATTTTCAAACCCATGCACAATTGCATTTTCCACAAAAGGCTGCAGGATCAATTTCGGTATTTCTTCTCCTAAAATAGCTTCATCCAACAATATTTCATATTTTAACCGCTTCCCAAACCGCATTTGCTGAATATGCAGGTAACGATCCAGCAGCTCCGCTTCCGTCTGTACCGTCACAATTCCGTCTCCTCTGTTTAAAACAAGGCGGAACAACTGGGAAAGTGACAAAATATCCTCCGCTATCTCCTCATTTTCTGATTCCATTGCTTTCCAGTATAAAGAATCCAGCGTATTGTATAGGAAATGAGGATTGATCTGTGCCTGAAGAATATCCAGTTCACTTTCTCTTTCTTTAATCGCCAAAATGTAATTTTTATCAATCAGTTCTCTAATATCATCTACCATTCTATTAAAACACGCCGATACCTCGCCCACTTCGTCCTGAGTTATTGCCTCTATTTTTTGGCTGAAATCTCCCTGCTTGAAATTTTCCATTGCAGCGCTTAATGTATGCAGCGGCTTGGAAACAATATTGGAAACCAACAGTAAAACAGGGTATAGTCCAAACAAAAATCCAATCAACAGTGCCAGCGGTGCATAAATAACCGCATTGCTTAAATCCTTCCATCCCACCTTATGCACAATTTTATAAACCATCGTTCCTGTCTCTTCATCCCGACAGCAGTAAACGTTATAATTTCCCCATGTGTTGCCCTGAATCAGTTTCTGGTCTGTAATCTTCAATGTCTTCTCGGCAAGGATATCGGATATCACTGTATCATTAATATTTCCGCAGCGCACAAGTTCTGCGCCATATTCACTCATTATCACCACCGCTTCCCGCCTGTCACGCAGAGAGTTCTGACATATCTCATCAAATATTTCTGCCGACGAGCCAATCACAAGATATCCTAGTTTATTTCTGCGCGCCATATCATAAATTTCACGGTACATAACAATTTTATCGCCCTGATTAAACTGATAAGTATCAGACTCATATCGTCCTACTCTTTGCCACAAAAACTTGCCTTTTTCCTGTATGGCAAGAGCATATATCTCCTGCTTTCTTACCTGCTCCATATCCCCTATATAAGAGGATCGGTCAACACAGCTAAGATATGGATTAATTCCATTTTCTGGATATATAGCAACTGTTTTAATTTGTCCATCAATTGCCACCATATCCTGTATGATCTTCATTGGTGCATAGTTCATCCACAGTCTGGCATCATGATTCAATTCCTCTGGTTCATCCACGGTCAAAATCCTCTTAATTTTTTGCTGTGACAGCCAATTGATCTGCCCTCGATACCCAAATGCCTTTAATATATTATTAAGAAGACCGAAATCCGGATTATAGATAAATTTCCAAAGATAAGCAATTACTGCTACAGAAATAACATTGGGTATAAAGTAGATACATCTGAATACGCCCTCCGCCTTTCCCTGCAGTTTATCAAGCACTGCTGCAACTACAATCGCCAAAGGATGCTGTATGCAAATAAATCCAATCGCCAAAAGCAGCGAGTTTTTTATGGAACGTCCAAATGCACCGTCATGAAATAATTTTATATAATTATCCCATCCAATCAATTGCGCCTTCCCCATTCCCGTATAATCTGTAAATCCATAATAAATACTCAAACAAATCGGCGACAGAACTGCAAATAAAAAAACCAGTATCCCCGGCAGAACAAGGCTAAAAATTACCAGTTTGTTACTATACAGTTTTTTCATATAAATTCTCCTTTCCAGCAAAAATAAATTGTATCTCTTATGCAACTCCAAGTAAGAAAGAGGATGTTGCAAAAGTAAAATTCTTTTGGAACATCCTCTCCTAAATCACTTAATTAATTCTGCATTTATTCACATGCCGCACCGATCGCCACGAGGAAGTCATCTACAGATGTAGAACCATTGGATACACCCTGAATCTCACTTTCAATCGCTGTCTTGAATGCGGAAGGTCCACAGTCATTGATTGGTGTTCCTGAAACACTGTCTGCGTTTTTCAAGATGTCCATAACCTGCTTCTGTAATTCAGTCTCATTACCTGTCAGATATGCTGTCTGATCCTGTGCAGACATACCTACTCCATTTTCCCAGCCATATTTTGAAAGCTTATCCGGCTGATACATGTAATTCAAAAATTTAATTGCTTCCTCTTTCACAGTAGAATCAGCAGACACTGCATAACCGCCGCCATTCCATGCAGCAATGTCATTTGCTCCGCCTTTTCCGCCATCAACTACCGGCATAGTAAATGCCCGAATGTTGTCACGAATTTCAGGTGCAATATCTTCATTTAATGCCATAGAGCAGTCCCAGCTTCCCATGCAGTACATTGCAGCCTGACCATTAGTAAATAAGTTCATGGTTGTTCCATAATCCTGAGAATCATACCCAACCTGGAACATACCTGCTGCCACAGAATCTACCAGTATCTGTGTAGCTTCTTTCATCTCAGGTGCAGAAAAATCACCTGCTGCAACTGCATTACGTACAATATCCGCATAATCTGTTCCGGCAACCTTTACAAAAATGTCTGTAAGGAAGCATGCCATTGGCCATCCATCTCCGCCATCCATAGCAATCAGCGTTATTCCAGCCGCTTTAATATCAGCACAAAGCTTTTTCAGTTCATCATATGTAGCAGGAACCTTCCAGCCGTTATCATCAAACATCTTCTGGTTATAGTAAATCAGCATAATGTCGGTGTTTCTTGGAAGTCCATATAGCTTACCATCTTTCTTAAACCCCTCCAGCGATCCTGCAATAAAACCATAATCTGCATAGTCTGCCTCATTCAGTTCTGCAAGTACCCCTGCATCCAGTACCTCATCTAAAAATGAAGGCTGTCCCCAGATGCTGACAACATCCGGCATACCATCCATTGCATATGCCTTAAATTTCGTCTTATAGGCTTCCTCATCAAGCGCCTCAACTTCAATCGTCACATTAGGATTTGCAGCCATATATTCGTCAATAATCATCTGTTCTACCAATCCCTGACCGTTTTTCCGATCAGGAAGATTGGAAAAAACTTTGATTGTTACTGCTTCGCCCGAACCTGCTTCTTGCACCATCTCATTGTTTTCTGCTGAACTTTCCTGCTCGGTATCCTGTACATCACTTGAGGTTAATGTACTACTGCCTGAATTACTGCATCCTGCAAGTAATGAAACAGCCATAGCTAATGTAAGCAATGATGCAATGATTTTTTTCTTCATTTTTGTACCCTCCCATTTCTTAATATATTTTTTGATGGTTCAATCTTATCATCACTCAGAATGCATTTACAGATGCCAATATTTCAAAATAGTGTAATATTTTCGACTGAAATATAATACCCCTACCTAAATAAACTATTTTTAATTACAGGTCTTTATCTGTTGAAATATCGTCATGCTTAGGATCACCAAAATTGCAACCTGTATCGCCATGACTTCTTTTATGCAAAAATAGACTTGCCCATAATCCTGTGCTATAATGAGTCATTACATAAGAAAGGCGGACAAGAAATGAATCTATTGGTAATTGACGCACAAGGCGGAGGCATCGGCAGACAGATCATCTCTGCTGTGAAAAAAAGCTTTCCGGAGCAGTCTGTTACGGCTGTGGGCACCAACAGTACTGCCACATCTGCAATGCTAAAGGCTGGCGCAGACAATGCCGCCACTGGGGAAAATTCTGTTATTGTCTGTTGCCGCAATGCAGATCTGATCGCAGGCCCCATAGGAATTGTAATTGCAGATTCTTTAATGGGAGAAATTACTCCGAAGATGGCCGCTGCAATAGGACAAAGCAATGCCAGACGGATATTGATTCCAGTAAATCACTGTAATAACTATATTGTAGGCGTGCCTGACCTGTCGCTGGCAAGACTCATAGACGGCGTTGTAAAAGAAATTGAAAAATATGTCAAAGGTGAAATGAAAAGGTAATTTCCACCTTGTAAGTGTAACTTCTACCAGAGATAA
>OFGN01001019.1_pt1 | contig 23694 bp, 27 predicted proteins | sample 1521821 | NCBI WGS metagenome assembly OFGN01 (sample SAMEA3504094, study PRJEB24116) | mouse gut metagenome | biome: mouse gut; feature: mouse-associated habitat; material: faeces | place: Denmark | collected 2011
CGAAATTAAAAGTGCTTGATTGTGTGAAATACAATTACTAATAAGTCAAGTTACTATCTATTAATTAAAGTTGATACACAATATCAAAAAGTCAAAGTCATAGCACTGCTCATTACTGCAAAATCGCAAGCGCCCATATCCAAAACCTTTTGAGCGTTTTTACCATTTATACCCCCAATTGCAATTACAGGAATTTTAGATAAACTACAAATCTCTTTTAAACTATCCAATCCGCGTGGGGATAAATCTTTTTTGCAAAATGTCTCAAAAATATGTCCGTATACCAAATTAGTTGCACCAAGTTTTATAGCTAATTCAATCTCTTGTTTACTATGAATTGATACGGAAATATTGTCAAATTTATGATTAGTATCGATTTTTGACAGCAAATTTAAGTTTGTATGAAAATTTTTGGAACCTAATTGCTCTGCTATTTCATACCTATGGCAAATATAAAATGGCACATTATGTTTTTTGCATATATCAATTAATTTTTTTGCCATATCGACATATTCCTTGTCTGAAATACTTTTATCTCTAAAATAAACAGCAGAAGGATTGTATTTTTTTATAGCGGCTAGCACTAATTTGTCAAGTGGCATTATCGCACTTTTTACATCTGTAAATATTATCACTTTTCACCTTTTTATGTTTGCTTTAAAATTTCTCTTTGTATTCTATTTTATACTAAATCAAATATTGACTATCTGTAAAAATAGGTTGCAAGCCTTTTTGCTCAAGCATTTGATTAATCTCTTCCAAACTTCTTGAGTCTGAAATATCAAATTGCTCATCGCCTTTTTCTTCCCCATCATGTCCGCCAACACCTACTTTTGAGCCTGCGGATATTTTGTTGCAACAAAGCCCTACAACGCCGTTACGGAAAGACTCTTGCTCCCTTGTTGAAATATTTAAAGTTGCATAAGGCATAAGCAATCTATACGCTAAAAGCACTTGCAATAATTGTCTTTCGTGTACGTCTTTTGGGTTATTTTCTTTATTATTAATAAAAGGTCTCATACGCGGACAACTAAAACTTATTTCCGCTTGTGGATAATTTTTTTGGATTAAATAGGCGTGACAGCCTGTAGCGTAAGCATCTTTTCTCCAATCATCTAGTCCAAGCAAAGCCCCAAAGCATACACCACGCATTCCGCCTTTTAAAGCGCGCTCTTGTGCGTTAAATCTGTATGGAAAAACCCTTTTTGCACCAAATAAATGTTGTTCGGCATATTTTTCTTTATTATAAGTTTCCTGATAAACGCTGACATAATCTGCACCTAAACTATTAAGGTAAGCATACTCGTCGCTATTTAAAGGATATATTTCAATACCTATAGTAGCAAAATATTTTTTTGCAATAGTTACTGCTTTACCTATATATTCCACACTGGATTTTTTCCTACTCTCACCTGTAAGCAACAATATTTCTTTAAAGCCCTGCTTTGCTATTGCCTGCAATTCGCTTTCAATCTCTTGTTCAGAAAGTTTTGCACGATTGATTTTGTTCATACAATTAAAACCGCAATATACACAATAATTTTCACAATAATTTGCTATATAAAGCGGAGTGTAAACGCTTACTGCATTTCCGAAATGCTTAAAAGTTTCCATTTTAGCACGAGATGCCATTTCTTCCAAAAAATCTGTAGCTGCAGGTGAAAGTAATGCTGCAAAATCATTTAAATCAAGTACTTCTTTGCTTAGTGCAATTTTTACATCATTTTGAGTGTAACTATTGTAATCATAAGAAGTATATAAACTATCTACTTTATTTAAAATGTTATGGCTTATAATTTCCATACCTTCTAAGTAATCCATAACATCACTATTTGCGTTTTTCATTTAGTCCTCCAAAAAACCTGTAAGTGGACTTGATGCTTCTGCTTTGTTATCTAAAACTCTACCTAAACCTGCAGAATAAGCTTGTCTGCCTGCAATAATTGCGTTTTTAAAAGCCTTTGCCATCATATCAACATTGCCGGCAGTTGCAATTGCAGTATTTGCCATAATGGCACTTACACCCATCTCCATTGCTTCGCAGGCTTGTGATGGTCTGCCTATTCCCGCATCGACTATAATAGGCAAATCTATCTCGTCAACCAATATTTTTATAAAATCTTTTGTAGATAATCCTTTGTTTGTACCAATTGGTGCAGCAAGTGGCATAACCGCAGCCGCTCCGCAAGCAACCAAATCTCTTGCAGCGTACAAATCAGGATACATATATGGCATAACGATAAAACCTTCTTTTGCCAATATTTCTGTAGCTTTAACAGTTTCGCTATTGTTAGGCAACAAATATTTACTGTCGCCAATGATTTCTAACTTTACAAAATCACCACAGCCGACTTCTCTTGCAAGCCTTGCAATTCTTACAGCTTCTTCTGCATTTCTTGCCCCTGAAGTGTTTGGAAGCAACGTAATATTTTTAGGGATATAATCCAAAATATTATTTCCACCGCCTATATTTGCTCTGCGAAGTGCAACTGTTACCATTTCAACTTGTGCGTTTTCTATAACAGACTGCATAAACTTTAGTGAAAACTTACCTGACCCCAAAATAAATCTGGAATCAAACTCTCTTCCGCCTATTACCAACTTATCTTCTTGCATATTTAGCTCCTTTTTCATAATAATACCGATTTTTGATAGATTTTTTTAATTTTTGTGTAAATATTTTAATACATATATTATAATTTATTTATCTTAATTGTAATCAACATTCTTTTATTCCAAGTAATAATCTTAATACCATATTTGCTTGATGTCCCGCACAAATATTTACTCGTGGAGACATAAGGCTCATATTTTCCTTTGCTTCGCTCTCACTATCTCCGCATACAAATAATCTTGAAAGTTTATTACTTGTTTTAATATTATTGCTACTTGCGTATCCCGCCATTCCTGAACTTGCAACTATATATTTATCAGTCTTTGACAATATGTTGTTTACAAGCTGTGCTTTACATACAGGGTTATCAAACGCTTCAACTATTATGTCTGCACCACAAATCACTTGCATAACATTGTCGTCATTCACATACACATTTTTTAGTTCTAATTCTACATAAGGATTAATTTCTTTAAGTATTCTTTCTGTTGCGATAGTTTTTAAACTTCCTATATCTTTTGCAAAATAATTTTGCCTGTTTAAATTGGTTGGGTCAACAATATCAAAATCAACTAAGATAAGTTTACCTACGCCAAGCCTAACTAACATTGCAGCAATATTTGAACCTAAACCGCCAAGTCCGCAAATACATACGCAAGCATTTTTTAGCTTGTCCGTAGCTTTTTCGCCATTTCTTGCAAATATCATTTGAGTTAGATTATCTTTACTTGGCATTTCCCCTTTACGCACAGCAATTATATTGTCTCCGTTAAAAAGCTCTGTGCTACTCTCTACGCCAAAGCCGTTTCTTACAAATATATCATAGTCACCTTTGATATCACTCATTCTGCTGCCTTTTGGCATTTCAACCTTTTTGCCATTTATCAAAACTTGCATAAATCAACCACCCCCGACAAAACTGACTATCTCAACGCTGTCGCCGTCCTTTAAGGTAATATTTGCAAAATCAGACTTCTTTATAATGTTACCATTAAGCTCAACTGCTATAACTTCCAACTTATATCCGTTAGCTTTTATATACTCAAGCAAATTACAATTATCTAAATTTTTAACTTCACCATTAATTTTTATCATTACTATTATCTCCCATTAAATAAAAAAGGACATACAAACGAACACGCCCTTTCGGTGGTGTGCCCCTTTTATATGTCTTGTTAAATCAATTTATTTTAGCACTTTAAAATAAATTTGTCAATATTTTTAAAGGTTAGTCATTTTAACTCTATATTATTAATTAAAAAATATGTTAAAATCTAACTATAAAATCTGTTTTAACTGCTCGCAAATATTTTTTGTTGCTATTTCAACATTTTTTGCTTTTAATATGCTTGATATTACGGCTACACCTGCAACTCCGCTGCCTTTTAATTTAGCAATATTTTCCGCATTTACGCCGCCAATAGCAACTACAGGAATATTAATACTACTACAAACTTGCTTTAATATTTCCACAGAAATGGTTTTTGCATCTTGCTTTGTTTGTGTGCCAAAAACTGCACCTACCCCCAAGTAATCTGCTCCTGAATTTTCCAATAATTTAGCTGTTTCTGAATCGCGACAAGAACCACCTATAATCTTACTATTTCCAAGAATACTGCGCGCTGTAACAATATCCATATCCGAACTGCCCAAATGTACGCCGTCAGCATTTACAGCCACACAAATATCAACATTATCATTTATAATAAGCGGAACTTTGTACTTTTTACAAATTTCCTTTAGCTTTAGTGCTTTTTTGCAAAATTCTTCAAAAGTAATATCTTTCTCTCTTAGTTGCACCATTGTGACTCCCGCTTTTATAGCAGTTTCGATTATATTCTCAAAATTATCACCGCACATTTTGCTGTCTGTGACCAAGTACAACATCAAGTTATCTTTTAACATATTAGCCAATAATATCCTTTGTTACCAATAAACCTTTACCGCTTGAAAACTCACCGCCCGCCATTACATAATCTTTAGCGGCTTTTTGAAGTGAAGTTGTTGCATTAAATTTAGATAGGTCCATATAATAACCTAATTTTTTCTTGTTTTTAGCAAAAGTTTTTTCGTCAGCAATTATATCAAATATCCAACGGAAATGTTGCTCTGCACCTTCGCTTTCGCTAGTTAAACTAAACATATTTGCAAACTTTGCAATATTGCTGTCTTTAGCAACAAAATTCATATTTTTAGGGCTAAGTAGCCAGCTTTGACACATCATAACATCAGTTTGAATATCCTTAAAAATATCTCCCAAAGTGTCAGTAGCAAGAGTTATAGATTTTTTACAGCTTACACTATCTAGTTTTGCTCCCCTAGGGATATGAATAAAGTAGCATTTATCACCATATTTAATGGTTCTTCCTGCAATTTCTGCAGACTTATTAAAATAGAATTTACCGATTTGATATTGCAATCTGCCAATTTTGAAAATTTCACAATTAACGTGAAGATACAACCAATTGATTTCAGTTAAACCAATTTCACCATTATGGTGATTGCGGTAATCTTCACCCCAAATTTTTATATCTGACATAGTATCGTAAAAAACGCTTTCACTAAGCCCCATTCTAATAAATCTGTCATAAGTAGGTTTTAAGCACAATGCAAGTGTTGACAATATAAAAATAGGTGGCATACCTTCCAATTTAGACCATTTACCTTCAAGCAATAAATCAGCGTATTTAAGCAATTTTTTAGTTTCACCGAAAATTTCTTCTTTAACTGCATTAAGTACAGTTTCATCATTATAAATTTGCTTGAAAAACACCCAATTAGCTCTTATATAATCATTAATTTCCATAATCGCTCCTTTTATCACACTTAATATAACTATTCTATCATATTTTAAATGCAATTTCAACTATAATATTTACCTTTTACTACAAAATACGCTTTTATTGCAAAAAATGAACACAATTTTTCAATTTTTATTAAAATTTGACATTCATTTTTCAAAAAAAACACCAATTTATGAAAAAACCGATTTTTTATGATATTTATAAAATTTTGTATTTTGACAAAAAAAATATACCCCTTTTTATCGGGATATATTTGATTTAATTTTTTAAATTTCAAATTTTATTTAAGCTCAAAAATATCAGAGATACTAGTTCCCATTCCTAAGAAACCTGGTTTAACTCTTACAGATACTATATCGTCAACTTTGCTATCTGCTAATTTTTCATAACCTGTAACTTTGCTGTTGACTTTATATTCTTTATCCTCTACAGTGATATAGTAGATTTTTTCATCTTTCTTATCTTCGATTTTTGTGATTTTTCCGTCTTTTGTTTGTAGGAATTTATTCAATGCTTCATTAGCACCGCTTGAAATAGTGATTTTTTCATTCAAATCATATCTTTTAGTTAGTACAACTTTGCCTTCACTATCTTTCTCTTCGCTAATCAATTCGCCAGATTTAGTTTTTAAATATATTTTATGTCCGTCTTTGTCAGCTTGAGAAACATAAGCACCCTTTTCTTTAGTATAAGTTTCATCAAAAGTAGTTATAAACTTTTCAATGTCTTCTTTTCCTTCTTCAAAAACATTATTGACAAATTTATACTCAATACTATTTTCTACATTTTCTTTTGTATCTTGATACGCTGTCCATTGACCTTTTTGTACGATTTCTTCAGATGTAGCACTTTCTTTCTCCCAAACTAAAGAATATGTATAAACATTATATTTACCTTCTTTATTTATTTGGTATATGCGTGCAAAAGTTGGTTTAATATCGTCAGTTTTTGCATCTTTGCCGTTTTTATCTTTTTTGTTGGTAATAACGATAGTTTTTTGCATTAGCATATCACCACTTTTGATAAATGTAGTCTCTATAGTAGTTCTACCGCCATATTGCCAATCTTCGTACTTACCTTCACTTACTTCTTCTTTAACTCCGTCAGTAGTCACAGCACTAGTAACACTCTTATGTTCACTATCACTCCATTTTTTCATATAATCACTTGGCTTGCTTGGTGTGCAACCAATTAGCAGTGCACAACATAGAATAACAACAAAAGCAACTGCCAAAATTAATTTCAATTTTTTCATCAATATTTTCCTCCAACCCAAAAGTCTATCTACATTATATACCCTTTTTTATAATTTTTATTAAAAAATTTAAAACTTTAATAGAAATTTACATAACTTACAAAAATGCGTTGTTATTTTACATTTTATTTCTCATTGTAAAGCACTGGTAGCAAAAAATTGGCTATACTAAAATCGCAAATAAAAAAACCACTCTTAGTCAAATAAGAGCGGTTTTATATTTTATAAAGTTAATTCTTATTTATTCAAAGCTTTTTTAGCTTCAGAAGGAATTGAAATTCTGTAGTTCAAAATTAGTTTGAATGGTAATTCAACACCAAGCAATTTCATAGACATTTTGCCACCTTCAACTTTTGCAGATGCAAGGTTAAGTTTCTTCATATTCCACCAACCTTCCTTATCTTTCTCAAAATTGTCTTCAAATGATTCTTCTAAGTAACCAATAACTTCTTGAACTTTTTCATTCTCTAAAGCTTCTTTAATCTTCTTATAATTATCATTTTTCTCAGCTTCTTCTTTTGACATAGAAACTGCATTCCAAGTACCTGCAGTACAAGTATAAACATTAAACTCTGTACCTTTTTCTTCAAAAATTGTTTGATTGTCATCATTCAATTTCATAATAAGTTTACCACCGGAAATTCCGAATGTAGTATCACCAGATTCGATACCCTTCTTGTCACTTATAACCCAATTACCAACAAACTTATCAGGTCTGTTAGGTACGCAACCTGCAAGACAAGCACAAGCTGTGATAGCAATCAAAACAACTGCTACAACTAAAACTAACTTCTTTTTCATATTTTGCCTCCATAAATAAAATATATTTATACATTCATTATATAACAAATAGAACCAAAATGTTGAAAAATAACATATTTTTGACACGTTTTTAACATAAATTTACATTGTAATTATTTAATTACACAATATTTTTTTAAGCTGTGTATCTTATAAATTTTTTATAGCAAATTTTCGGCTAACCTAATAAAATCTGGTACATTCAGCACTTCGCCACGCACCCTTAAATCAATGCCTAAGGATATTAAAACACCTTCTATTTTTTCCCTTGTAAAGCCTATTTGCATCAAATTATTAACTAATGTTTTTCTTCTCATTGCAAAAGCGGCTTTTATTATTTGTTTAACTTTTGTTTTGTCACAATTATACTTATTTTCCACTACATCAAGCCTTAAAACTGCACTATCAACTTTAGGCACAGGATAAAAATTGTTTTTGCCTACTATTCTTGCAATTTCGGTATTGGCATAAAGGTCCACTACTGCTGTAATAGCACCATATTCACTACTATTAGCTTTGCTACATATTCGCTCTGCAACTTCCTTTTGCACCATAACGGAAATTGACTCCGGTTTATATTCACTTTCTAAAAATCGCATAATTATAGGCGTTGTAATATAATAAGGCAAATTTGCTACAACTTTATATTTTCCGCAAACAATGCTTTGCAATTCGCTATCACTTACTTTCATAATATCGGAAAATACCACTTGCACATTGTCAAGCCCGCTTAAAGTAATATCTAAAATTTCCTTTAAATTTCTGTCAATTTCAAAAGAAATTACCTTTTTTGCAACCTTTGCGATTGCTGCTGTCAATGTGCCTGCACCTGTACCGATTTCAACAACAATGTCTTCACTTGTAACACCGCTATCTGCTACTATCGCATCAAGAAGATTTGTATCAGTTATAAAGTTTTGTCCAAACTGCTTATTAAATCTAAAATTGTTATCTCTTAGTATTTCCGCTACACTTTTACTCATTTAATTTCCTCTCGAATTCTAAATTTAGCCCCGATTTTCAGTGTGATTTCTCTTGCTTGCTCAACTTCCCCACTGCAGATACAATCCACTACACTCATAGTAGTATCAATGCCTTGTTGCAAACATTTTTTTGCAAAATCTTGCAATTCATAAAAAGCACTTTCGCCATAAATAGACCTACAATCTTCGTCATATCTTTTGCTACTACCATTGTTTAAACTTATATTTACTTTGTCAATAAACTCCGCCATTTCTTTTGTAATGTCATAGCCATTTATAAGTGAGCCTTGTCCATTAGTATTAATTCGTGTTATTTTGCCTACAGAATGTGCAAAGCTTGCTACTTGCTTTATCACTTCCCACCTATAAGTAGGCTCGCCAAAACCGCAAAATACAATTTCTTCACAATCAGACAAATCACTTTTCTTTAAGCTTTCAATAATCTCCAAAGCAGTTGGTTCTTTATCAAGCCACAAATAATAGCCGCCTACACCTTTTATTCTGTTACGCTCGCAAAAAGTGCAGTCATTGCTACATTTATTAGTAAGATTAATATATATTCCATTTCCGATTTTATAAGTTATTGTATCCATTTTTCCCTTGCAATGTTTAATTATTTAATGCGATAAAATCTTTTTGTGTTTTGATAAGTCATTTGTGCCACTTCTTCATAAGTTATCCCTAAATCTAAAGCCATTCTTTCTGCTACGAATTTGAGATAATTAGGCGTATTTAGCTTACCACGATGTGGTACAGGCGTCAAATACGGACTATCTGTTTCAATAACAAGCCTATCTCTTTTTACCGCTGCAATAACTTGCGCCCTATTGTTATTTTTAAAAGTAATAGCCCCACCAAAAGCATAATATGGGTTTAAATGACTAAACCTGTCAAGCATTTCTCTACTTCCAGAATAACAATGTAAAAGCAATCCGTTATTGATATAAGACTTATACTCGTTTAGTATGTTTTCCATATCTTGATAAGCGTCCCTTAAATGTATAACTATAGGCAAGTGAAGCTGGTCAGCAAGTATAATTTGTTTAATTAATAGCGATTTTTGAGCGGTTTTATCGTAATCATAGTGATAGTCAAGACCAATTTCGCCAATAGCAACAACCTTGTCATTTTGTGCTAGCTTCTTTATTTGTTCAATATCGCTATCTGTTGTTTTTTCCGCACATTCAGGGTGCAAACCAACAGTTGCATAAATATTATCATACTTTTTTGCAAGCTCTACCGCACCGATAGAAGACTGCAAATCCGCACCAATCTCCACACTTATTTCGACATCGTTATTTTTGTAGTCCGCAATTATTTTGGGTATATCACCCACAAGCCTTTCATCAAGCAAATGTGCGTGAGAGTCAATAAGCATATTATCTTACCTCGCTACCCGCTTTGATATATGAAATAGGAGCAACTAAACTCAAGTTGCCATCATTGTCACTTGCACACAATATCATACCTTCGCTTAAAATACCACGAAGTTTAACAGGCTTTAGATTGCTAACTACAACTATGCTCTTACCAACCATATCTTCTGGTGTATACCATTTTGCAATACCGCTTACTATTGTTCTTGTTTTTTCTTCGCCCAAATCAACAGTAAGTTTTAATAGCTTGTCTGCTTTTTCCACTTTTTCGCAAGCTTTTACTTTGCCAACTCTCAAAGCGATTTTTGCAAATTCGTCAATAGTTATTTCACTAATATTAACAATGTTTTCTTCCACTTTTTTCTCTTCCTTTTGTGCTTTAGCAGCTTTTTGATTTGCTTCAGCTATTTTGTCAAGTTCTTTTAGTTCCTTTTCAATGTCAATTCTCTTAAACAATGCTTCACCTTTTGAAACTCTCAAGCCGTCAATTTTTGCACCAAAACTTTTGATAGATTTAAATGTCATTAATTTCTCATATGTAATTCCTAACTTTGCAAAAATTTGTTTAGGTGAATTTGTTAAAAATGCTTGCAATAAAACATTTGCAAATCTTATGCTCTCGCAAAGGTTAAACATAACTGTTGCAAGTGTATCACGTTTTTCTTCGTCTTTTGCAAGTATCCAAGGGCAAGTTTCGTCAATATATTTGTTTGCACGCCTAATTATAGCCCAAATATTATCAATTGCTTCAGGGATAAGAAGATTATCAACATTTTTACTTATTTTGTCTAAAGCGGAAACTGCCACTTCTTTTAAGCTTGCATCAAATTCTGTTGAAGTTTTTGGAGAAGGAATAACTCCACCAAAATATTGCTCAACCATTGCAGTAGTTCTTGAAACCAAGTTACCCAAATCATTTACTAAATCGCTGTTGATTCTTGTCAAAAAGGCTTTGTTTGAGTACATTCCGTCTTGTCCGAATGGGATTTCCCTTAAAAGATAATATCTTACTGCATCAACGGAATATCTTTCGCTAAGCAAGAATGGGTCAATAATGTTACCTTTACTTTTGCTTATCTTATCACTATCAAGCATCAACCAGCCGTGTCCATAAACTTTTTTAGGTAGTGGTAAATCTAGTGCCATTAAAATTGCAGGCCATATAATGCTGTGGAAGCGTACAATTTCCTTACCAATCATATGCAAATCCGCAGGCCAATACTTTTTAAACAATTTATCGTCTTCTTGCTCATAGCCTAGTGCAGTTATATAATTTGTTAGCGCATCTATCCAAACATAAACCACGTGTTTTGGGTCAAAAGGTACTTGTATACCCCATTGGAAAGTAGTTCTTGACACGCACAAATCTTGCAAACCCGGTTTTAAAAAGTTGTTTATCATTTCCTTTTGTCTTGTTGCAGGTTGCAAAAATTCGGTATTCTCTTCAAGCAACTTGATTAGTCTGTCTTGGTATTTTGACAAACGGAAAAAGTAGCTCTCTTCCTTCATTAGTTCCACAGGTCTGCCACAATCAGGGCATTTGCCGTCAACCAATTGCGATTCAGTCCAATATGACTCGCAAGGTGTGCAGTACCAACCTTCATATTCACTTTTATAAATATCACCTTGCTCATAAAGTTTAGTAAATATCTTTTGCACAGCCTTTTCGTGATAATCGTCTGTTGTACGAATAAATTTATCATAGCTAATATCAAGCAATTTCCACAAATCTTTTAAATCGGATACCACTTTATCAATATAAACTTTAGTAGGTGTATTATGCTCTGCTGCCACCTTTTCTATTTTTTGTCCGTGTTCGTCAGTTCCTGTTAAATAAAATACATCTTTACCTTCCATTCGCTTAAATCTTGCAATTGCATCGCAAATTACAGTTGTGTAGCAAGTTCCCAAATGCCACTTGCCGCTTGGGTAATAAATAGGGGTAGTAATATAATATTTTTCAGACATATATATCTCCTTCGCTATACGAATGAGTATAGCTTTAGTTATTTTTCAGTTTTAATCATTTTAAAAAATTATCGTCTAGCTTTATTAATTTTTATTTCGCCAATACCTTTATAAAGCCATTTTTTAATAAAATTTATAAAAATAATATTCTATGCTTATTATTTTAACACCTAATATAAAAAAAGTAAATAGTTTTAATGTCATTTAAAAGCTGCTTTATTTATATTTTTTAATTTTTTTGATATAATTTCTAATATTTCTTGATAAAAAAGTGGTTATATGCTATTATTAAATTAATCGAAATCTAAGGAGAATATTATGAAAAAGTTTTTTAGAGAATTTAAAACATTTATCACTCGTGGCAATGTTATGGATATGGCAGTCGGTGTTATTATTGGTGGTGCTTTTACTGCAATCGTAACCGCTCTTACCAACAACATAATTCGTCCTTTTATCAATTGGATAGTTTCTGCTATCGTAGGGAATCCAAATGAACCAATCTACACTATTTTAAAAGAAGTAAGAGATTCTGCCGGCAATATCGACCTTGCAGCATCAATTTATATAGATTGGGGTGCTTTAATTGGTGCAATTATCAATTTCATTTTGATTGCTTTTATTTTGTTCCTAATCATAAAAACACTTAACACTTTTTCTGAAAATCAAAAGAAAATTAAAGATGGTATGAACACTCAAAAACAAGCTGTTAAAAAATATAAAGCAGAAGGCTTGAGCAGAAAAGAAGCAATCGCAAAATATAAAGAAGACTTAAAAGCTCAAGAAGAAGCTAAAGCAAAAGCAGATGCAGAAGCTCAAGAACAAGCAAGAATCGCTCAAGAAGAAAAAGAACTTGCAAATACTCGTTTGCTTGAAGAAATTAGAGATTTGTTGAAAAACAAAAACTAATAAAAAACAATACAAATAAATTATACTGCCAAAGTGGATAACTTTTGGCAGTATTTTTTTGCAAAAAAAATCAATATTTAATAGCTTTAATCACAAATATAAGCTTTTTAATTTGGTTTTATCCACAATACAATTAGCTAATGTTTAATTAGCTAATTGTTTATGTAAATTTTATGATAACAAATTTTTAACAATAAGAATACCGACAATTGCACTATCATAAACTTTACTATGAACTTTATATTTTTTATTATGACAACAAGCAGTATTGCTCTTATGATATACAAGTCCCCTGAACTCGTTTTGTCTTCTATGATAAACGGGGCTAGTTCCGCCATAACTTTAGCGTTAAGATTGCTTGCAATATACAGCGTTTGGATTGCTGTAATGCGTATAATAGAAAAAAGCGGTTTGGACAAAAAAATTGCCAAACTACTTTCACCAATTGTAAAAAGACTTTTTAAGGGGGAATCCGAAGACGCCCTATCAAGCATAAGTATGAACTTTTCCGCCAATATGTTAGGGATAGGCTCTGTCGCAACTCCATTTGGAATTCAAGCAATTGAAAGAATGGATAAAGGCAGTTTATATGCAAGCCATAACATAATCCTTTTTGTTGTAATAAACTGCACAAGCCTTGAACTTTTACCTTCCACAATTTTGGGTATGCGTGCAAGTATGGGAAGCGTTAACCCTGCCGATGTCATTTTGCCAACATTATTATCTTCATTAATTTCCACAATTTGCGGTATAAGCCTTTGTATGCTTGCTCGCAAGTTTACAAAAGAAAAGGTGTAATATGGCAAACTATATAATTCCCGTAATATTTCTTACAATTTTTGTATATGCTATCGTCAAAAAAATTCCGTTATATGGTTGTTTTACCGACGGAATAAAATCTGCATTAAGATTGATTGCAGATATTTTTCCATTCATTACCGCAATTTTTATTGCCGTAGAACTTTTAAATGTCAGCGGATTATCAGATATTTTAACAAATCTGCTTGAGCCTGTTTTCGGATTTTTCGGTATACCTAAAGAACTTACCAAACTTATGATACTACGCCCGCTAAGTGGTAATGGTAGCCTTGCAATTTTGGACGAGATATACTTAATGTACGGCGTAGACTCATATATTGCAAGATGCGGCTCAATTATTGCAGGTGCAGCGGAAACAATTTTTTATATCACCGCCGTTTACTTTTCAACCACAAAAATAAGCAAACTAAGATACGCTATCCCAGTCTCCCTATTCAGCACCATAGTAGGTGCAATAGTCGGCTGTCTGCTTTGCAAAGTAATTTAGCGAACTTTCATAGTCAGCTTTAATTTTAGCAAATTTACTTTTAGTACCGATTTTCAAGCGTTATTTTGTTTTTTAGTTTTGTTTTTACCTTTATCGTAAGTGGTGATATCGCCATTTCTTAAGGCTGTTACAAATTCTGTTTCGTCTATTCTAAAGATATGTTTTCTGTTAATATTGCATACAACGACAATCTTATTTTCTATTTTTTCAATATGCAAGTCGCCTATTATATCCCCTTCGCAAACTGGGCAGGGGTTATCTGCAACTATCTCAAAAATATGACCATCGATTAGCACTTCTGCAGGTTTTTTAAAGCCGTATTTTCTGATAGTGATTTCATTATCTTTTATATTTTTTATGCCTTTTGAATTGTAGTAACGCTCCAAAGTAAAGCCAAAAGCACAAATCATTGCAAGCATAAAAATAAATAGGCAAATAAAGGCAACCATAGGTTTAGGTATTAAAAATTTAGAGACAACTGCAATAACCAAAAACACCAATCCTAAGCAAAAAGATAAGATTGTTAGCATAACACTTTTTGTATAAAGTGAATTTTTGTCGCCTTGCCTAATAACAGCTAAATTTTCAAAAGGATAATTTTTACTGTCTACAATATCTTGCTCATAGACAGTAGCTTTAGTTTCCTGCACTTTATTCTCTATATTCTTTTTGGAAAGCGGGATTTCTTCTTCCTTTTGTGGGATTAAGTAACCGCAATATTTGCAGTACTTATCTTTTTCGTCAATCATTTGTCCGCAGTTTTTGCATTTTATATCCATAAACATTCTCACTTTTATTATTAATACAAACATTTTAGCATAAAAAGGGATATTTATCAAGCCAAAAATAAAAAAAATCCGACAAAGGATAACTCCTTTGTCGGTATATTTAAAAGTGTCAAAAATTTTTCTTACTATTAAAACTCTTCAGAATTTGACACTTCACGGCTTTCGTGGCGTTCTCTGCCCATAACACTTTCAGGGGCATTAATTCTTCTGCCACTGAATTTGTTATATGCTAAATAGAATACCAACCATAAACCTGCAACACCTACGATGCCATACAAGATTCTTGCACCGATATATGCGTTTGATGTGAATATCCAGTTGATAAAGTTAAAATCAAACACACCAACTGAAAACCAGTTGAAAGCACCAAGAATCATTAATATCATTGCTATTACTGTAATCATTTTTTCCTCCTTGTAACATTGTTACACCATTATTATCTGCGCGTTTTTTGAAATTATACGCGGAAAATAAAAATTTGTAAGCAATAACTCTTGTAATTATTATTAATATATGTTACAATAAAACATACAACTTATTTTATTCGGAAGAGGTTATTATGAAAGCAATTGTTTCAGTAATAGGTAAAGACAAAAAAGGTATTATTGCTAAAGTAAGCAATATTTTATATGAAAATGATATCAATATCGAAGATATTTCTCAAACTATTATGCAAGATTATTTTACTATGATTATGATGGTTTCTATAAGTGCAAACAGCGATGTTACTAAATTAAGCGATATTTTGACAAAAGCAGGAGAAGAACTTGGGGTTGTCATTCGCGTTCAACACGAAGATATTTTTAATGCTATGCACAAACTTTAATTAGAGGTTGAAAATGATAAACAATAAAGAGATTTTTGAGACTATTCAAATGATAAATCAGCAACATTTAGATGTCCGCACTACTACTCTTGGTATTTCACTTTTGGATTGTATTGCAGACACTCCTAAACGCACTGCTGAAAAAGTTTATGATAAAATTACAAAAAGTGCAAAAAATTTGGTTAAAACAGCAAACGACCTTAGTGCGGAACTTGGTATTCCTATTGTAAATAAGCGTGTGAGTGTTACACCAGTTAGTCTTATTACCGCAAACAATGGCGGACATTTGGAAGTTATTCGTGCTTTGGATAAAGCTGCAAATGAAATCGGCATTGACTTTTTGGGCGGATACTCTGCTTTGGTACACAAAGGTATGACAGAGTATGAAAAACAATTTATTATGTCTATACCAGAAGCTCTTGCAACAACAGGCAAGGTATGCTCTTCTGTAAATGTTGGTTCAACTAAATCTGGTATAAATATGGACGCCGTTGCATTAATGGGTAAAATCATTCGTGAATGTGCAGAAAAAACTGCAGATAAAGACAGCTTAGCTTGTGCTAAACTTGTAGTTTTTTGTAACGCTGTTGAAGATAATCCGTTTATGGCAGGTGCTTTCCACGGCGTTGGTGAAAATGACTTGACTTTAAATGTAGGTGTTAGCGGACCGGGCGTTGTTAAACACGCTTTGGAAAGTGTGGACGGAGACCTTGTTCAAGTTGCGGAAAAAATTAAAGAAACCGCTTTTAAAATCACTCGTGTTGGTTCATTAGTTTGCCGTGAGACTGCAAAAAGATTAGGCGTTAATTGCGGTATTGTTGACTTGTCACTTGCTCCTACACCTGTTATGGGCGATAGCGTAGCACATATTCTTGAAGAGATTGGTCTTGAAAGCGTGGGTGCTTGCGGTACAACAGCTTGTCTTGCTATGCTAAACGATGCTGTTAAAAAAGGTGGTATTATGGCAAGTTCTGCAGTTGGCGGTTTGTCAGGTGCATTTATTCCTGTAAGCGAAGATGCAGGTATGATTGCTGCAACTGAAAGCGGAGCTTTAAATATTGAAAAACTTGAAGCAATGACTTGCGTATGCTCTGTAGGTCTTGATATGATTGCAATCCCGGGCGATACTCCTGCGGAAGTTATAAGCGGTATTATTGCAGACGAATCTGCAATTGGTATGGTAAATATGAAAACTACTGCTGTCAGAGTTATTCCTGTTATAGGCAAAGGCGTTGGCGATTATGCAGAGTTTGGTGGTCTTTTAGGTCACGCTCCAATTATTGCAGTTAATAAAAACTCTCCTTTAAAATTTATTAAAAGAGGTGGCAGAATACCTGCACCACTTCATAGTTTGAAGAACTAAAATAGGAAAAATTAATTAAATGTTAAACGAAAATAATAATTCAAACACAAATAATAGCGATTTTCAAGCGGAAATTGAAAATAAAACTGATATTATCTCACAAAACGAAATTGATGGTAGCAGTTCAAATACCGATTTAACTTCAAGTGAAAATAATAACGATTGCTCAGTTACTGAAAGCAAATATCTGGAAGAAAACAATGAGTGTACGAAAGAAGATAAACCTGTTGAAGAGACAGCTTCCGTTAGTATTGATAATACATATACCAATAGCGATACAGAAAGTGTTGATAATGAAAATAAAAACTGTACACTTGACCACAAAAAAGACGATAAACTTAAAAATTTATCTTATGGTTGCATTCCTTTTATTTTAACTGCAATTGTAATTTCTTTATTTAATATCGGAAGAGTGCGCCAACCTTTAAGCTTTTTGTTTTTGGCTTTAGGCCTACTTGAGTTAGCCATAACTTATTTTATTAGAAGTAAAAAAGTAGCTACAAGTTGCGGTTGTAAAAAATGTATTCATCAAAGCAAAGCCCTTTTTAAATATGCTCTTTTTTATGGCATAGCCACATTAGGATTATTAGGGGTGTTTATATATTTTTTAGTAGTATAAGGTTGTATTAAAGCAACCTTTTTTACTAATCAAAATCTTTAACTAAACTATATAGAATACTTAATAAATTATTGTATACAATATAAATAAAAAGGATAAAATAATGAAAATTTGGGCAAAACTTATAATTGACGGAAAAAATGTAAAAGATACTTTATATCAAGATAACTCACCTTTAACTTTTGTAAGTTATGAAAATATGTTACGAAAAGTTGCAGAGTCACTTGATATTTCGTCACCTGTTACAATGATGATTCATTTTAGACATTTCAAAAAATTTCATATTCACCGTTTTAAAGCAGATGATTTTGTTGAAAGTTTTGAGTATGACTCTATGGAAATAGAATGGTATGAATGATTTAAATAATATGCAATGTATGAAATCTAGAAATAAATAAATTAAAAAATCCGTGATAAATTCACGGATTTTTTTGTTATTTTTAAACTATTTTTTAACTAAATTTTTTAAACAACTATAAACTGAAGATAAGCTATTGCATAATCTGATAATTCCATTTGCAAAAGCAAAATTTCCGCATCTGCCTGCCCGCCAATAGCACTTACAAATTGGTATTTAGGGTTTGCTGCGTCGCTACCTTCTACTACTTCCAAATATCCAATATAAACATTTGTAAAAGATTGCTGATAATAATAAGTTTGCTTTGTGCCGTCAGCAAACACCTGCTCTACAATATTGCCCGCTTTAAAAGTTAAAGTTGAACCTTCGTATTCTGCACAAATTTCATTTACATATTGTTGTATAAATTGTATATCGAAAATAATCTCTTCCGAAGTTAATGGTGGAGTCTCTTCTTCATCTTCGTCATATTGAGCCATTACTTCTTGATTATTAGGATATATCATTGAAACATATTCCACAGCTGCTATATCAAAAACAAAGGTTTTTCCTTTTACAAAAATTGTAGGAGTTGTTGTACTGCCACCTGACTGAGAGTCATCTGGCGTTTCCGAAAGTTCTTTATCTGGATTACTTGGTTTTACACTTTCTTCCTTTTCTGTCTCCGATTTAAAAGCATTTTCTATCGGGATTAAAAAATTATCACAAGCAGTTAAAGCAACTATGCTTAAGCACATAACCAAAGCTACTAAAATGCAAATTATTTTCTTTTTCATAACACACCTTCCTGTGATAGCCTAAAACATTATTTTAATTTACATTTATTACAACTTATGCTATTAGGTTATAAATATATTTTACCACTAAAAGCAACACAATGTCAAGTTTGAGTTTTTAAAACTCTTGCAAAATTTAGCTACGGCTATATATTTATAGCTTTACAAACAAAGATTTTGCAAGAGTAGACAAATCAAGTCTTAAATAAAACTGCAAATAATATCGCCTGCTTCACTACATTTAACAATTTTTTTATTTTCCTGCATAATGTCTTTTGTGCGATAACCATCTTGTATAAATTTTTTAACAGCCTTTTCTACACTATCTGCTTCTTTTTCCATATCAAAAGAATTTCTGAGCATCATTGCAACACTCATTATCATACCAATAGGGTTACAAATATCAAGCCCTGCAATGTCAGGTGCAGAACCGTGAATTGCTTCATAAAAACCACGCTTACCATCACCTAAAGAACAAGAACCTGCCATACCAATAGACCCTATTATTGCACTAGCTTCATCGCTCAAAATATCGCCAAACATATTTTCCGTCAAAATAACATCGATTTTTGATGGATTTTTGATAAGTTGCATAGCACAATTGTCAACATACATATATGACACATTTACATTTTTGTAATCTTTAGACATATTCTCTACAACTTTTCTCCAAAGCTTGGAAGTTGCAAGTACATTTGCCTTGTCAACCAAAAGTAAATTGCCACTCCTTTTTTCTGCTAATTCAAAAGCAACTTTACTAACTCTCTTTATTTCGTTTTCGGTATATTTCATTATGTCAGTCGCAACTTGCTCATCATTGTCTATTCCTAATTTATGCTCCCCAAAATAAACGCCACTAACAAGCTCTCGCACAATCATAATATCAATACCATTACTTATTAGCTCTGGCTTTAGGGGGCTATCAAGCTCTGCATATAACTTTTGCGGTCTCAAATTTGCATAAACTTGCATAGCCTTACGAATTCCTAATAAAGCCTTTTCCGGTCTATTTTCTTGCGGCTCACTATCCCATTTACTACCACCGACAGCACCTAGTAATGTACTATCTGTGCTAAGCACCATATCCAAAGTTTCTTTTGGCAGACACTTACCTGTTTTATCTATTGCCACACCGCCTGCCAAACAATATTCGTAATCAAATTTATGATTAAACTTTTGAGCCACTTTGTCAAGCACCTTTATTGCTTGAGCCATAACTTCAGGCCCTATACCATCACCTTCAATAACACAAATACGCTTTTGCATAATCAATTACCACCTAATTTCTTTTTAATACTATTTATATAACCATTATTTTTGATTATATTTTGTATGAACTCAGGGAAAGGAGCAACTTTTTCTTCCCAGTTTTGAGTTTTGTTAAAAATTACACCATTATCTAAATCCACACTCAACACATCGCCCGCCTGAATTTTATCTGCCTTATCACACTCTAAAATTGCAAGTCCTATATTAATGCTGTTTCTATAAAAAATTCTTGCAAAAGATTTTGCAATAACAATGCTAATTCCGCTTGCTTTAATGGCAATAGGAGCGTGTTCCCTTGATGAGCCGCAACCAAAATTGTTCCCACCTACTATAATGTCACCGACTTTTACTTGTTTTGCAAAATTTGTATCAATATCTTCCATACAATGCAAAGCAAGTTCTTTTTCGTCCTGAGTGTTAAGATACCTTGCAGGAATAATTACATCGGTATCAACGTTATCACCATATTTAAAAACTTTCCCTTCAAGTAACATATTAAATCTCCTCCGGCGTTGCAATTCTGCCTAAAATACTGCTTGCCGCTGCAACAGCAGGACTAGCAAGATATATTTCACTATTTATGTGTCCCATTCTTCCAACAAAATTTCTGTTAGTGGTAGATACACATTTTTCACCATCTGCCAAAATTCCCATAAAACCACCAAGACAAGGCCCACAAGTAGGAGTACTTACAACTGCCCCCGCTTTTATAAAAATTTCCATTAAACCATTTTGCACACATTTTAGATAAATATTTTGAGTTGCCGGTATAATTATACATTTAACGCCTTCTGCCACTTTTCTATCTTTTAAAATTGCGGCAGCCGTGCACATATCTTCGTATCTGCCATTTGTGCAAGACCCTATTACAACTTGGTTTATTTTAATATTGCCCCACTCTGATGGATTTTTTATATTCTCCGGTAAATGTGGAAAAGCTACACAATAATCAATCTTTGACAAATCAATCGTATAACTTTTGAAATAATTCGCATTACTATCTGCAACTTCTACGGAATATTTCCCATTGTAATGCTGATTCAAATATTCGTGAGTGATTTCGTCCACTTCAAAAATTCCGTTTTTTGCCCCTGCTTCAACTGCCATATTAGCAATTGTAAATCTATCTGACATATTAAGGTATTTTAGACCTTCACCTGTAAATTCCATACTGCAATATCTTGCACCTTCTACGCCTATCATACCGATAATGTACAAGATTATATCTTTACCGCAAATACCTTTTTTAGGCTTCCCAACAAGTTCAAATTTTATGCTTTTAGGAACTTTGAACCAGCTTTCACCTGTACGCATTGCCACAGCAAAATCCGTTGAGCCAACACCGCTTGAAAAAGCCCCTAACGCTCCGTAAGTGCAAGTGTGTGAGTCCGCACCAATAATCATATCACCTGCTTTTACTAATCCTTTTTCAGGCAAAAATGAGTGCTCTATGCCCGAAACACCAATGTCATAAAAATGTTTAATACCGAGTTTTGACGCAAATTTTTTCGTTTTTTGTACTTGCATAGCAGATTTTATATCTTTACAAGGCACAAAATGGTCCATAATCAAAGCTATTTTTTCCTTGTCGAAGACTCTGTCAAAACCTGCTTTTTCAAACTCATCTATTGCAAGTGGAGCGGTAATATCATTTGCCAAAATCATATCAAGTTTTGCCATTACAAGCATACCGGGACTAACATAATCAAGTCCGCAATGTTTTGCAATAATTTTTTCGGTCATTGTCATTCCTTTCATAAAAACATCTCCTTTATATTTCTGTTTATTGCAGTAATCAACGCTTTAATAGATGAACTTGAAATATCTTCATCTTCACCTACACCCCATACATTTCTGCCGTCAGCTGTTATACATACATAAGAAATCGCAAGCGAATTTGAACCTGCTTCTTTTGCGTGTTCTTTATAATCGGATAATACATATTGAAAGCCAAGGCCGTGCTTGATTGCATTGGAAACGCTATCAAGCATACCATTACCCTTACCGCTTAAATGCTTAATTTCCGTACCAAATTGAATTTCCAAATTAACATTATAACCATTTTTCTTTTTACTAAATTGATAGTCTTTAAGTTTGCAAGGTCCGTCAAAGTTGACATATTCATTGCGGAAAATTTCCAAAACTTCTTCATTTTGCAATTCTTTATGTTGTTTGTCACTATAACCTTTTACTGTGTATCCAAGTTCTTCACGCATAGCAATTGGTATTTCATAACCAAACACACTCTCAAGCAAATAGCTTACACCGCCCTTACCTGACTGACTATTTATGCGGATAACATCTGCCATATACTCTTTGCCGACATCTTTAGGGTCAATAGCTAAATATGGCACATTCCAGTAACTTGCTTTGCCACTATCTCTATACGCCATACCTTTTGCAATTGCATCTTGGTGTGAGCCGCTAAATGCTGCATAAACAAGCTCACCAACATAAGGCTGTCTTGGTGGAACTTTCATTTGAGTTAGTCTTTCATATAATTTAATGATTTCAGGCATATTTTCAAAGTTTAAGTTAGGGTTAACTCCGTGTGCATACAAATTCATAGCAAATGTAATAATATCACCATTGCCTGTTCTTTCACCATTTCCGAACAATGTGCCTTCTATTCTATCACCGCCTGCAAGCAAACCAAGCTCGCCGTCCGCAATTGCAGTGCCTCTATCATTATGTGGGTGTAAAGAAATTACTACATTTTCACGATAATTAACATTATTACTAATATATTCAACTTGATTAGCATATATATGCGGCATACTCAACTCTACCGTTACAGGCAAGTTGATTATAACTTTATTGTCCTTTGTAGGCTTAAACACTTCAAGTACACTATTGATAACTTGCAAAGCATAGTCAGGCTCTGTCCCCGAAAAACTTTCAGGAGAGTACTCGAATATAACTTTGCCGTCAAAGTCTTGAGCCTTTTTAACGGCGTACGTTGCACCACTAACAGCCAAATCTATAATCTCTTGTTTTGACTTTTTAAATACCTGTTCGCGTTGTGCTACAGAAGTGCTATTGTACATATGTACAATCACTTTCTTAGCTCCTTTTAAAGCTTCAAAAGTTTTGTCAATTATATGTGGTCTTGCTTGTGTCAGTACTTGAATTGTAACATCATCAGGAATGAGCTTGTCTTCTATCAAAATACGAATAAAGTCATACTCTGTTTGCGATGCTGCTGGAAATCCTACTTCTATCTCTTTAAATCCGATATCACATAGCACTTTAAAAAATTCAACCTTCTGCTCTAAATTCATAGGAGTAATCAAAGCTTGATTGCCATCTCGCAAATCTACGCTACACCATATTGGAGCTTTATCGAGATACTCTTTGTTAACCCAGCTAGTGTTTGTCCCTTCCGGCATAAAATATCCGCGTCTGTATTTTGTGTAATCCATATTTATCTCCTATAGTAAATTATATATTAATATATTTTATCAAAAAAAAAATAACTTGTCAATATTACTTTGAATTATAAATATTAATAATATTTAAGTCTAATATAAAAAATAATACATACACAGCTAAACTGCTTTGTTTTTATTTTAAAACTTCAAAATAAATACGGCTTAAGGTTTTACCATTAAGCCGTAAAATTTTTAAATAATACCGATTTTTAGTAGTTTATTTAGAAAAAATTTAAATTAATTAAAATAAT
>OFGN01001025.1_pt1 | contig 23582 bp, 21 predicted proteins | sample 1521821 | NCBI WGS metagenome assembly OFGN01 (sample SAMEA3504094, study PRJEB24116) | mouse gut metagenome | biome: mouse gut; feature: mouse-associated habitat; material: faeces | place: Denmark | collected 2011
TACAGGGGACGATCACATCCCCGCCGCCCGCCATCTGGCGCATAGCGGCGATCCGGTTTTGACCGTCCACCACATTGAATTTGCCGTCCCGGAAGCTGACAATGACGGGGTAGAGTTCCCGGCTGTTCCAGTTGCGGATCAGCTTGTCCACGTTCTTCTGCTCCACAGGCCGCTGGTAGGGCAGGCCAGAGGTCAGGCGGCTGGTGGAAAGGGTACGGACTGTGCCGGGATTACTGTACTCCACTTCGGCGGGAGGAAAAAGGGTCTGCTGCCCCGCCTTGGGCGGGCTGTGCTTTTTACGGTAGCTCATTTCTTCCTGCTTCCTTTCATTTGTTGTAGTAGACCATGGATAGCGGTGGAGATCGTGCCGAACCGCTTTTGAATGTAGTCGAATTGTACTTGGGATATGTCGGGAAAAACCACCGTGCAGAAGGGGTCGCTGTACCATTCAAATTCCCGGTGGAATTTCTGGATGAAAGAATCCAACTCTGCCAGCAGAGAATCCGGGGTGTAACTGCAATCCTTGTCTGGATTTTTCAAATCAGCTATGGATTCTTCAATGGTTGCGAAGTGCCTGCCGCTGGACGAGTAGGGAACGGAGGGCGGCGGGGCCTCCGCTGGTGCTTCCGGCTCCGCTGGTTCCAGGGCTACCGGTGGCGGCTGGTACTCGTCTATGGAGCGAATATCGCCCGATACTAACCGGCTGGCCGCTTCTGTCTGCCGCTCCGGGGCCAGCCGGGACAGTTTCAGCGCATCCGATTTTGTAACCTTGGCGCCTTTGATGATCTTCTTTGCCTCTGGTGTCAAATTTTTTGCGGTCTGAATTTGGAGTTCTACCGTCCGTGGGCTGACACCAAGTTTATCTGCCGTATCCTGGACAAATGATTTTGTGGTGGCCGAAAAATTTTCGCCCACCACATTCTGATGCTGATTGCCACGGAAAACGCCGCCATCATAGGTTGCCTTTGTTTCCGGGTGCAGGCTTTCGTATATTTCCTTCCGCCGCAGAAGCAGCTCCCGAAATTCATCGTCAGATAAATCCTTGCGGACAAAATTCTCGTCTATCTCCGCCAGTTCCACTTGCAGGCCGTCCAAATCGCTGACGGTACACTCGATCTCCGTCCGGCCCAGCAGCTTCATAGCTTCCAGCCGATGCAGTCCGGCAATCAGGGTATGGGCCTGATTTACCATGATGGGGTTAATCAGCCCCACCTCTAAAATGCTGTCAGCCAGCTCCTTCACGTCTCCCGGCGCGGCCTCCCGCCGTCCGGGATTAACCGTGATCTCGCTGATAGGAACAAGCAATATCCTCACCTCCCCGGCCATGGGCCGCAGTTTCGTTCATCCTCGCCGGATGGAACACCTAAAGCCACAGTTGCCTATGGCGTCAGGTCTTTCATCCGGCTGACGGGCGGGAAACACCGCGCCGGTCCTGGTTGTGTCCTCATTTTGCGAGGAAATGTGACCGGCGCGGGTTCCCTGATTACCCTTTCTAAAGAATGTGTGCCGTATTATCAGGCGGCATGACCGCCCTGCTGCTCTCCCCCGGCACGGGAGTATGTAAGCCCACCTTTGGCGTGGCGGCGCGATACCAACAGACGGTGGCGGCAGGTGACTAAGCTGCCCAGGCCGTTCCCCCAGCATCTCCCTTTTACCCTGCGATACGGGTGTTTGCGGTGCTTCCCGCGTCTGCGGCGTTGCCAGCGCCGGACAATCATCCAGGTGTCGCTCGTACCTTTGATGTTATCGCTTTGACGGGCAGGGAACGGAAGGGATCACCTCCTTTCCTCCGGCCCTGCTCCGCAGGTAGTCTTTGCGATTGAACGGCTGATGCAGGATGCAGCACTTACATACTGAATATGAACGGGAGCTTGTCCCGCTGTTTGTCAAGGTGCTGGGGGATTTGCGGTTGTCAAGGAGCAAATTGAACGAGGATGCTGTTGATCGTGTCGCGGTCCTCACCTACAAGCTGATCCCTCAGTCTCCTGAGAAGTGCAGTCTGTTTTACATTGAGGGCTTTACGGTCAGATGATTTGTAGTTGAGATGATACCAACTTGCTACCCTGACCCCGCCATAGCGACCACTGACAGTTTCGATCGGATAGGAACACATAAGTGCGGCAACGTCATAGCGGATCGTCCGCTTGCAAACATTGAACTCACGGGCCAGATTGTCGTATGTATCTTGCCTTCTCAGGCAAAGAACTTCCAACAGCCTCTGGCGGCGATCTGCCGCGCTCATGTATTCACCCCCTTCCCGTTGCTCCTTACGGATGATGATAAACGGAAAAGTGGCAAGGCCCCTGCCACCTCTGCAAAATTTCTTTTGGAGAATTTGCTTCTTTGCTGGTGATTCATCATAAGTACCTCCGAAAATCTGAAAGTAGGAGTAATTCCAGGTTCAGATTTCCGGGGTGGGGCACGGGCGCGGCAGCAACAAGCGGGGCGTTTCGGCCAAAACCGACAAAACAGAGCGCCGGACGGTCTTAATGATCGTCTGGCGCTCTGTTTTGCCCTTTTGGTACATTTCTTTACGCGTGATAATGCGTTTTCTGTGTTCTGACGGCCTCCTTCCGGTGCAAGGATTTTTTTGACATATTACCAATGCCATCATTGTAGAATGAGCAACCGCCCATGACTAATCCTTTCCACGGCAGTCATGGGCGGCAATGCGAATAGCCCCTGCTCATGAAGCCGTTTTTTTTAATGGCTTCCAGCGGGAGCTTACCTATTCACGCATGATTAAGACATATTGATACGCTTGATTAGTGGCTTTGAAACGCCGCTTGCGCACGATAGAATACAACTGAGGTGATGAAAAATGCGTAAGCACGGCAAAAAGAAGAAAATACCAACTAAAGAACTCCAATACTTAGGAGCGCGTATCAGCGAGGCGAGGAACAAGAGTGGGCTGACACAGCAGGAGTTGGCTGTTCAATGCCACAGAGGGATGAGACATATTCAGAATATTGAAGGAGGGCTTGCCAACCCCTCCTATGAGGTCCTGTCTGATCTGATTCACCGATTGGGTATGTCAGCTAACATCCTGTTCTTCTCCAATATGGAGCAGGTGGAGCAGGAAGTGCAGCATCTGCTCTGCAAATTTGCGGCCTGCACAGAGGATGAGCGGCAGATCATTCTGAATACACTGGACTGTCTGGCCGACCAGTTTCTAAGCCGCCGTTATACCGCAACAGAAGAAACGAAATGAGCCAGCGGGAGCAAGGACGGGATGCTCCTGCTGGCTTGACTTTTACTATAACAGGCAAAAGGAAAATTGGCGGCAAGATTCCGGCAAGATTTTGGCAAGATTTTCTATCCGTTTCGACAAAAAATGAGCGCCGCTGCATTACTTCGGCGGCACTCATTCCTGGTTAAATTGATTTTTCTTCTTCTGGGGGAACAAATTTATAGCCTATGCCCCAGGAAGTTTGGATGTAGTTCTTCCCCATATCGGCTAACTTCTTCCTGAGATTTCCGATATGTACTTTAACTGCGTTTTCGCCGCCGATCCCAAGATCATCGCTCCATACTTGGCTATATAACTGCGACCGGCTCAAGACCTGTCCTGGACGGCGGGCAAGGCACAGCAGCAAATCAAACTCTTTCCGTGTTAATATCAACTGTTCCCCATCAACAATGACCTGCCGGTGCGTTGAATCAATGACACATTCTGTTCCAAAGGTAAGCATCTGGCAGTCATTGTATCCGTCCGTATTAAGTTGAATGAGGGTATCTGCCTGGGCCAAGCACATATTCAAATCCAAAGGTTTTTCAATAATAGCGTTTGCTCCGGCCCGGAGCAGTTCGGCCTTATCATCTGACGGCAATGGGTCAGTGAGGACTAAAATCGGTGTATGCTTTGCCGCCCGCATGATGTGAAGCATTTCCTGACCATCCATCCCGGAAACTTGAAAATCTATAATAACTAAGCAATACTCATGTTCCATAAAGCAATCCAGTGCTTCAGAGGCAAAGACCATACAGCAAACATCTGCCCCCGTGCCTTGGATGTTCTCTTTTAGCGAGCGGCATATTGATAAATCGTCCTCTATAATCAATATTCGAATTCTTGCTATGGCTTATCCGCCTCCTATTCTTAGATAAGTATATCTATCATCCACCCTGTCGCCAAGGCAAACAGGATGGTAAAAGCCAGATATAGGGCAAATCGTTTGACGCCCAATACGATTTTTACTGCCCCCAGATTGGTAATTTTGGTAGCAGGCCCGGTGATCATAAACGCCGCCGCACTTCCCATGCTCATACCATCCGCCAGCCATGTCTGCAAAAGTGGAATCGTCCCGCCGCCGCAGGCGTAGAGCGGTACGCCAATGGTCGCCGCCATCAGAACGCCAAACCCACGGTTATCTCCAAATAGACCGGCAACTACGTCAGAAGGTACATACCGCTGGAACAGGACTGACAGAACTACACCGATCAGGAACCATCCTCCGGTGGCCTTGATATTCCGCCCAAGGTTTTTGAGAAACCGCAGCAGCAGATTGGGGTCTGTATCCCTGCTTTGTGGTGCGGAGAAACCGGAGAAGTTGAAAAAGCCCTTTTGGTGATAGAACGCACGAATCAGCAGGCCAGCCGCTATACCACACAAGAAGCTGGACGCAATGCGGATCACCAGAGCTGTCCGTCCAAGAGCCATACTATATAGAATCAACTGTGGATTGAGCAGGATAGAACTCATCATAAATGCGGCCAGCAAGTCATCCTCCATCCCGCTATCAGAGAAAGATGCAGCCAGAGGGATCGTGCCGTACATACACAGAGGGGAGGCAATGCCCAAGGCGCTGGCGGCGAAGATACCCAAAACACCCAGCCGTTTGCCCTGCAACGAGCGGAACAGGCCGTGGATATGCTCCTTTACAAAAACGGAAATTGCAGATCCCAGCACCATGCCCAACACCCAATAAGGGAATATCTGCCGAAGTTGGAGATCAAAATAGTACCAGAGATAAACAAATTCCCTTCGCAAAACCGCCAGCATGGGCATTGCCTCCTCACATAAATTTCTAATTGTCGATACTTACCAGCGTGTAGCTCCGGCTTCCCAGACCGATTTCCTCCGCGTGTTCCAGGGTATGGAGGCCATTGCGAGATTCGATCCGGTTGACCAGCGAGGCTCCGTCACCGTCTTTCTGGGCATATACCAAGTCGATACAGGCTTGATCCAGCGCCACTGGATCGGTGGATGCCAGGATGCCAATGTCGTGCAGATCCGGCTCAGAAGGATTACCGTCACAGTCGCAGTCGATGGAGATACGGTTCATCACATTGACGTAGACGATCCGCTCCCCGCCGCCCAAATAATCGGACACTGACTTGCCCGCCTCGGCCATGGATTCGGTAAAGGCGGTCTGGTCGCCGCCCCAAGGACTGGTGTGGCTCTGGCCTCCGGTGTGGATCAGGCATTTTCCCTCCTGGGAACCCAGACCAATGGAGATATTTTTGATTGCCCCGCCGTAGCCTGCCATAGCGTGGCCCTTGAAATGGGACAGCACCAAGTAGGAATCATATTCAGAAAAGTGTTCTCCCACCAGATTTTCTTCCAGTTGGGTGCCGCCATTGACAGGCAGGGACATAGAGCCGTTTTCGTCCAGGATCACCACATCAGCAATATCATTGAAGCCGTGATCCTTCGCCACTTGGTAGTGCATGGCAGTCTGGGCGCGGGAACCGCCGTAAGCCGTGTTGCACTCTACAATCGTCCCGTCCACCGCCTGGACCACATCCTTGATCAGCTCCGGGCGGAGGTAGTTGCTGTTGGGCGGTTCGCCGGTAGAGAGTTTAACGGCCACGCTCCCGGTAGGCGTCCAGCCCAGCGCGGTGTAAACAGCCATCAAACCTTCGGGGGAGATGTCCGTTGTCATATAGACCGTAGAGCCTTCGTTTTCATCGCCGGTGCTATTCGTCAGATAGCGGTGGAGAATAACCGCAGTCTGGGCGCGGGTAAGGCTACCCCTTGGATCAAACAGATTCCCGCCGATACCATTTACAACATCATTGGCTTTTGCCCAATTTACCGCTGTTTTGGCATAAGCGGCAATCGTGGCTTCGTCCGCAAAAGCCTCGGTGGAGGCAGCGGCAGGACTTCCGGCGTACCGCCAGAGAATCGCCGCCATCTGTTCACGGGTTACGGGGTCCTCTCCGCCAAACCGACCGCCTCCGTAGCCGGACATGATGCCATTTGCCGATGCCCAGGATGCGGCATTGGCATAGGAAGAATTGACAGGGACATCCGAAAAGCTGGCGGTACTTTGTACGGCGGGGCTTCCCTCTGCGCGGTACAGTGCATCCGCCACAGTGGAGCGGGTCATCGGCGTATCGGCCGCGAAGGTGCTGCCAGTCAAAATGTTCTGTTCCCGGCACCAGTTCGCTGCTTCAGCGTACCATGCTCCATCCGGCACATCGGTGAACCTGTCGGCACTGAGCTGACGGTACTCTGTTTCTGAGATTCGGTCAAACCACTCTACACCAGGGCGTTCCGGGTTTGTGTTGACAGCAATATGGGCAAATGTGCTGTCGGCGCTGCCGCCGTGCCAATGCTTCACTCCGGGAGGACAGTAGGCCACATCGCCCGGATGCAGGACCTCTACCGGCTGGCCCTCGACTTGATGATAGCCAATGCCATCCGTAGCGATTAGGATTTGCCCGCCAGCATGGGTATGCCAGTCATTGATAACACCAGGGTCAAACACAACATAGTGCAGCTCCGGCGCGTCCGCTGCATTCTCTCCACTCAGCAGCGTAGAGATATACACTGGCCCGCTGAAATGGTTGGGGCTACTGGCTGATGCCGCTCTTTGGAACATGACCGGATTACCTGCCGCCACTGTGCGTCCGGCGTATTCCTCTGCGTTCAAGCTGGCATAGTGCTGATCGGTAACCGGCTCGCTTTCCCCATGTCCGTTATAATGGGAATCATATATTACCATCTGAGAAAACCAACTGTCCGGGGCCGCACCATGCCAATGCTTCACTCCGGGAGCAATTTCCAGCACATCGCCTTGGCGGATGATCTGGGCGGTTTTTCCCTCCTCCTGATAGTAACCCACACCACCAGTGACCAGAATGACCATGCCGCCGTGCGTATGCCAATCGCTCCTCGCTCCTGGCGCAAACGTCACGTTGTTGGTCTGTGGGAAATGATAGACATCCTCATTGGCAATCATTGGGGATAGGTATCCGGTTCCATTGAAAGGGACTTCCGAACCCAACGGAAACGTCAGGCTGTCTTTTGTCGTGACAATTCCGCCGTTGGATGTAGTGTCCGCCTGGGCTGTGAGTGTCGCCGCGCCGGTAGCCGCGAAACAAACGCCGCAGGTCAGCACAAGGGCCATAAACGCAGCCAGCAGTTTTTTCCTTTGCTTCATGAGCAAGACCTCCTAAAACATATTACTCGTCAATGCTTACCAGGGTATAGCTTCTGCTGCCCAGGCCGATCTCCTCCGCGTGTTCCAGGGTATGGAGGCCATCGCGGGATTCGATCCGGTTGACCAGCGAGGCTCCGTCACCATCCTTCTGAGCATATACCAAGTCGATACAGGCTTGGTCCAGCGCCACCGGGTCGGCAGAAGCCAGGATGCCGATGTCGTGCAGGTCAGGCTCGGAGGGATTGCCGTCACAGTCGCAGTCGATGGAGATACGGTTCATTACATTGATGTAGACAATGTTCTCGCCGTTCCCCAGATAGTCCGACACCGCCTTGCCTGCCTCGGCCATGGATTCGGTAAATGCGGTCTGATCCCCACCCCACGGGCTGTCATGGCTGGCCCCGCCGGTATGGATCACGCATTTGCCCTCCTGGGACCCCAGGCCGATGGAAATATTCTTGATGGCCCCGCCAAAACCTGCCATAGCGTGGCCCTTGAAATGGGACAGCACCAAGTAGGAATCGTAGTCGGCAAAGTGTTCGCCTACATAGTTCTCACTCAGATGCGTTCCGCCGCTGACAGGGATCGTCATAGAGCCGTTCTCATCCAGAATGACCACATCGGCAATGGCGGTAAAGCCGTGGTCCTCCGCCACCTGGTAATGCATGGCGGTGCTGGAACGCTGGCCACCGTAGGCGGTGTTGCACTCTACGATGGTGCCGTCCACCGCCTGGACCACATCCTTGATCAGTTCCGGGCGGAGGTAATTGCTGTTGGGCGGTTCGCCGGTGGACAGCTTTACCGCGACACTTCCGGTTGGCGACCAGTTCAGCGCCTCGTAGGTCGCCATAAGCCCCTCCGGGCTGATGTCCGTGGTCATGTAGACGGTGGGAGCATCAGCGGCGTCTGTGTTATGCTCCAGAGTGGGAAGTTCCTCCCCCTGTGCGGGTTCCCCGGAAACGGGTGCCGGGGGTGTTGACGGCGGCTCACTTTGCCCGCCCGTGCCGCCGCAGCCTGCTAAAAGTGCCGTGAGCAGAGCGGCGGCGCTGATGAATGCGACCATTTTTCTTTTCATAAGAACCTCCTGATACAGTATTTTGGGGACTATGCGGGGAATGAAACAGAAATCAGTAAAGAGCGCCCATCCCGGCTGGATGCCCTGATTTCTCCTTTGTGGGCGGTAACGACCGCCTTTACAATGGACAATCCGATGCCATGTCCCCCTGTTCGGGAGTTTCTTGACGGATCGGCCCGGTAAAACCGCTCGAAGATATTATTCAAATTTTCTTCCGTAATAGCGGAGGTCGTATTGAACACATCCAGACAGATTGAACGCCCTTGCTTTTTCAGTTCCACGGAGATTGATCCGCCATGCTCCGAATACTTCAACGCATTGTCCAGAAGATTGGAGATCACCTGACTGAGCGCCCGCTCGTCACCATGAAAGGAAATGTCCGGCTGGATCGTGCTGGTGAACACTTTGCCCCTGGCCTTTGCCAGAGCTTGGAAAGACTGCACCAGCTCGTCCGTCAGGTCAGAGAGGGAAAAGTCCGTCATTTGCAGATGGCCCTGATCCTCCTCCATTTTGGACAGGTAGATCAGATCGTTTGTCAACGCTGTCAGTCTCTTGATCTGGAGCTGAATGTCCCGCAGCCACTCGTTTTCTCCGCACTCCATATCCAGCACATCCGCATCGGCGGAGATGATAGTCAGCGGCGTTTTGATCTCATGGCCCGCATCGGTGATGAACCGTTTTTGCTTTTCATAGCTCTCCGCCACCGGCTTCACGATCCGTCCGGACAGCAGGAGCAGCAGAATAAACACAGACAGCAGTCCCAAGGAAGCGATCAGAATACTTGTCCTCATAAAGCTGTAAAAGGACAGCAGGTCTTTTTCGCAGTCCATAAAGACAAACAGGGTTTCTTCTCCGCCGTTCCACCGGATAAACCGGAAGTTTCGGTAAAAGCCTTTTTCCTGGGACCACACTGCCTTTGCGTACTCCGCCGCGCCTGTTTCATCCACCGCAGAGATTTTTTCCGTATTGGCCGCAGTTATGGTTTCCGCGTCGGCCATGGAAACGGAGAAATAGCGGCAGGTAAACAGCACTTCCGGGGATTGGGTCAACAGTTCCTTCATGACTTGTGATTCCCAATGCGGGAAGGCGCCGCCGTTCTCCGCCAGCATAGTCAAAAGCGCATCCGCTTCATTGGCCATACTCCCATAGTTAAACAAATTAGCGGCAAGGACGATCACCGCAAAGACCAATCCCAACGATACCATGGCTGCGGTCAAAAGGTCACGGCGAAGCTTTTGGATCATGGAATACTCCTTAATAGACGTAATCAGGCGCCATCAGGTTCATCAGTTCCCGGTCATGATGGTACACCAGCTCCGCTTGCGTGTCCAGCAGCATGGTCGCGCCGCTCTCACGGGTGTAAGGCTCCCAAGCAGGGATGCCGTCCCCACCCGGAATGCCTGTTCTGGCAAAGCTCACCCATACCTGACTGAGTTGGTCGGCCATTGCCTGTTCTTCCAGTGTGTCCTCAGTGTTTCGGAACACATAGGGAATCTCCGCGCCGTGGAAGGACATTCCATAGGTGAACAGATAGGCGTAGACCGGCGCGCCGTTCTGATCGGCCTTGTGTGACATAATCTTCAGCATGGGCAAACGGATCAAAGTATCCACCTGTCCTGCTGTCAATTCCGTCTTGCCGGGATAAGCGGCCCGAACCGCATCGGTCAATTCCTGAGAAACTTGTTCCCCCTGCTCCTGGGCGGGGAAGAAATTCCACTCATTGAGATTGCTGCCGATCAACAGAGGAATATCAGCGCCTGCCGATGCAAAGGATTCTTCTGTCACCGGATGGCTGGGCAGGAAATCTCCGTCTACCACCGGCTCCCACTCCATGGAATAGCCCTCGCCCAGCGCGGCAGGGATTTGGAACTCATCGGCGGTCATTTGCAGGGCCTGTGTTCCGGCACTTTGCAGCTCGTCCTCAGAAATCGTTTGCAAAGTCTCAATGTTGTCCTCGGAAATATTCAGAATACTCAGGAAATTCTCTGTCAGCCGGGTGCTGGCCTCCTGCGATGTAAAGTTGACGCCTACCGTCTCGGTGGCTCCGCTCTGCACGATTCCCTTGTGGAACAGGCCCTGGGCATAGGGGCTGGTCATCAGCGCCAGCACCTTCGCTCCGCCGCCGGACTGTCCGAATACCGTGACATTATCCGGATCGCCGCCAAAGGCTGCAATATTGTCTTGAATCCACTCCAGCGCCGCCACAATATCCGTGATGCCTACATTGGCAGACTGCTCATATTTTTCGCCGTAAGCGGAGAGGTCCAGATGTCCGAACAGGTTCAGCCGGTGGTTGACTGTGACCACCACAACATCCCCGCTCCGGCTCAGATTTCCGCCCTGATACCCCTGGTCATTACCGGAACCGTTGGAAAAGCCGCCTCCATGCAGCCAGACCATCACAGGCCGCGCTCCATCATCCCCAACGCCAGGGGTCCAGATGTTCAGATTCTGGCAGTTGTTATCCGTTCCAGGCTGCGCCTGTCCCGGCATACCGAACATCGCCCCTTGGGGGGAGATGTTTCCATAGGTATCCGCTTGAAACACCCCTTCCCACGGTTCCACTGCCTGGGCTGGAACAAACCGTTCTGTGGCATGGGCATAGGGTACGCCCAAATAGGTATAAACGCCATCATTCAAAGTGCCTTGGACCTTTCCCGCCGTTGTGACCACAAGGCCATCGCTGGTTTCTTCCGGGGAAGACTGCTGACCGCCCTGGGCAGAAGAAACGATCTGCGAGGGGCCTGCTGTGGAGCTGTCCGCATGGTCGCTGCTCGTGCTGTTCCCGCAGGCTGTCAACAGGGAAAGTGTCAGTATGCCTGTCAGAAGCAGGGCAGTTATTGTCTTGAATTTGTTCATCTGTATTACCTCCATTCAGAGTGCTATTTGGGCTGTGCTTTACTTGTTTTTAGATAATATCCAGCGTTCCTGGATGCCGCGATCTCCACATCCGCTTGCAGCTCTGCCAGCTTCTTCCGCAGGCGTGAAATGTGGACCCAAATCACGTTGATCTCCGCATCGCTGTCATATCCCCAGACGATTTCAAAGAACCGTTCTGCCGGTATCAGGCTGGAGGGGGAGCGCAGGAGCATTTCCAGCATCTGATACTCTTTATTGGGAAGCCGGAAACTGCCATAGGGCGAGGACACATCGAAGGAGGCGCAGTTCAGCGTGATATTTCCGGCCTGGAGCAGTACATCCGCTTGTCCGTTCTTGCTTCGGGTCATTGCCCTGATACGGGCCAGCAGCTCCCGTGCGGCAAAGGGCTTTGCCAGATAGTCGTTGGCCCCGCTGTCCAGGCCCAGCACCTTGTCATCCACCTCGGATTTTGCGGTCAGCATCAGGACAGGAATTTGATTCCCGCTGGCGCGGAGCTTCCGCAGGACACTCAGGCCGTCCAATTTTGGCATCATAATATCCAGGATCAGCGCGTCATAATTTCCGGCGTCCAGATAGGCCAGAGCATCTACACCGTCATAGACCGCATCCACGGAGTAATGATTTCCCTCCAGAATGGCGACCAGTGCTTTGGAGAGGGACTGTTCATCTTCTGCCAGCAGCAATCTCATGATCTGCTCTCCTATTCCGCGTTCCAGAAGAACCGCAGGGCGTTATACATATACTCGTTGGCGGCGCGGCCATCGTGGGCGTAGCCCTCCCGCTCCCGGAAGGACAGGTTGCCTTCGGCCTCGCTGTCTCCGAAGGTAAAGACCTCCGAATCCGTCCCCATATCCATGACGCCCCGCTTGAAGCCGGAGTAGGCAAAGTCATCCGTGCCGGAGGCAGTGAAGATGAAAAAGTCCTCTGGGCTGTGGCCGGAAGATCGGACGATCTCCTCCATATAGGCCCGGTTGCCGATGGGTCCGCCGCTGGAGGGGGCGAAGTAGCGGAAGTAGTCCAGGCAATACTCAAAGGTGTGCCATGTGTTCATGCTCCCCATGGAGAAGCCGCCGAAGGCGCGGTGGTCACGGGAGGCGGCGATCCCTTTCAAATCCGTTGTCTCGGCAAAGGTGCTGTATTTGCTCTCGACTTCGGGAATCAGATCGTTTACCAGCTCATTGTGGAAATTGTCCACCAGCCGGAGGGCCAGGGAATAGCTGCCGCTGTCCGATTCACTGGTGTTGTTATAGGTGGGCAGAACAATAATAAGCGGCTGGATCAGCCCGTCCTCAATGGCGTGGTCCACGATGTGCTTGAACTCATGGGGGCGTTCCGGCGTCCCCATGGTGGTGGTTTCGTTGCTCCAACCGCCATGGCTCAGATAGAGGATGTTGTACTGCTTGCTCTCATCGTAGCCATAAGGCAGATAGACCCAGGCGGTTTTGGTGAGCTTTTGGGACTTTTCCGCGTAGGAGAAAGATTCATAGGTCTGATATTCCAGCTTTTCCAGCGTCCCCGAGAGCCGCGCGGGCTGCTGGTATCCTTCGGGGACGTACTCCAATTCCTCTGGGATGGTGCCGCTCAATGCGGTACGTTTTGTCTGGCTGAACAGCCAGCCCATGATTTTTTCATCGGCTGCGAACAGCCCGCCGCCGCCATGCTCGTTATTGACGCCCTTCGTGGTAAAATAAGACTTCTCCTTGATGTCCAATACCAGCAGCCGGTCAATTTCCTCCTTTGACAAGCCCTGCTCCTGGTACAGTCCATAGAGCGTGTCATAGGCCCTTTGAGTAGGCTCGGAACCGTAATATTCATCATTTTTCCCGATAGCCAGGTAGACGGGCGTCCGGCTCTCCGCCAGAACCGAATAATCGCCATCCCATTGGGAGCTGCAATGCAGATAGGCCGTGAACAGCTCCGGGCGCTTCCCCATAACGATGGACATGGTTTCCCCGCCGCCGGAATAGCCGTTGGCATACACCCTGGCCGGGTCTATGTTATAGTGCTTCAGAAAGTATTCCACCAGGGCTATCGTCTGGTTGGCGGAGGTTTCGCCCCAATCGCTGAGCTGCGGCGCGACAACGATCATTTCCTCGTTATACTTCTGGGCCTCAAAGCCGAAGGATTCCGCCTTGATATTGGAGGCAACCCCCTGGAAGTACAGCCCTTCATAGCCGGGGAGCGTAAAGAACAGGGCGTAAGGCTTGCTACCGTCATAGCTCTCCGGGATATACACGTTATAGTGAATGTCGCCATTCGCTCCGCTATGGAGTACGTTGTCCACGGAAAAGCCGCGATAGGTTTCTGTACCGGGAGTGACAAACTGGCTTTCCCAAAAGGCCGCCGCATCCTTGATCCACCCCTCGGCCACGGTTCCCTTCCCCAGACCGAATCCATGGCCCAGCCCCTCGTAGGTGTGGAACTCGGTGGGGATGCCCTGGGCTTCCAAAGCCTCCAGCCGCCGCTCCATCGTCCGCCAGCTTGCAATGCCGTCACTGGTTCCCACGCAGGCGTATGTGGGCGGGTCGCTCTCTGTATACTCGCTGTGTCCTGTGTACTGCATGATAACCGCGCCGGGGCGGGGCAGATCACCGCCGCCGAACGCTTCCGGGCCATAACTGCCCAGGTATGCCGCCATCCGTCCTCCGGCAGAGCCGCCCCAGAGGGAGTAACAGGCGGTATCTACCTCCAACTCATCCGCGTGTTCAAAGATGAAGGTGATCGCCCGCGCCAAATCCTCACAGGCGGTCTGCGCGCCGGGGCGGTAGATCAGAGCAAAGGCGTTGTAGCCCATCTTGCTGAGTTCCAGGGCATGGGGGAAGCTGTCGTGCATGGCCCCCACATAGGCAAAACCACCGCCGGCATTGCAAATGGCGAACCGCTCACCGGGGGTCCCCTTGAAGAAAAACAGCCCTGTATCCTTCTTGGCGGGATCAGCCGCTTTTTCTTCATCCGTATAAATGTCGTAGAAAATCGTGTCCCCCGCCTTTGCATGGAGGTACATCGTATTTGCGATTTCCACGGTCTTGTCAGGGTCGATATGGCTGTACCAGGTCAGCCGCAGATCACCCAGGGTATCTCCGCTGTAATAGCCGGTATTCGCCGGGAAGATCAACCGGCCATAGCTGCCAAAGACGGGGTCGCCTGTCACATCGGATATAGGCGTGCCGGCAGTATAGGGGGCGTCCCCATTCTGCGCCGAGAGATTTGCTGCCACCGGCTCCGGCCCTGCGGCAGCGGCCATTTGCGCTCCGCCGCCGCAGGCGCTCAGAAGCAGCGCGGATAAGGCAGATAAAATACAAATTGAAATCATCTTCTTCATAATGCTCTCCATTTTGATTGGTACTTCCTTCTTGTGGAGGGATATTGTTGAAATGATAACACATGAACTTTAACTCAAGCTAAACCAGCGGGTACAAAGAAACTCCCGTGCGGAGCGGACTGCGGCCCTGACGGTCGAAGTCGTTATGCCGCACGGGAGTTTTTATCAAAGGGCGTTCGGTACTGTCAGCGGATAAAATTGGTGAAGGTCATCGGCTCCTGCTCCGGAAGGTGGATGCCAGCTTTCTCACCGGCCTCCTTACATCTGAGGAACCATGCCATGTTCCGGCCCAGGACACGCATGGTCTGTAACCCCTCCGCATCCTGCTTTACATCCTCCGGTTTTGCGCCGTGGACCATGTTCCAGTACCGGGAAGTGATGATCGGCATCTGCATCAGGCCGAAATACTTGTTCATCTGATCCCAGGTGGCAGTGGTCCCGGCTCTCCTGGCGGACATGACCGCCGCCGCAGGCTTCAGCAGGAACCGACTGCCGCCGCCGTTCAAGTCAGCATAGAAAACGCGGTCCAGGAAGGATGTGATTGCCCCGGCAGCTCCGCCCCAATGGACGGGCGTTCCGAAAACAAAGCCGTCATAGTCTCCGGCCAACTCCAGGAACTCGTTCACTGTATCATCAAAAACACAGCGGTTTTTCTGGATGCAGGATTTACAAGCGATACAGCCGGAGAGGGGCTTGTTCCCGATCCAGAACACATCCGTGCCGATCCCGCTCTGATTCAGCACGGCCCCGACCTCGGCCAAGGCGGTATAGGTGCAGCCCTCCTTGTGGGGACTGCCATTGACCAGTAAAACCTTCATGGCAAACTCCTTCTTAATAATCCAGACCGTTGACCCAGGAGACGATCTCCTGCTCCGCATCCTGGATGTTGTTCCGGGAAATTGTCAGACCATCCAGCATCTTCGCCCCCGGCTCCAGGCTCTGAATGGTGGCGGGTGTTCCGGCGAAGCTGCTGCCGCCGTGCGTGCTGAAGGGGATCACCGTCTTGCCGCTGAAATCATAGGTATCGAAAAAGGTGTAGAGGATTTGGGGCAGGTCGCTCCACCAGATGGGGTAGCCGATGAAAACCGTGTCATAGCTGTCAAAATCGGAGATAGCATCCTTGATAGCGGGACGGGTGTCCTGATCCTGCTCCTCCCGTGCCTGGGCAACCAGGGTGGTGTGGTCGGTGGGATAGGGGTTCTGCGGCTCAATACGATAGATGTCAGCGTTCGTTGTTCTTTGAATGACCTGGGCCATATACTGTGTGTTGCCCAGAACCTCGCCGTTAATGACTACGGTGCTGTTGGCTTCCTCGGTGGTCATGTTGTTGGGATTGCTGGTTTCCGGCATAGAGAAGTAGGCCACAAGAACCTTGGATTCACCGCTCTGTGTGGGCTGGGTGGTTACTTTGGGGAGGTCCAGACCGTTGGCCCAGGCCGCAATGTCAGATTGAGAGGCTCGCTCCGAGAAGCGCCGTCCCTCCTGCCAGTTGCCGCCGTTGGCCATCTCTGCCAGCAAGGTGCCGCTCTGTCCCAGCCCGGAGCTGGTGGAGGTGCAGAAGGGGATCACTGTCTTTCCGGTGAAGTCGTTATTCTTCACGAAGTCGTTTACCGGCCAAGCGGCGATGCCCCACCAGATAGGATAGCCGATGAATACTGTGTCATAGTCCGTCCAGTTGTCCACGGTGTTCTTCGCCAGCTTCACATCCTGCTTGGAAGGATCGTTATGCTCGGCATTGACCCGGCTGCTGGAATCCGTCCAATTCAGATCGGCACTGGTGTAGGGTGCTTCGGGAACCATCTCAAAGAGATCTGCGTCCAGTGTATCAGCAATGGCGTTCGCCACAGCCTCGGTGTTGCCGCTGGCGGAGAAGTAGGCCACCAGAATCTTGCCATTCCCGGTAGAAGCGGGAGGCGTAGAGGTCTTGCCCATATAGTTGTAGAGTGCGGAAACAATCTCTCCACGGGTAGCGTTGTCAGTGGGGGCAAAGCGTCCATCGCTACGGGCGGCGATGATACCATTAGAGCGGGACCAGTCCACCGCTGTCTGCGCATAGGCGGAAATAGCGTTTTCATCCAAGTAATTCTCGGCGGAAGCAGCGGGGGAACCGGCCCAGCGCCAGAGGATCGTGGCTACCTGCTGGCGTGTGACAGGATCGCCCACGCCAAACTGCCCATCCGGGTATCCGGCAATCAGGCCAGCAGTCTCTGCCCAACTGAGCGCATTGATGTAGTAAGCGCCTGCCTCCGCGTCAGAGAAGCGGGATGTGCCGGATGCGGCGGGCGTCCCTGCGGCGCGGTGGAAGATGGTTGCCAACTGTGCGCGGGTCACATTGTCGTTCACACCAAAGCGGCCATCTCCATAGCCGTAGATATAGCCGTTGTCGGAGGCCCACTGAACGGCCTCGGCGTAGTCGGACCCTGCGGGTACATCGGTAAATTCTGCGGCAGAGGCCGTGACGCCCAGGGCCAGCAGCATCGTGACCGCCAACAGGCAGGAGAAGAAACGTCTCAAATTTTTCATGTTGTAAAACTCCTTTTCTTATTGAAGATTCAGTCCATTGACCCATTCCACCACATCGGCTTCGGCCACGCTGCTGCGGAACCGCTGGCCCTCCTGCCAGTCGCCGGTTCCGGCCAGTTCCGCCAGCAGCTCGCCGCTCTCGCCCAGGCCGGAGGAAGAAGATGTGCAGAAGGGGATCACGGTTTTCCCGGTGAAGTCGTTGGCATCGATGAAGTTGTCCACCGGCCAAGCGGCGATGCCCCACCAAATGGGATAACCGATGAATACTGTGTCATAGTCCTCCCAGCCGTCTACGGTCGTTTCCGTCAGCTCCATGGTCCGCAGGGAGGGGTCATCATGCTCCCGGCTGACCCGGCTTTCGGAATCCGTCCAATTCAGATCAGCGGAGGAATAGGGTTCTGCCGGAGTAATGGCAAAGGTGTCGCCGCCTGTGGCGTTGGCGATATATCCGGCCACGGCCTCGGTGCTGCCGGTAGCGGAGTAGTAGACCACCAGGGATTTTCCGCCCTCATTTTCGGGCGCTGCGGGGGCCTGGGGCGCAGTGCCGCCGGATACGCCCGCATGGTTCTGAATCCAGGCTTCAACGTGATCCGCGATCACATCATTGTTCAAGTCCTGGAACATGAAGTGGTCATTGCCGGTGATCCCTTCTTCGGGCAGATGCACCACGGTACTGCTCCCGCCCGCTGCTGTGTAAGCCGCCGTGAAAGCGTCCGCGCTGGAGGCCATCATGCCCCACATACCTGCTGCCGGAACATCGGGGAACTCCTCGCCAATGTAGTCGCCATAGTAGAATGTAACGGGGATATTTTTCTCCAGCAGGGCGGCATAGTCCTCACCGTCCACCATCGGGGCCATGCCCGGTTCAATCGCCACGATTGCGGCAATGTGATCGGTATACCGGGCCGTTTCCCAACCGGGCATACCGCCCTGGGAATGGGTGACAAGGACGGAATCCTTCCCGGTCCGCGCATAGACCTCATCAATCGTTGCCGCTACCGCCTGGGCCACCACGGTCGTGTCAATGTTCTGATCGCCGTTGGCGGAGTCCATAGCGGTGTCCGGGGTCATCTGACGGAAGAACTGTTCCAGCACATCCTCTCCCGTGGGGAACTGAGAACCCTCGTTGTAGGTGAAAGCATTGTCCAGATAAGTGCCGATGCGGAACTGGGTGTACCAGGTCTGGTCAGAGGGTTCGGTGCTGATGGTCCCGGCCACGGAGGTCTGTCCGGCCTCCCCGCGGCGGGGCTGGTCAATGAGGAACACGCTGTGGCCCATCCGCAGGAACAGGTCAGACCAACCGGGGCGTCCGTCCGGGGTGGTCATCCAGCCCATGCGGGACTGACCGTAGCCGTGGAGGAACACCATGGGCAGACCGCTCTCCTCTGCCGGAATCTGATAGAATACATTGGCGTGATCCACATGGGAGGTGGAACCTTCCCTGGACATATAGTAGTTGGAAACGTCAAAGGTCCCATCAGAGGTCAGCACCGTGCCTCCGGCGGAGAACATCCCTTGCTCGGCGATCACCAGCGCACCATCGGGAAGCTGGGAGCCGGCATCCTGCTGGGTTTCACCCTGCGGTCCATCGGGCGTGGTAGCCGACGTACCGTCATTGGCGGGGGTGCTGGCACACCCGGCCAGCAGGGAGAGGATCGTGGCTGCGGTTAAAAGCAGCGCCCAAATACGTTTCATTTTTTTCATGGTGGGAAACCTCCTGTTTTACGATTTTTGTACCGCCGAACACCTGGGACATCTCCATCGTGTCCAGCGCATTGTCCAGTGCCTGCACCTCGGATGCTGTCAGCACAGTATCCGCCGATCCTGCGTTCTCCCGCATCCGTTCCAGCTTGCGGGTGCCGGGAATGGGGACGATATAGGGTTTCTTGCGCAGCATCCATGCCAAGGAGATCTGCGCGGGTGTGGCCTGCTTTTCCTCCGCCAGCCGGTGGAGCAATTCCAGCAGCGCCCGGTTCTGCTCCATGCCCTCCGGGGTAAACTGCGGCATGACGCTCCGGTAATCTGTCCCGGCTTCAAACTTGGTTTCCTTTCCGTACCGCGCGGATAGGAGGCCGTTTGCCAGCGGGGAGAACGCCACATAGCCGATGCCCAGCTCCTCCAGAACCGGGAACAGGCTCTCGTACCACCGCGCCATCATGGAGTAGCGGTTCTGGATCGCCGTTACCGGGCAGACGGCGTGGGCGCGGCGGATGGTGTCCTCCATCGCTTCGGACAGGCCCCAATGGGTGATTTTGCCCTCCCGGATCAGATCGGCCATTACCCCGGCCACTTCCTCCACCGGCACATTGGGATCGGCCCGGTGCTGGTAGTAGAGGTCAATGTGGTCTGTCCCCAGCCGCCGCAAGGACGCTTCCACCGAGGCGCGGATGACTTCTGGGCGGGAGTCCGGCACAAGAGGCTTGTTCACCGCCGTGCTGCCCATGTCAAAATGGATGCCGAACTTGGTGGCGATGACCACCCGCTCCCGCCGCGACCGCAGCGCGGCTCCCACCAATTCCTCGTTGTGGTGGGGATCGTCCGCCGTTCCGTAGACCTCGGCGGTGTCGAAGAAGGCATATCCCATATCCGCCGCCTGCTGGATCAAGCGGATGGCCTCGGTTCGATCTGTGGGCGCACCGTAGGCATGGGAGAAACCCATGCACCCAAGGCCAAGGGCTGAAACCTTCAAATCGCGCCCTAATACTCGCTGTTCCATCGTGATTCCTTTCTGCTGTGATTGCTGTTGTTCCTTGCTACAATCTGATTTTAACGCACGGAGGCAGAAAACAGAAGTCTCGATTAGTTCATCAGTATCAAGTCAAAGGTTGACACTGATATGCATCAAAAAAGGCTGAGGTTCCACAGCCTCAGCCTTTTTATCTGCCATATTTTATTTCAGAACGCTATACTGCTCCTCGTCTACCGCCTCACACCACTCGGTCCGTCCACCCTCGCCGGGGACCTCTATGGCCAAGTGCTGGAACCAGGAATCCTTGGCCGCACCGTGCCAGTGCTTCACGCCGGCGGGGATGTTCACTACGTCACCGGGGCGCAGCTCTCTCGGCTCCTGGCCCCATTCCTGATACCAGCCCCGGCCGCTGACGCAGACCAGCATCTGTCCGCCGCCGTCCTGGGCGTGATGGATGTGCCAGTTGTTCCGGCACCCCGGTTCAAAGGTCACGTTGAATACCGGCACCTGCTCTTTGGACAGCGGTGCAAGGTAGCTCTGCCCAATGAAATATTGGGCGAAAGCGTCATTCTTCTCCCCCACCGGGAAGCAGGACAGCCGGCCCGGGTCTACGCCATCATCCTCGCCGTAGACCTCCTGGATAAGCGGGAAGGTACTCCACGCCTTGGGCCAGCCGCAGTAAAAGGCAAGCTGGGTCACAATTTCCACGGCCTCCTGCTTGGTGACGCCGTGGGCCTTGCCCAAGTTGAGGTGAGATTTCAGTTGGGGATACAGCCCCGCCGAGAACAGTGCCGCAATGGTAATCATGCTGCGGTCACGGGGAGAGAGCTGGTCCTCCCTTGACCAGACCTCACCAAAGAGAACATCATCGTTCAGTTCCGCAAATTTCGGGGCGAGATCACCCAAGCGGTCGCGGCCCGCTGTTTGCTTTTCTGCCATAGCGAATGATCCTTTCTTTATTTCAGCTTCCCGCCGTCCTGGAACGCTTTTCCTACGACCTCGCCCATCTTGACATAGGTGTTGCCGCAGGGGTCAAAGGAAATGGCTTGCAGCTTGGCGGCATCAATTTTACCGTCCGCGCCCAGCACCTTTTCATCCGCGCTGATGCCCACGATCTGGCCGATGATGTTGCCGTCCTCGCTCACCTTGAGCAGCCTGCATTCCAAGGCAACCGGAAATTCGTCAATCAACGGCGCGTCCACCGCTTCGCTCCGGGTGGTATGCAGTCCGGCCTTGGCCAGCTTATCCGGTTCCTGATTGGCGGACACCAGCCCCACATAGTCCGCCTCCACCACATGGGCGGCATCGGCAAAGCTGACGGTGAACGCGCCCCTTGCCTTGATGTTCTTGGTGGTCTTGTGTCCCGCGCTCAGACAGAGGACTACCTTATCCCGGTCATACAGACCGCCCCAGGCGGCGTTCATCGCGTCCGCTTTCCCGTTCTCATCGTAAGTGCCGATAATCAGCACCGGCAGAGGAAAGAACCAAGGGTTGCTTCCAAAATGTTTTCTCATAGTGATCCTCCGTTTCGTTATGATAAGCCGAGTATAGACCATAAAGCCTACTCCATGTCAAGAGTGTTCGGAAATTTTTCAGACTTTCGTATACCGCAGCCACAGAGCATCATCATCCAGCTTTTCTACGGCTTTCGAATGAAATACCGCCGGAAGCCGTTCCGGGAGGAACGCTGGTTTCTCAAACAGGGATGCCGCCGTTCGGTTCCCGTCCGCTGTGGGGGCGAGGATGATACTCAACTCATCAATCAGATCCTCCTGGGCGAAAGACCAGTTCATCTGACCGCCGCCCGCCAGCATCAGCCGGTCAATTTGAAACAGCGTTTTCAGTTTGCCCAGCAGCAGGGTACAGTCCAGCCGGTCCTTCCCTGCGAACACATAGGACACATCCACTTTCCGCAGATAGGCCAGATATTCATTAGAAACCTGTTCCGTAAGGACTTCGATCACATGGGCTTTCGGACGGCCTCGCTTTTCCACATACTTGTCATTCCATCCCAATATCCCCTGGGGGTCCACTGATACAATGAAGTTGTGAACGTCGGACGGGGCCGCATAGTCCTCGTGGGGCCAGACGGTTTCGCAGGCAGGCAGCACCGCCGGAGCGAGGCCATCGGAGTAGGTTCCCGCCATGGTGGTTGTGCCATAGATGGTGGCCTGACAATCGAAAGTCGTGCGCAGTTGCCCGTAGGCTTTGGCGCAGGCGGCGGACATACACGCCCCGTCAATCTTCCCATCCAGCGCCATCAGGATATGGCACACCACATAGGGGCGATTTGTTGATTCCATGATCTTCTCCTTTTTAGCTGTTGGCAAAAATATTGGTTATCCAGGCTGTCACATCATCAGTGCTGCTGGCTACGTCATTCCGGGACAGCACCAGCGCATTATCATAGACCGATGCGTCAGGCTGCAATTCAGCAATCGTCTCCACAGTGCGGGATGCGCGGCTGCCTCCGTGGGTGATGAAAGGGATAATGGTTTTCGAGCTGAAATCGTAGGATTCCAGAAAACTGTAAACCGGCATAGGCAGGTCGGCCCACCAGTTGGGATACCCCAGCAGGATTATATCGTACTGCTCAAAATCCTCCACCTGGGTGGACAGCTCCGGCCTGACAGCCTCCGCCTTTTCCTCGCTGGCCTGATCGACCAGAGGCTCGTGATCCAGCGGATAGGGGGCAACGGTTTCAATGCGGAACAGATCGCCGCCAATGGAATCCTGGATCAATTCCGCTACATACTGGGTATTGCCCAGCTTTTCCCCCTCGCTGACCACAATACTGGCACTGGCAACAGCGTCCACACCAGTGGTATCCACATCCTCCGGCACCGAGAAATACGCAATCAAAATCCGTTGATCCTGCGTGTCCGCTGGTGGAGGCGTATCGGTTTCCTGCTGACCGGGGACCGTTCCTGTTTCCGGCCTTTGGTCCTGGCTGCTTGCTGCCAATGTATCCCGTCCTGATGAACTGCATCCAGCTATAGCGCATACAAGCAGCAAGCACATAAGGATGGACAAGAGTTTTCTCATTGAAATCATTCTTCCTTTTCTGTAATCGTTATGGAACTGCCATATTCCTCAAAGACGGAAATATCGGATGTGATCCTCCCAATCGTCACCACTTCCACAATCGTCTGTTCCAGATGGTCACTGTAGAAAATCGCTACGGAGGGTCCCTCATACCAATAGGCCAGCCCACCCCGCTCGTAGTTCCGTGTCCGTTCCGCCGTATCAGGAATTTGTTCCGGCAGGTCAAAGGCACGGGCAAAACCAGGGGCAGGATGCCACAGGTCCACCGTCAGCGGCAACATGGCCGAAACCGCCCGCGCCGTCTCATTGTCAAAAAGCACGCCCTCCAGGACGGTTTCACCGGCAGTTATTGTAATCTCCGTCAGGACAGGTTCCTCCGGCGGAGGGGTATTCATAGCGGGCACTTCTGCTTCCTCCCATGTCTGACCGCCGCAGGCGGCAAAGCTCAGCAACAGCAGCAAGCCCGTCAGACCTGCGGCGGTTTTTGAGATACAGGCTTTCTTCACCGGCACTCATTCAAGATTTCAAGAATCTTTCTTGTTTGGTTTTCCTCAACGACTTCTTTTAACAGTTCGCTTGTGTTCATTTCTTCGTCCATATGCTCTTCCTTTCTATGCTTGCCCATGTATTTGTTAAGAATCTCTCTTAACTGTTTTTATT
>OFGN01001040.1_pt1 | contig 23316 bp, 41 predicted proteins | sample 1521821 | NCBI WGS metagenome assembly OFGN01 (sample SAMEA3504094, study PRJEB24116) | mouse gut metagenome | biome: mouse gut; feature: mouse-associated habitat; material: faeces | place: Denmark | collected 2011
AAGTGGCTATATTCTAGGCTTTTTTCGAAAATTTAATAGTAATTAGTAGCGGTTACGAGTGGTTAATCGGAGTAAAAAGCAGCATATTTCTGCATTATTCCTATACTGCCGTAGCCGCTATTTTTTTTTTACTCTTTTATCTTTTCGATCTCTTCCTTGAGCCAACTCAATTCTCTTTTGGTATAGGTCTTTTCAGTTATATCTGTAATTTTGTGACCTACGATATACTTAATCGCGTATTCGTCTACGTGATAATTTTTTGCCTTCGTTACAAAATGTTTTCGTCCATCATGAGGGCGGTGTTCTGGATTCAGATTTAATAGTTCTTTTATTTCATTAAATCTAGTTAAATACCTAGCATATTTGAACGGCTTTATCTTACCGCTTTTAGGAAGTACGGTATTGAAAAGATATTTGCTATTCAATGACAAAGCTTCCTCGTAACGTTTCTTGACCAAATCTCGAATCTTCGTATGTATCGGAACCGTTCTATTTTTACCAGCAGCAGTTTTCATTCCGCCGACAAAAATCCATTGTTCGAAATCAATTTCCGAAAGCTTGATTAAGCATAATTCTTGCGGACGCCATCCAGAGTAGGACTGAATTAGGATCATATCGATATCTTTTACGATATTAACATTTTTCCAAAGCAATTTCATTTCTTCATCTGTAAAAGGTATGTGTCCGTTTTTGGTAGTCGTTATTTCTTCTATCAGCTCATCGGACAATGTGAATGATCTTGAATAGTTCTTCTCAACCAATTCATATTCAAGAGCGTAGTCAAACATCTGATTAAACAAAGTCTTTATATCATTCTTTGTTCGTGCACTAGGGCATTCATTAGAGTCCGGCAAATGACCATATTCCATACAACCTTTTACATGCCTGACACGTACGTCAACAGCTCTCATATCGTAAACATTCGAGCAATATTTCCAAGCTCGTTTTACAGCATACGCAGCAGATTCGCTAATAGTAGGAAGATATTCTTCAATCCATTTTTCGTAAAGTTCACGTACAGTAATCGTTCTACTTAAATCGTAAGGATTTTTGTTATATTCCACAAGTGCGGAGTAAGCTTCATTGTAGGTTGCGAAATATGAAATTGGTTGTAGTGGTTTTGATATTGGTCTACCGGTAGGGGTCTTTCCAACAGTAACCATAGCTCTAAAAGGCTTTCTTAGATTCCGCTTTTTTATTTCGCTGATTTGGCCGAATCCATTTGGAAGACGTTTCCGTTTGTTTGTTGAAACTCGATTAGCTTTCGTTACGATTTCTGGTTTCATCGGATATCCGCAGTGGGGGCAAACTATTGCCTTATCACTAACTTGTAATCCGCATTCCAAACATGTTATAAGCATTTTATTATCACCTCCTTTATAGACTTCTTTTAAAACATTATATATAATAATATAGGAAATGTCAATTCCTACACCGAAATATTTTTCAAATTTCTAACCTAGATTAGAAAAATAGTTGTTGGTAGTAGGATATTTTTATGTCTTACAAAATACATACCCTTTTATTTTTTCGCCACATATCACCATCTTCTACCTTCTATTTCTAACCTAGATTAGAAACCGCCAATTTTCAGTACGGAGGTGACAAAAAGTTATGATATTTTGATAAAAACGAAAAAGGAGGTTGGTTTATGGAAGACATATGTTTTTCAGAAGGCTCGGTTCCGGTTTGTATTGCTGCGAAAGTCTATGGCAAAGACGCATCGTAGATACGTGCAGGAATCATCGTAGGGTGGTTGCCAATTGGTAAAGCAACCCGAAAAGGTAGAATAGTTACGAGGATTGAGGAGATGGATTCTAAGTACGGAAGAATTAATTTCTATATTTCCCCGAAATTATTGTTTGAACAAACAGGATATATTTGGAAGGGGGAAAGAAAATGGGTACAACAATAAGACCGGAGATATCAAAGAAAAACAGATATTGGATAGACAAGCATAGGTACTACGAATTAAAGCATTTTTGCTTGCAATATCCGACTTGGAAAAAGGCACATTCGAGCTTGGATAGTATGGTTAGATTCGCTTATGATGCAGCGGGTTCGAGTCGTACGAACAAGATTCAAAGACCAGTTGAAGATACTGTTATAGCAAGAGAGTATTATGCGGAAAGAATGTCGATAGTCGAGGCGACAGCAAAAGAAACCGATGAAGATTTATGGAAGTATATTCTCAAAGCGGTTACAGAGGGTTTGTCTTACGAGTGTCTTAGGGCGCAGACAAATATACCGTGTTGTAAAGATACATATTACGACTTGTACAGACGGTTCTTCTGGTTACTAAATAAAAGACGCAAATAAAACAATCTTTATTATGAAGTAATACAGGAGGATACTAAAATGTCAACATTATTTTCAGGAATTGTATCTGATATTTACGAATACGCAAAAGAATACGATGCCGATTATTACGATATAAAAAATGGATACATTTATCATGTTCAAGAGTACAATCGACTCGTTGGATTGGGTATTAAAAATGCAGAAATCCGAATAACTGATGAATTTGGCAATCATGTAGGTTATGCAAAAAGAATTAAAGAGTCTTAATCATAGACTCTTATTTCTTATTCGCAAATAAAACATGCTTTTTTATGAGGAGGGTAGTTATATGCGTTATTTAGAATTATTTTGGAATTGCTTGTACGCGCTTACGCTCGGTTCGTTATTTGGAGCTGGCGTTGTTACATGCGGAGAAAAAATTGCAGAAGCGTTTAGAAACAACCGTAAAGAAAAAGAGGAGTCTTAACAAGGACTCTTCTTTTATATTCGTATAGGAAGAAAATTCGTATGTAAACTTGATCGAATTTTAGACACATTTGGCTTCGCGATGTCGTTTCCGCGAGTTACTTTGCTCGTGTGATCGACGATGGCGGTGCGTATTACGGCCGCGCTGGCAGTGGCGATGGCGTGCTTCCGTACTATTTAACAAATTAAAAATTAATAAAGGAGAAATAAAAAAATGAAGGTATTTTTAAGTCATCAAATGAGTGGATTATCCAAAGAAGAAGTAATGGAAATAAGAAATACGGCTTTGAATAATTTACAGAACAAATTCGGGGCTATCGAGTTAATCGATAATTATCATCATGAAGATGCTCCCAAAGAAGCAGGCAGGTTATGGCATCTTGGGACAAGTATTCGGATGATGGAGCAAGCAGATTTGATATATTTCTGCGCTGGTTGGAAAAACGCAAAGGGATGTTTAATAGAACGTCAAATTTGCGATATTTACGGATTAAATTATGAAATTGAAAAGGAGAATTTTAAAATGTTAGTAACAAGAAAAGCAGTAGTAACCACCAATATGTTTAGAGTCGGCGATGAAATTACGGTCAATTTAAAAGACCTTGGAGAGTTAACTTTAACGGCGCAAAAAGTAACAGAAGAAGGAACATATTTTATGTTCAACAAAGCTATTGCAAATCGTTGCATGAACTCCAATGGCAAGAATAAAGGTGGCTTTAAAGAATCGGATCTGTACAAATGGCTTAACAGCGATTTCCTTAATTTGTTTCCTGACGAATTAAAAGAACGCATTAAAGATATTTCGGTTCCTACATACGGGCAGATGTTCGGTCACGATGACGAATTCTACAAGAATTTTGAACCCGATAACGACGAACAGTTCGAACTTATGAAGGACAGAAAGAACCGTATATTCTTTGATTTAGAAGATAAGTGGTGCTGGAGTTGGTTGCAGAATGCTACTAAAAAAGAAGTTTCCGCGTATTCCTTTGCTATTGTGAACTACTATGGCGATGCGAGTTACTACGACGCTGACAATGGCCTTGACGTGCTTCCGGTTATCCTATTGAGCTAAACTCGGTTGCCCTTTATGGGCACCGTTAAAATTTATATTTAAAGGAGGATTAAAAATGTTTTATAAGGGATTATGTATTACCGCTTTGATTGCGTCGGTTACACTTAATGTAATTACTCTTCAGCATTACGGCGTTATTCCTAAATTACAGTTTAAAAAGAAAAACGATATTAAAGCATAAAGGTTACTGAAAAAAGTGATATTTTTGTATCGTGAAATACTGTAAAGGAGGAATACATTGCAAACTTGGGCTATCGTTCTGATAGTTGCGGCAGGAATATTGGCGGGATTCTTTATCGGACTTATATTTCAAAAAATTCGGAAGAGAAAAGAAAGGGCTATAGGAAATCTTATAATTGCCGATGCTGAAGATGGTAAAGAACCTCCTTATATTTATTTGGAATTGCATAAAGACGTTGATACTATTTATTCAAAAAAATCGGTTTAATTAAACGTTAAACACATTTCGCATAAATAACAAGTTCCTTTATGAAGTAATTATATTTTATAAGGAGAAACAACTATGGAACAAGAACTTAGAGAATTGTTATCTGGTGAGATAAGTAGGGAATTCGGATTGATATCCAAAACTGAAACCGGAAGCAAAGAACAGAAAATGGTAGTTGATAATGCTATCGCACTTTATCGCCTGATGATAGACGATTTAAAAGTGGAGTCTGAGACTAGACGTCTTAATGCCGAGCATCGTTTAGCGTTAAGAAAGCAGAAAGAGGAAGTAGAGCTTAAAGGAAGACAGCTTAAACTTGACGAAGAAAGAGTCAAGGAAGAGTTACGTTTGAAGAAGAAGCAATATGAAATCGATGAAGCAAAGTATTATAACGAGAAAACGAATCGCGAAGACGATAAGAAAGATGAACTTAAAGACCGTATATTTAAATGGAGTATTGGAATAGCGGAATTAATGTTACCGATGATGTTCTATGCGATATGGATGAAGAGGGGGTTTGAATTTGAAAGAACCGGAACTTATACATCGACAACATTCAGGGGGTTATTTAACAATTTTAAACCTGTGAAAAAATAATTAACTAAAAAGTAAAGGCAATAGAATAAAACATATTGCCTTTATTTCCCCAAAATGGTATAATCAACGAAAAGGAGAAATAAAGATGAAAAAGATATTAGCAACTTTATCAATTATATTTTGCTTGGCTTTTGCCATTACGGGATTAGGCGGATGTTCTGGTTGTTCGTCTACAGATGAAACAGGAAATGGAGGACAAACTGTGAATACAATTACAACTTTAGAAGGCGTATGGGAAAGCGAGTATGGTAAAACAGGTGAGCATGAAAAAATAATTATTGATGGGTCTTCTATCAAATGCTACATTAATAAGGGTCTCAACAATAAAGACGAATTAGAATGGGTCGGAATATATATTCCATTCGACGATCCTGTTAGCGAAGGTACTTGGATTTTTAACGAAGATCCGCTTGGCTACCCGGTCGAACAAGGTATTCCGGCTGATCCGGGTACAAGAGAATTTAATTATTCGAATGAAAAATTGTCTTGTCGTATGGACGATGCTCTTGGAAACTTCCGCAACATAACCTTCACCAAAGTCTCAGATTAAAAAATTTAATAAGAAATAGTAAAAGCCTGTACTTTAATTAGTACGGGCTTTACTTATATCTTTCGAACGTTTTCAAAACCTTGCAAACTCTAGAATGTTATGCAACAAGAACTTTAGACGCTTTCAATTCCAAGAGTTTGTTATTTTCCTTCTCACGCAATTCGACAAGGAAATCTTTGGTTTTGTCAAGAATTCTAATAGCGAAGTCAATCAATCCAATTCGAACTTCAGGAATTGCTAAAATGCCTTCAACAATACTATTGTTCATTTGTAAACCTCCTTAAAATTTTACTACGTGCTGCTACACGTAAATACATTGTATCACATTTTATGGCTGTTTGCAAGGTTCTGAAAGCGTTCGAAGACTATTTAACAAAATTATATTTAAAGGAGAAATAGAAATGAAAAAATTTTTAAGCATTATATTCGGAATAGTTTGGATTATTATTATTCCGATTTACATAATTGCTATGATTTTTGTAAGTTTGTTTACGGACGTATCGATACAAGACTGCTTAAAGTTCTGGGCATTGTGTATCTTTACGTTATTTTCTGGAAGAGGGTTTGAAGCATACGACCCATCACAAGGAGATACGGATGACTGGCCTTATGACGATTAAAGAAACTTAAATCAACCTCTATATTATTTGGCACATTTATGCGGTATCATTTTGTTAAACCACAACTTTATAATCCTAGATACGGAATTATTTATGAATGCAATCACGAAGTCTATTCCAAATGTACTTTATATTTAATAAAAGACAAAGGCTTGGCAGTCATACAGCAAAGGTATGACAAAGAAACCAAAACTACTTGGTGGACTGAAATAGATCCTTATTTGGTAGATGCATTATATTTGAACCAAAACTTCAAGGAGTATTTTAATCGTTATTCAGGAATAGTCAAAGGGGGATTATATCCTACAGTAACGATTAGACAAATTATGTGGGCTTTAAAGATGAAACCGATAAAAAGAGTACGATGGGAGACAACATTTGACCATCGAGATATTTGATAGCGAAGAAAACATTCACCATTGTGAGAACATTAATAAAATGGAGGTTGAAAAAGAAATGAACTTGATTAAGTCGATTATTGGTATGTTCGACGTTTCCGACTTCAAATTAATTAAAAAAAGGAAGAAGAAAGAGAAACCGTCGACAGTCAAGGATTTGATTAATAATCCGGATCAGTACAAACTCGAGATGTTCGTTGAGAATAACGAGATAGTCGTTAAGATCAGAAAACGAGAAGAGGAGTCTTAACAGAGACTCTTTTTCTTTATATTTTAGAAAGGAGAAATGAGAATGAAGGATCTAAGTGCATTTATTAAGCAACAGCAAGAATTAAAAATAAAGACTATACAAAATACAAACAGCATTTTGAGAATGCAAATAGGAATTCAAATATTACTCGGCCTCATATTGGTCGCTTGGATTCTAACAACTTGGTTATTATTCGATATGCTATTGGGTCAAATCGTTGGAACCATCTCATCTATGATTGTGTTGATAATGATTTCGATGAGAGTTATATTAATAGCTTTCGAAATAAGAGATAATAACTACAAAATAAAAGCTTTGACCGAGGAAAAAGACACAGATGCGGCACAATTTGAAATAAACTTTGATAATAAAATTCGTCAGGTACGATTTGAAGTCTCCGAAGAATTTAGAGATGAAATGAAAAAAGAATTCAACCCAGAAGCTTGTCATTTTTCATTAGAATACATATTTCAAACTTTAGATAATAAATGTGAAGAAATTAAGAAAGGAGAACATCATGAATAAATTAACTATATTTTGCAAAAAACACATGAACACAATTCTTTCTATTGTTTCCTCACTCGGGGTAGTGAGTACTGCGGTTCTTTCGGGGATGGCTACATATGATGCAGTTAAAGCAATAAACGAAAAAAAAGCCGAAACAAAGAAAGAAAAAATTAAAGTAGCAGCTCCTATTTATATTCCGACTGTTCTTTCTGGAATGGCTAATATCGCTTGCATTATATCTGCTAATTTGTTTAACAAAGTTCAGCAGGCAAGCATCGCAAGTGCCTACGCTCTTCTCAGTAGCTCATATAAAGAGTATCGTGATAAATTAAAGGAATTGCACGGCGAAGATGCTGATTTGGAAGTAATTTCCAATATTGCATCGGAAAAATTCCCGGAAGGGAAAATTCCAGAAGGTTCTGAATTATTTTATGATGAACATTCTAAAAGATATTTCTCGATGCCGATGGAAGATTTCATACTTGCCGTTTACAATTTAAATAGATTATTTTCTTTCAATGGCAATGTCTCAATTAATGATTTTTATGAATGCTTAAATATCGAAAAAATAGTTTCGGGAGATGCTGTTGGGTGGTCATCTTGGGAAATGAGTGAAGAAGGACTTATTCCTTGGATTGATGTTCACACTGTTCCTGTAATTACTTGTGAAGGGGAGCAATATTTTATCGTAAATTTTGATGTTGATCCAATAGAAGGATATGAGGATTACTAATGAAAATTACAATACTTGATATTTTAAAAAGAACTTTTATGGTTGTAAAAGATAAGAACACAACTGTTATTTCTTTCACGAAACCTAATAGAAAGTTCAAAAGGGCAGACGGGTTATATTGGTTCGAGTCAGGATGTTCAACACAAATGAATAAAATACCGTTAAAGGGTTGGAAGCCTACTTCTATTATGAAGATATTCTCGGTGTTCGGATGATAATCGTTCCTTATTTAAAATCATATAATAACCCACTGCCTGAGTCACTGATACCGATTGATATTTGTGTAGTTCAAAACCACGACATTCAACCGGTTGCTACTTTATATATTTTATCAAAGACACAAGACCAAAAAATGGCAAAATTCTTTCAAAAGAATTACGGCGAGTCGTTCTTATTTCTATATAGAAAATATTTGGAAAAAGAACTCGACTTCCAAAAAATTAAAAGATATTTAAGACTATGCGGCTTCGATCCCTCAACTTGGGAGGACAAGCCGTTTTTAAGTTTTAGAGCAGGACAAAAAATGACACCGGCAGTTATCGAAATTATTACGGTTGCCGAGGATATTTGTCACTATGAAATTATTAAAAATTCATAAAAGAGGTAAAGAATATGAGTAATAAGCGTGCATTTGCTTTGGGTGTTCTTACCGTATTCGGCGTCAATGCTATTATTAATTTAGCAACCGAAATCGTATGTTGTCGTGTTAGAAAAAAGCTCGGCAATTACGGAATTATATTCGGTATAGATATGACTAAAGAAGACGGAAAGAACGAACACAAAAACGCAAAAGAAAATGAGAAGGAAGGGTCGTAAAGGCTCTTCTTTCTCTTTATATTCAAGAAAGGAGAATTATACCAGTGGGTGTATTTAGCGCAATAGACCAGCAGATAAGAGAAATGGGAACAGTAATTTTACCATATTTGCAGCAACATAGTTCAACTGTTTGGTCACTTATATATCGTTCACCTAAAACGAATTTGGTTAGGAGCAAGTATTTTATAGCTTGCGATGAAGAGGAGGCGTGTAAGAAAATGAACGAATATTTGATAGAAATAGTAACGAAAGGAGATTTAAAGCAGGATGAGGATTATTGAGCCGAGTGCGGAGATTATAACTCATAATTCGATTAGCGGAATCGATATTTGCAAACACATTGAAAAGTGCGGAAGAGTTTGTTATAAATCAGAAGGAAAGATTACGGACGATAGTTATATTTCCTTTATTCAAAAAATTATCGAACGCGGACATGAAGCGGTTCTCGAACATTACTCGATAACTGTAAAATTCGTATGCGATAGAGGAGTATCTCACGAGATTGTTCGCCATTGTTTGGCGTCATATTGTCAGGAATCAACGAGATATTGCAACTACAATAAAGAAGATTTCGGATGTGAGATTGCAGTCATTAAACCTTGTTATCTGGTCGAAGGAACAAAAGGATATTCTGATTGGAAAGAGAGCTGCGAGAAAGCAGAAAATTCATATTTCGATATGCTCGACTTTGGATGTAAACCTCAGGAGGCTCGTGCAGTACTTCCGAATAGTTTAAAGACAGAAGTTATGATGACTGCTAATTTAAGAGAATGGCGTCATTTCTTTAAATTACGTTGCAGTAAAGCTGCTCATCCGCAGATGAGAGAAGTTGCATTCAAAGCGCTGTTCGAAATGCAAAAGTATATTCCCATCATATTTGATGATGTGGTAAATGAAGTAACACCTTTTTGATAATAGCGAAAAAAACAAACGCTATTATGAAACAATAAACTAAAAAGGAGGATTAGCAATAATGTCTACTAAACTTATCAAGGTTCTTAGCATTGTTACCACGGTTCTCGGTATTGGCGTTACGCTTGTATCGGGTTTCGTTCAGGACAAGAAGCTGGAGCAGTTGGTTGTGAAGGAAGTCGAGAAAGCTGTCACGAAGAACGTTTAAAGTAAAGGAAGAAGGGTCGCTAACAACGGCTCTTCTTTTTCTTTATATTCTAAAAAGGAGAAATAAGAATGAAAGAAGAATGGAAAGTAATTGCTAATAAAGCAAAAGCTGGCTTACCGCTTACACAAAAAGAGAAAGCCGTTTATATTCTGTTCATCGCCTCGAAAGAAGAGGCTGCTAAAATGTTATGCACGATGTAACAATTGGATTGATTCGCAAACATCTTGAAAACGATTTAGGATTTGATAACTACTATTTGTTAGCTTCTCGTCTTAGAGAAAGATCTTATATTCGTTGGGCATTCGAAGAGTTGCTCGTGATACTTTATGAGTATAGCGATCTTACGTTTGTTCCGGAACATATTTCTGGACGAAGAAAAAAAGGCGTATTCGAGATATTTGACGAGTTCGTATCTAAAATGGAGTATTTTTTAAGTTTAAGATACAATTGGGGATTTGACGTCGCTAAACACGCAGCTATCCAATTTAAAGTATATTTAAAGAATACCGGATTATTTGAAGAAGAGGTAATTAGACTGGATGAAGAATGAAAAAGTAAGATATTTCTTTAATGGCATTGCAAAAAAGATACAGTCGTATAGTCCTGAAATTCTTATAGGGGCAGGTATATCTGGAATGATATCTTCAACTGTTATGGCAGTTAAGTCTACTCCTAAAGCAATGACACTTATACAAGAAAAAAAGAAGGAATTGAATAAAGAAGAGCTTAAACCTATAGAAGTGTTTAAAGCAGCATTCAAATGTTATATTCCGAGTGCGGTAATAACGACCCTGTCTGTTGGGTGTATTATTGCGGCAAGTAACATAAATCATAAACGCAATGCGGCTTTGGCTACTGCATATTCCCTTTCCGAATCTGCTTTGAAGCTGTATCAAGAAAAGGTTATAGAAACCATCGGAGAGAAAAAAGAACAGCAGGTAAGAGATGAGGTTGCAAAAGAACAAATTGCCAGAAATCCTGCGTCAAAAAGCGAAGTAATCATCACAAGTAATGGTGACACACTTTGTTATGACGGATTATCAGGTAGATATTTTAAGTCCGATATCGAAAAATTAAGAAAAGCCGTCAACGAATTGAACCATACAATGATTAGCGATATGTGTGTTTCACTTAATGACTATTACGATTTAATCGGGCTTGCGAGTATTCCTGTTGGGGACAAGCTCGGATGGAACGCAAACAATTCTCTTGTGGAATTGGAATTCAGTACACAGATGGCGGATGTCGGAGTTCCTTGTTTGGTTGTAGATTTCAGAGTAAGACCGAAGTACAACTACGAATAAGTGATATTCGCGAAAAAAACAGACCCTATTATGAAACCAATAAAAATTATTTTATAAGGAGAAACAAAGATGGAAAACAAAATCGAAACTGTTGTTGAAGGAACGGAAGCTATGAGTGTAGCAACTCACGCTGGATTGAAGAAGGGAGCCGTAATCCTCGGCGTTGCAGGGGTTGTCGGAGTTGTTGGCTTTATCGCCACCAAGTTCGTTATTAAACCTGTAATCAAGAAGATTAAAGCAAAGAGAGCTTCGAAGAAAGCGATGTTGAATGCACCTGAGCGGGTGTTCGATTTCGACGATGAACTCGACCATGAGATTCCGAATTTATTCCCTGATGAGGATGATGAAGAGGATTCAAAAGAAAAAGAAGTGAAGTAACTTAAAAGAGGGAGCACTAAAAACATAGTGCTTTCTCTTTTTTATTTTTTAAAGAAAATAGAAAGGAGATAAGGATGAACGAAGAAACAGGATTAACTTTCAAATCGAATTCTGACAGATCACGAAAAGAATTCGAACAAAAAGCAATTCCCGATAAGAAAGTTGAAAAGGTTATTAGCGGAGATGCTAAAGTTCGTAAAAAAAGCGGACTTGAAAAGCTTAAAGATTCTCTTGTATCTGAGGATTCAAAGAATGTTAAATCTTATATTATTGGCGGTGTACTTATTCCTTCGTTAAAAAAAGCCATATCTGATATCGTTACGACAGGAATTGATATGATTTTATACGGGGAGTCGAGACATTCTCGTAGTTCATCAAGTGGCGGTTCAAAGATATCTTATCAGAAATATTATGAACGCGAAACTGGTTACAAAACGCCCACTCGCGTAAATGCTACATACGGGTATGAAGTTAGAGAATTTATTCTCGACAATCGCGGTGATGCCGAATCGGTTCTTGATCAAATACAAGACTTGATGTCGGAATACGGTGTTGTAACTGTAAGTGATTATTATGATTTGGTTGGTGTATCCGGACAATTCACTGATAATTATTACGGTTGGACAGATATGAACGGAATGCGTACACGCGCAGTAAGAAACGGATGGCTCATTGAGTTACCGTCGCCTAGACAACTTAAAAATTAAAGGATTTATATTTATGGATGAAGAAAAGATAGATTATGTTAATCATCCGCCTCATTATCAATCAAAGAAGGGAATGGAAGTCATCGATGTTATCGAGGCTTTTACGGAAGGACTTGAAGGAGTTGAGGCAACCGATACGGGTAACATTATTAAGTATATTTGTCGTTGGAAAAAGAAAAACGGCATTGAAGACTTAAAGAAAATCGAATGGTATTTAAAGCATTTGATTAAGCATGTAGAAAAGAAGGAGAAATCAAAGAAATGAAACTGGAAGTAGGAAATAAGCTCAAAACTGTTTTTGCTAAAACCAAGTTGGGCTTTAAGAAACACAGTGCCGAAATTCTTATCGCCGGCGGTGTAACAGGAGTTGTTGTGAGTGCTGTTTTAGCGTGTGTCGCGACAACAAAAGTTGGAAAGCATGTAAATGACGCAAAAGAAAAAATTAAAGTAATCCACAAAAAAAAAGAGTCGGATTCTGAAAACTACACAAAGAAAGAACTCGGAAGAGAGCTTACTTGTGTATATTTGAAAACTGGCGCAAAAATTATCGGATTATATGCACCTGCTATTATTCTCGGTGGCTTGTCCTTAACAAGCATCATCGCATCGAATAATATTTTAAAGAAAAGGGCGGCGGCTTTGGCAGCGGCTTATGCTACGGTTGATAAGAGCTTTAATGATTACAGGAATCGCGTAATCGAGCGTTTCGGAAGTGAAGTTGATAAGGAACTTCGTTATGATATTCATAAGGATAAAGTAACTGAAACTGTTACGGACGAAAACGGCAAAGATAAAAAAGTAAAAAAAGATGTTCTCAAAACCGGTTATGATGGCGTAAGCGATTTCGCAAGAATTTTTGACGGAAAAAATCCAAATTTCATGTTGGATGATGATTATAACACGTTCTTTCTCAGTCAGATTCAAAGATACATGAACGACAAACTTATTGTTCAGGGTTACTTATATTTGAATGAAGTATACAGAGAACTCGGTTTCGAAGAGACAAAAGCTGGACAAGTAGTCGGTTGGATTTATGATAAAGAAAATAATAAACGCGGCGATAATTACGTTGACTTCAGAGCTACTAAACTTTGCACAAAGGATGAAGGTGAAGAAGTTGAATACGGATATTTGCTCGACTTCAATGTTGACGGAGATATTTTGACTTATGCACACAAAGAATAACGAAAAAGGGAGGATTAATATGAACGGTTTCGCAGCATTTGTATCGTGTACGTTGGCGGCGATGGCCGGCGTATGCTTCGTAGGCGGATTAGCAGTACTTAAGGGAAAGGGGGAATGATTATGTTTGAACTCATCGACAATATTTTAAATTCTATAGATTATGTATTGAACACATCAAAGAAACGTCATATTGTTGGCGGAGTTCTTTTAAGTGCATCTGCATTATTGGGCGGATTAGCATTAACAATCATGACAATAAGGAGCGAAGAAAAAAATGAAGAATACATTTAAAATTATTGCCAGCTTTTTTGTTGGTGGAGCTATCGGCGGCGGAGTTTCGTATTTTCTTTTAAAGAAAAAATTTGATGCGAGAATCGATGCAGAGGTTCAATCAATTAAAGATTTATATTCTTCCAAACTTGAAGAGAACAAGGAAGTAAAAACTTGCGAGAATCTTAATGAGATTGAAAATTCGAAGAACGAAAACAACAAAAAATCGGAAGAAAAAATTTCTGAAAACAAATCAAAGGCTTTAAAAAGCTCGATAGAAAAACAGGAAAAACAGCCTCCGGTTGATTATGCGAACTACTATGCTGGTGCAAAGGGCAGCGATGCCGAGGCTAAAAAAGACAACAACGTAGTACAAGAAGTAGTTGTTTCTGAAAAAAAGAATACAAAAAAAAGTAACCGTGTTGTTATCTCGCCTGACGAATTTGAAGACGATGATTCGTACGAAACCATATATCTTACATACTATGCGGATGGCATTCTTGCGGATGAGATGGATAAGCCTGTTAAAATTGAGAACACAGTCGGTAAAGAGGCTTTGAAACATTTCGGAGAATACGAGGATGATATGCTTCACGTTCGCGATGACAAAGTTAAGATATATTATGAAGTCGCAAAGGACAATCGTAAATTTTCGGATATTTCCGGAGATGATTCGGACGATAGCGACGAGGAGGATTGATATTCTGAATGACCAGAGAAGATTTGTCTAGTCGATATTTCGAATGGTTATGCGGAATCGTGTTTGACGGGCGGTATCTTAAAGGACGTTCCTATTCCAAATTATTTGAACTGTTACATTCTGTTGATTTTGAAGTTGTTATTGGAATGGATCAGAACAGAGCAGAGGACGGAATCGATTTGAGATACCGCTTCGGCGACGAGCAAGGTTATATTCAACCGATGATTGCGTCGCTTATTGATAATGTACCGTGTAGCGTGTTGGAGATGATGGTCGCTTTATCGTTTCAATGCGAAAATACTATGAGCGATCCAGAAGAGGGGAACAGGCTAAGCAAATGGTTCTGGACAATGATTGATAATCTCGGTTTGGGGTCTATGGATGATAACAACTATGATGATGAATTTGCAAGGTTTGTTATTTTTAGATTTCTGAACCGAGAATATTCAAGCAATGGTGAAGGCGGATTATTTGTTATAAATAATTGTAAATACGATTTACGCGAAGTCGAAATCTGGTACCAAATGTGCTGGTATTTAGACGCCACTCTCAATATCTGACTTAAGAGATTGAGGAAAAAGTAATGCAAAATAAAAAATTAATAAATGAAGAAGGAGGGATATTTCGACTGATGTCGGAATAATGGATGCTACATGTTAGACTTTCTGATGATTTCTACGCGCAGCAAACAACGCGGTGTAATAGAAATTTATCCCAAATTCATCATTAAAAAGAGTAAGGATTTAATGGTTCGTGGTGGGGATTTCTATGCTATTTGGATTGAGGAAAAAGGGCTTTGGTCTACCGATGAGGAAGACGCTATTCAGCTTATTGACAGAGAGCTTGATATTTACGCCAAAGAGAACAAGGACAAATTTGATGCTCGAGTAAAGGTCCTGCATATGTGGGACGCGGAAACTGGTATGATTGATAGCTGGCATAAATATTGTCAGAAACAAATGAGAGATCAGTTCAAGATGCTCGATGAAAGAATTATATTTTCGAACCACGAAACCACGAAAGAGGATTATGCAAGTAAAAAATTAAACTATCCTTTAGAGAATTGCGAGACTCCTGCATACGACAAGCTTATGTCTACGTTATATTCTGAAGAAGAACGTAGAAAAATTGAATGGGCTATTGGGTCTATAGTATCCGGTGATTCACAAAAAATACAAAAATTTATGGTTTTGTACGGATCTGCTGGAACTGGTAAGTCGACGGTACTTAATATTATTCAGCAATTATTTGACGGATATTATTCGGTATTCGATGCGAAGGCTCTTGGCTCGTCCAGTAACTCGTTTGCGTTGGAGGCATTCAAGTCAAACCCGATGGTTGCCATTCAGCACGATGGAGACCTGTCGAGAATAGAGGACAATACAAGATTAAATAGTTTAGTATCTCACGAGCTTATGACTGTTAATGAAAAATTTAAATCGACTTATGTAAATAGATTTAAATGTTTCTTATTTATGGGAACTAACAAGCCTGTAAAGATTACAGACGCAAAGTCGGGATTGATACGAAGACTTATTGATGTTTCACCAACTGGCGATAAAGTAGAACCTAGAGATTACAAAAAATTAGTAAACCAAATTAAGTTCGAACTCGGCGGCATTGCCTATAAATGTAACGAATTATATTTGGAAAATCCCGGTAGATACGATGACTATATTCCAATCTCGATGCTTGGAGCATCAAATGACTTTTACAACTATGTCTTAGATTCGTATAATGTATTTTCAAAGGAAGACGGGACCTCGCTCAAAGCTGCTTGGGAAATGTATAAGGTATATTGCGATGACGCAAAGGTAGGATTTCCTCTTCCGCAAAGAGCATTTAAAGAAGAACTTAAAAACTATTTTAGAGAGTATCGTGAGCGTTATAACGCCGATGACGGTTCAAGAGTTAGAAGCTATTATATTGGGTTTAAAACTGATAAATTCGAAGAAAAAGTTGAGGCTAATGTTAAAGAAACTACTGAAACAAAGCCCGGTTTGATATTTGATTGTTCCGAGTCGATATTTGATAAGGAATACGCATCATGTCCAGCACAATATGCTACGGCTGATGAAACTCCGAAAAAAAAGTGGGATAAAGTTATTACGAAGTTGTCAGACTTGGATACAACCAAGTTGCATTACGTAAAAGTTCCCGATAGCCATATTGTAATAGACTTTGATATTAAGGACAAGAATGGAAACAAAGATACAGAAGCAAGTCTATTAGAAGCTAGTAAGTGGCCTGCTACATACGGAGAAATAAGTAAAGGAGGCGGAGTTCATCTGCATTATATTTATAGTGGTGATGCAGACAAGCTTAGTCGAATTTACGACACCAACATTGAAATTAAAGTTTTCACTGGTGGTAGCTCGTTGAGAAGAAAACTTACAAAATGTAACAATTTGCAAATAGCAACTATAAGTTCTGGTTTACCGCTGAAAGGAGAAGATAAGATGGTAAATTTTAAGTCCGTACAGAATGAAAAAGAAATACGGATGATGATAAAAAAGAACCTGAATAAAGAGATTCACGGTTACACAAAACCGAGTATCGACTTTATATTTAAAATATTGGAAGACGCGTACAACAATAATATTAAGTACGATGTTTCTGATATGAGAAATGCAGTGTTGGCCTTTGCTGCGAACAGTTCGCATTCCGCTGACAAATGCATAAAAATTGTAAATAAAATGAAATTTAAATCGGACGAATGTTCCGAGAGTGTCAACAACGATGATGCGAAACTCGTATTTTATGACGTCGAAGTATTCCCCAATTTGTTTTTGGTTAACTGGAAATTCCGTGGTAAGAATAACTCTGTTGTGAGAATGATAAATCCGAAACCTAAAGAAATAGAAGAATTAATGAGATTTAGGTTAGTCGGGTTTAACTGCAGAAGATATGATAACCATATGCTTTATGCCAGATTGATGGGGTACACTGAACAACAGCTTTTTGATTTATCACAAAAGATAATCAACAATCCGGATAGAAATTCAAACTATCTGTTCGGTGAGGCTTACAACATATCGTACACCGATATTTACGATTTTGCGTCGGCTGGCAATAAGAAGAGTCTTAAAAAGCTTGAAATAGAAATGGGTATTCACCATCAGGAGTTAGGTCTTCCTTGGGATCAACCCGTTCCTGAAAGCCAGTGGATTAAAGTAGCAGAATATTGCGATAATGACGTAATAGCCACGGAGGCTGCATTCGATTACTTATCTGCCGACTGGACGGCTCGTCAGATTCTGGCAGATTTAGCTGGGATGACGGTAAACGATACTACGAATACGTTAACCCAAAGAATTATATTTGGCAAGAACAGAAAACCGCAAGGACAATTTAATTATAGAAACCTTGCAGAACCTGTACATCATCTTGATAGGGATACATTGATATTCTTAAAAGAAGCTTGTCCCGATATGATGAAGACTAAGCACGGTCCCGAAAACAGTTTATTGCCTTACTTCCCGGGATATCGGTTCGAACGTGGGAAGTCCATATATAAAGGCGAAGAAGTTGGAGAAGGCGGTTATGTTTACGCTGAACCCGGAATGTACACGAATGTGGCTTTGCTTGATATTGCTTCGATGCATCCGCACAGTGCAATTGCCGAGTGTTTATTTGGACCCGAGTTTACAAGAGCCTTTAGAGAAATAGTAGAAGGCAGAGTAAGCATCAAGCACGAGGCTTGGGACGAAGTAAACAAAATGCTGGATGGCAAATTGACGCCTTATATTAAGAGAGTTCAAGATGGAGAATTGACGTCCAAGCAACTCGCAGATGCGTTAAAGACTGCTATAAATTCGGTTTACGGATTAACTTCTGCTTCGTTTGAGAATCCTTTCAGAGACCAGAGAAATGTAGATAATATCGTGGCGAAGAGAGGGGCGTTGTTTATGATTGACTTAAAAGAAGAGGTTCAAAAGCGTGGCTTTACCGTAGCACATATTAAGACCGACTCGATTAAGATTCCGAATGCAACGCCTGAAATAATTCAGTTTGTAATGGACTTCGGTAAGAAGTATGGCTATACTTTCGAACATGAGGCAACATACGATAGGATGTGTCTTGTAAACGATGCAGTTTATATTGCAAAGTATAAGGACGGAAAAGAAAAAGGAAAATGGACGGCGACTGGTAAACAGTTTGCTGTCCCTTATTTATTTAAGAGGCTTTTCTCTAAAGAACCGCTGGCATTTGAGGACTTCTGCGAAACATTTGCAGTATCGAAAGGTAACTTATATTTGGATATGAATGAAAAACTTCCAGATGTAAGTGTGTATGAGGCACAGCTCGAAAAAGCTGAAAAATCTTTCAAGAAGAATGCTTTAAGTGAAGATCAGTTTGCTGATATTTCCAGCGATTTGAATGAAAAAATAGGCGAAGGTCATAACTATCAATTTGTTGGTAGGGTTGGTCAGTTTACACCCGTAAAGCACGGTACGAACGGTGGCGTTTTATTTCGTGGCGATAAGGGTAAGTATTATGCAGCTTCCGGTTCTACTGGATATCGGTGGCTCGAATCGGAAATGGTTAAAGAACTTGGCAGAGAAAAGGATATTGATGAATCATTCTATGAAAATTTGGCAAATGACGCAATAGATACCATTTCTCAATATGGCGATTTTGAATGGTTTGTATCGGATGAAGAAGAACCGTTGCCTGACCTCCCGCCTTGGTTAGCTCCTTGCGGGTCGGAAACGCCTTGTCAGAATTGCCCCGACTTCTGCGATGATGAATTCCATTTCGATTGTGCGAAAGGATACGATATATCCGGATTAACAATTAATAATAAAAAAGGAGATAAAAAATAATGGCACAAGTACGCGATAATATTAATATCGAGAACGCAAAGATTATCTTCCGCAACTTCAAAGGGGAAGGTAGTAAGTACAACAGACAGGGAGCCAAAAACTTCTGTGTAATTATCGATGACCCCGAGATGGCAGAAGAATTGCTTAGAGCTGGTTGGAATATCAGAAAACTTCCTGCTCGTAGCGAAGATGAGGAAGAAGTATATTATCTTCAGGTTTCCGTAAGCTTCGACAACATTCCGCCTAAGGTATTCCTTATCACGGGGAAGAACAAGACGATGCTCGATGCCGACACTATTTCGACTTTGGACTTCGCAGAGATTAAGAATGTCGATTTGATTATTCGCCCGTATAATTGGGAGATTCCCGGTAAGGACGAAACCAAATGCGGCGTAAAAGCATATTTGAAAACGATGTATGTTACGATTTTCGAAGATGAATTTGCGGAAAAATATTCGGGATTTGAAGGTCCTGACGAACCGCCGTTTTAACAAACAATATTAAAAGTATAGGAAGAGCTGACGAATGAAAGGAGCGTTGGCTCTTCTTTTATATTTTACAAAAGGGGGAAATATTTATGTTAAATGACGATGTAAAAGACTTCTTGAAGACATTCCGTATTCTTACATATGGAAACAGTAAATGGCAAGTTTGGCAAGACTTTATATTTATGTCGGCTTGCTCTTTTTCAAATGTAGTAGCAAAAAACGATTATGTAAACCGAGAAAACGCATATCTACAAACAATCAACAAGTACAACGAAAGAGACAGAAAACTATTCCCTAAACTTTTAGCTAAACTCACTATGGCTTTGGAACATAATCCAGAACAAGATTTCTTGGGAAAGATATTTATGGAGCTTGATTTGGGTAGCAGGAATAGAGGACAATTCTTTACGCCATACGATGTTTGTAAATTAATGTCTGAAATAAACTTATTGGGTTTAGAAGATGATATTAATCGACTTGGATATCACTCGATAAACGACCCGACTTGCGGGGCGGGTGCTACGTTAATTGCTAGCGCGAATGTTGCTAGAAGAATTCTTAGCAAAAAAGGAAAGAACTTTCAAAACTATATTCTGTTTACAGGACAGGATATAGATGAAACAGTTGGATTGATGTGTTATTTACAATTGTCATTATTAGGTTGTGCGGGATATGTAAAAATAGCAAATACGCTTACAGACCCGATGCGAAAAAATGACGATATTAATAAATATTGGTACACCCCAATGTATTTCTCCGATGTTTGGAGAATACGAAGAGCTTTACATAAAGCAAATATTTTAACAGATGGAGATGAATAATGGACAAGTTAGATTTAAAAGATAAGAAAATATTCATAGACGGGCATAACGAATCTCTCCCGAAAACATACACCAAAATTATGTATGTCGAAGATGGTAGCGTAGATGTTGCGGAATTAGAATCCGAACTTCCCGATACAAAAATAATCGTTTACAGACAGGGTGCATGTCCTCCTGAATTAAAGGATATTCAAAGCAATCCAATAAAAGGGTATTAATATGTCGGCATACGGTCTTAGAGATTACCAATATGACGCTATGAAACGTCTAAAAAACGGAAACATATTATGCGGTGGCGTCGGAAGCGGAAAATCTAGAACGGCATTAGCATATTACTTTAAAGAGCAGGACGGTTACTTTGATGAGAATAAGTACGAACCTATGGATTACTGTAAGGTGAAGGACTTATACATAATAACTACTGCTCGAAAACGAGATACATTAGAATGGGAATCAGAAATGGTTCCCTTTTTAATTACAACGCACAAAGAAGAAAGCTTATATTCTCACAATGTTGTTGTTGACTCTTGGAATAATATTCAAAAGTACGTTGATGTAAAAGGAGCTTTCTTTATATTTGACGAACAAAGAGTTGTCGGCTCTGGAGCTTGGGTTAAGGCTTTCTACAAAATAACAGATAAGAACAATTGGATTCTGTTGTCAGCAACACCGGGCGATACTTGGCAGGATTATATTCCAGTGTTCGTTGCAAATAAATTCTTCAAAAACAAAACGGAGTTTATTAGAAATCATATTGTTTACAATCACAGAGTAAAGTTTCCGAAAGTTGATAGATATTTAGAAACTGGAAAATTAATAAAGCTTAGAAATTCTATTCTTGTTACTATGGATTTTAAGCGACATACGGTATCTCATCACGAAGATGTGTATGTTAAGTATAATATTCAGGATTATAAAGATCTAATAAGAAACAGAAAAAACCCCGCAACAGGAGAACCAATAAAAAGTGCTAGCGAGTTCTGTTACGAACTGCGAAGAATTGTAAATACGGATATTTCACGACAAATAGTTCTTATGGAGATTTTAGAGAAACATCCGAAAGCGATTATATTCTACAACTTCGATTACGAACTCGAATTATTAAGGCAATTGTGCGGTAGCTCTGGTTTAAATGTGGCAGAGTGGAACGGACACAATCATCAACCAATACCTACTGGTGAATCGTGGGTGTATTTAGTTCAGTATACGGCTGGGGCTGAAGGTTGGAATTGTATAACAACCGACACCATTATATTCTATTCGGAAAACTACTCATACAAGATAATGGAGCAGTCAGCTGGAAGAATAGATAGAATGACAACTCCGTTTACCGATTTATATTATTACCACCTAAAATCGAGAAGTGGTATAGAGCTAGCAATAGCAAAGTCGTTACGAGAAAAAAAAGAGTTTAACCAATCAGCATTTGCTAAGAAACATTATTTTCAAAACAATTAAAGAGGAGTAAGAAAATGTGCCCTAAATGCGGAGGCAAATCAGAGTCGTTTGCCATTGTACATAATAAAAAGAATAAGGAAACATATAGAAAAAGAAGATGCTTAGAATGTGGGCATGTTTTCTATACTGTTGAATTCGATGTTCCACCTACGAAAAGATTATTAAGAGATTGGTTCATCAACAGTAAGAGCAAGGTGAGGAGATAAAGGTGACTGTAGAAGAGCAAAGGACAGCTATTTCAAAAGTATATCCTACGGAAAAGTGGAAAAATAAAGTAGAGAATATGCCCGAAGATCAGGTTATAGCGATATATTTAACTTTTCAAAAGCGTGGTTTATTGGGTAAAGTGATTACTAAACCTTATCAAAGAAAAATGGAGGCGGCTAAGAAAAAGAAAACGTTGAAACCGCCGCTCGAACCTCATCAGATGACTATAGACGATATTCTGAACAACGGAGGTTCTTAATGGACTGTCCTATATGTAATAATAAATCAGATGTGATAGATTCTGTAAAAAATCCAATCCAAAAAGAAACTTATAGAAAAAGAAAGTGTAAGAAATGCGGAAATATTTTTTACAGTGTTGAGTTTGAGGCTATATACGATAAGCGGCTTGCGAGCGATTGGCTTCTACATCACAGAAAAAGCGGTAATAAAGGTGAATAGGTTAATTAAACAAACGATATTGGCTTCAATAGTTATATTGTTGGCTATATGCTGTTTTTAAGATATTAAATGTAAAGGAGAAATATATGCATTTAAGTAAATCTGAGCGTATCTATAAGAAAAAATTATTTAGATACATTAAAGTAAAGAAAAAGTCAAAACAAAAAGAATTAACAGCGATTATTGTAAAAACTAAACTTTACAAATGTGGCGGATTTAAACAGGTATATTCGGCGACCAAATACGGTATAGTAAAATTAAGTAATGCAATTATACATATTACAAATACTGTGAGATCAGCAACAAAAGCATTATGCAATCTTGTAAATTCTTTAAATCTTATAAGAAGTCAAAACATTAAAAATGAGGTTAAAACGATATGAGCTTAGATTACGACATATATTTAAGAGAGCATAAAAATAATGTTGCAAAAGGTTTTTATTGGATAAGGGAGCATCTTCCGAATTTAATTAATAGCGATGTGAATTACGAATGTTATATTTGTGAGATGCATGACTCTTCCAAAAACGATATGGATGAGTATAAACCTTATGACGATTATTTCTACGGTAATAATAAATCGAGTGCAGTGGTAAATGCATTTAGAGTAGCTTGGCTTAATCATATTCATAG
>OFGN01001069.1_pt1 | contig 22683 bp, 14 predicted proteins | sample 1521821 | NCBI WGS metagenome assembly OFGN01 (sample SAMEA3504094, study PRJEB24116) | mouse gut metagenome | biome: mouse gut; feature: mouse-associated habitat; material: faeces | place: Denmark | collected 2011
ATAGAAGCTGTAAAAAGGTGTGTTATGAATAATTTAGGAATTGCAGTTGTCCCCACTTATTCCATTGGGGAAGAATTGAAAAATGGTTCTCTTATGCCAATCAAAACGGAACTTGATGAAAAAGAATATAACTCTTTTTATATTTATCACAAAAACAAATGGATAAGCCCACAAATGGAGCTGGCACTGAATTTACTGAAAAAATATTTAGGAAACGATAATCCATAATCGAACTCAATGATTACACTGTGAAACCCGCATAATGGAGATGTGCATAACTGGCTATTGCGTCATGGATAACTATGTTCCAAAAATTCTTCCATAAAGCCCATGATTTCTCATCAGATAATGCCTGCATAACAGAAATAGAATTAAAAGGAGTTGCGAGATTACCATGCGATTTTGCCGACCTCAGCAAAACCGTCAAACAAGAACAGCCGCGTAATCCTTTATGTATACACTATTTTCCCCTAATTACAACAAATTTAATAAAATTTTTACTTTCCCTGTAACAGTTCAGCCCTTCGGCTGCACTGTTACTGAATCCGCCCTATTTTAAGTTCACCTACGGTGAAAGGGCGGATTCTATTTTCCCGTCACACATTTTTATATGCTGCACTGTTACACCGTTTCCATGTCATTGCTCCTGCGTTACGCCATTATCTCCCCGGCGGCTTCCACCCTCACGTCACTGCACTGATAATACATCTTCCCACTGCACACATTCCGGTACAACATGCCGATCCTGTACTTTCCAAAAGCAATGTCCTCTTTCAACACCCTGCACACAAACCCGGACAGCGCAATATTTTTCTGCCTGGGAAGAATTTCTTCCACATCCGGCCTGAGCCTCTCCTTTACCGGCACTTTGTAGTAAAAATCTCCCTGCTCCGGCTCTAATATAAGCCATCTCTCAAACAGACAGTTATCCTCCCAGAGCATATAACACCAGCCCTCCGCTTCCACAATATCCGGCTCTTCCAGATAAATCTTATGCTGCTTCCCCGCCCGCTCCACGGTCAGCATCACCGCGCCGGAAAGGGCCTTCTGCAATTCCTGTTTTCCCTCTCTCTTTTCCGGAGAGGCCGTATCCAGCAGTCTCTCATAGGGATAATGATAGCCGATATGATAATCCGGCGCATTGTCCGTGAGCTGTTCACTGTAGTAGGGATCAAATTTATGGAACAGCGGGTGTTTGTCATAGAGATTCGTCTTTTCCTGTATCAGCCTGTGCCATTTTTCCTCGGACAGATCATCGATCCCGCGGCTTGCCGACTCATGGTGCAAAAGCACCGCATCATTCCGAAGGACATTCCTGTATCCCGCCTCCGCCAGCTTAAAACAAAAATCCACATCGTTGTAAGCCACCGCCATCTCCTCATCGAGACCGCCGACTTCCTCGTAGACGGATTTTCTGACAAGCAGACAAGCCGCCGTCACAGCCGTCATGTCATAAGCCACCGTATTGTGCCCATAATAATACGTCCTGTCGTCAGGAAACGTTGTCAGCTTGTGGGACGGACCGATATGCATATTGGTCACCCCCGCATGCTGTATCCGCTCCTCACCCGGGTACCACAGCTTCGCCCCCACCGCTCCCGTGCCGGGCAGCTTTGCCTGTCCCAGCATAATGCGCAGCCAGTTCCTTTCGATAACTTCCACATCATCGTTGAGCAGCAGAATATACGCTCCCTTTGCCTCCCGGACTCCCGCATTGCACATCGCCGAAAAATTAAACGCCATAGGCCTGTATATATAACGGCTCTCTGCCTTTATAGATTCCAGAAACTCACGAATAGTTTGCCGGTTTTCCTCGCTGCTTCCGTTATCTACCACGATAAATTCCACAAACTCCCGCAGTCCGGACAAATATGTCCTCTCCAGGAAAGAAGCGATGCAGTTTCGCAAAAGTTCCGAGTGATCTTTCGATAAAATAACAACCGATATTAAATGTGCCGCTGCGCAGGCCGGAACAACAGACCAAACATCCGGGTGCAGCGTCTGGTAAGAACATGCTTCAAAACCCATGCCGTTTAAAAAATTTTGTTTTACTTTCAGATACGCTTTCTCAAAGCCCCAAAATTCGGGATTCGCATCCTTCCTCATCTTTCCGGTTTCCAGATAGTATTCCCGGTCCGCCGGCATCTCAAAATCCGCCGTAGAATGTTGATGATATAACACCAGATCCAGACATACTATCTCCGGAGCGCCCATATCCGCCGACGATTCCCCATCACTCTCCGCATAATAGAATCCGGTCTGCCAAATATTTCGTTTATCATATACTGCCGCTTCGGGCTTTAGAAAATACGCCTTCAGCAGCCGCAGCACAAAATCGTACAGATTACACTTCACATCCTCGCAGCCGGACAGAGATACCTGCTCCGCCCACGCCCGATCCACCGCAAAATAACTGCCCATATAAAAGAACCCAAGCAGCGTATCCGGCGACCAACAGGGCTTAAACCAGGGAAAACACCGCTTCCCGCCGGCTATATGGTCCTCCCCGCCGTAAAGCAGCTTTGTCTCCGGACAGGCGCTGAACCAATCTTCTATACAGGAGACCGCCCGCTCGTCCAGTTCTTCGGGATGATCGGCAAACAAAAGGATATCCGGTTCAAGGCCGCCTTTTTCGCCTCTTTCATCCCCCGCATTTTCCACTATGCCGGATAACCCGGTCAGGCCCGCCAGTTCTTCATAAGGGATCACCCGACATATACGACGCTTCTCCTGCCCCTTCTGCGCCAGAGCCTCACGATACCGCTCCCATAAAACGGGCTCCTCCTCCCTGATCCACTGACCGTAGCTGTCCCTTTGACAGTGCAGCCTTTCCTCATAGTCCGATGTCAATTCAGCACTTCCCTCAGAGGACACCGCTTTTTTCCCGCCGCGGCGCAGGAGAGACGCCGCATGCCTCAGTTTCCTGTAACCTCTTGTAAACAAAGAAGGAAACTGCGACACTTTATAAAGAGGATTCCCGCAGATCGCCGCATACTTTGCCTGCAGCTCCTCCTTCTTCCCCTCCGCATCCGCAACCTTTCCCGCCAGCACGGTATTTTTCTTTTTTTCTGCCTCATATGCTTTTTGATAATACTCAGCCCAACTATACTTCATAAAAACCCTGCCCCGTAACTCCCCTTGCTCCATACACCATTCTTTCTTCCTTCCTATTTTTACTTCTCCTCAAAGTCTGACCTCATACCCGATCTCCCGCAATACCAGTTCATCATCAATAACCTCATAATAAACCCCTTCCGCCTTCACGAAACCACTTTTCTGATACAGCAAAGCCGCCGGAACATTACTATCCACAACAAACAACCGCAAATATTCCGCCCCGAAATCTCTCGCCGTCTTTTTCGCCCTTTCCAGCATCAGACTTCCCACACCCCGTCTCAGACAACACACATTTACCCCAAAACGGTCAAGATACAGCGCCCTCGCGTTATGATCCTCCCACTCCACACAGCCCTCTCCCGCATTAGATTCACACAGGGCAAAGGCCGCCATAGGAGCATCCTTTTCCGTCATCAGATATAACCTGCTGCCTGCTATATCACTCTCCAGAAATTCACAAGGATAAATCTCATCCCATATCTGAATGCCATCCTCGTCCATCTTTTTGACAATCTCTTTATACATCCCTTTAAGCCGCCCCAAATCCTCCGGGACTGCCGCCCTGTAATCCATAGTATCTCCTCCTTCTCTCCTCTACTCAACCCGCAACGTCTCCGCACTGAACCCGCAGAGTTTCTGCCTTGAACAGGCGTCCTCCCATAAGTACCCGATCAGGTACTCTCCTTTCGGCAGTACATCCCGCCCAATCCGGACACTCACCCCGCAAAGCGCCGGGTGGTCGATATAGGGAAGATTCTCCTGAAAATCCGGTCTGTAACATGCCCTGTAAGGTATTTTCCACAATCCTTCCCCGTTTTTCTCCTGCCCGCCCTCTTCCCGCACCGCCTTCAACAGCAGGCTCTTATCATAACGACTGTTATCTACATTCACCGCATAAGACCACCCCTGAATATAGTAGTCCCCGCCGCCGGATCTTCCCGTTATCCACGCACTCTCATCCCCGGTAAATTCCAGTCCCATATATAGACACTCATTATACCACACCGGATCAGGCTCCCCTTCAAGCCTGACTGCCTCCGCCTTCTCAGACATCCGTTTTTCCTCAAACCGGCAGGCAGGCTCAAACCCCCGGTCCAGAATATCCGTCACCAGCTTTCGGGAATAATATGAATCCTGATTCCACATTTCCGGATAAGCCTCATAGAGAAGATCCCTCTCCCGATGCAGCCTTGCCACCTTCTCCTTACCGGCATCAAATCCACGGCTCAAAGACTCATGATGATACAGAAAAGTCTGATTGCAGCAAACATTTTTATAGCCTGCCTTCAGCAAATGAAAACAGAGCTCCACATCGTTAAATGCCACCTCAAGCCTTTCGTCAAACCCGCCGATTTCCTCAAACACTTCCTTACGAATAAGCAGACAGGCGCCCGTAACGGCACTGACATTGACCGCGCATCTGTTGATCCCATGATAATATACCTTCTTATCCGAAGAAAACTGCAGTTTATGCGCAGGTCCCAGATGGATATTGGTGATGCCCAGATGCTGAATCTTATCGGAATCAGGGTATAAAAGCTTTGCCCCCACCGCTCCCACATAGTCCTTCGCCGCCTTGCCGGCCATAACGGAAAGCCAGTCTTCCCGGGCGATTTCCATATCATCATTTAAAAACAGCAGATAATCTCCCGCCGCCTCCTTTGCCCCCAGATTGCACATGGCGGAAAAGTTAAACGCCATCGGTCTGTAAAGATAGCGGAATGAATACTCCTCTTTCAACTGATGCCGCATCTGCAAAATCTTCTTTTTATTTTTATCATTACTGCCGTTATCCACAACAATAATCTCAAAATTCCGGTATTCCGTCTGTTCTCTGAGAGAATGGATGCAGTTTGAAAGTACCGCCGGATTATCCTTAGATGGAATGATAACGGATACCCTCCTCTGTTTCTCCTCTTCCTTCGGTATTTCCGCATCGGAGTACAGATGCCCCTTTTTTATCTCCTCAAATTCCGGCTCCATCCCCCAGTCTTCATCCTCAAACCGCCTCTCCGGCAAAAACAGGATCTTCTCGATATGCCCCGCTTCTTTTGCCTCATCGATGCAATAAAGCACCAGATCATATAACCGCTTCCTGAAAAAAAACAGTGAAAGCCCATCCTCACCGACCTTTTCTGCCTCTTTCGTCTCCCATCCCGAATGCGCCTCCTGCCTTATCCTCTCCCTGACCTTCTCAATCAGCCTCCTCCTCACAACAAACACATTCCCAAAATAGAAAAACGACTGCAGCAGATCCGGTGACCACCCCGGCTTAAAGTACCCCGCTTCATCCCCATAGGCGATCTCACAGGCGGGATGTTCCAGAAAATACCGCTCTGCCTCCGCCTCCGCTTCTTCCGCCAGAGAGGAAGGCTCCGGCGTTACGATCCACAAATCTTCCCGTATTTCCGGCTCTCTCTCCCCGCCCGCAACAGCCTCACAAAACACTTTCCAGGAAAGGACATTTGTGGACAGGCGCTGCCCTCCCTTCGCTTCTTCCTTCCACTTCCGGATCTCCGCCTTTTCCTCCGTTAGCAGTTTTTCCATCCAAACGCCATAAGGAACGGCTTGCTCCGCAATCCGTTCCTCATATAATCTGTGCCTTTTTTGAATCAGAAGCTTCTGTACAGCTTTTTTCAGATAATTACTCACAGCCGAAGCCTCCTCTTAGCCGCACTCTCTATATCCTGTGCCATTTCCCTTCCCATAAACGAGCGCTCCATACAAAGTTCAAGAACATTCACTTCCTCAAACATCTGTCCCTCCAGCGAAACCACCAGATTCGGATCATCAGTGGGAAATACAAAACTGCCTGAATCATCCAGCCTGGTTCCGTTGGCATCCAGTACGGAATCTTTCCCGGCAAAGGGCAGATCCCTTTCATTCCATTTCAACTCCTTCACCCGCACCATACAGTCCGCAAAACCCGGATCGATCCGAAGCTGTCTTATCCCATGTTCCACCGTCAGCACAAGATGCAGTCCCTGATCATCCTCCTCCACCATACCATGGGCAAAAAAAGAACTCTCTTCCTGAAACCCCGCTCCCCTGTCCTCATATATCTGGATGCTGCCGCGATGCTCTTCCGCAATGATCCTCTCTAAGAAACTTTCCGGTTCAAAGCACCTGTTCCCGATCATATCCCGCAGTTCCACCATAGAACGATGGCGCCCCGTCACAAAATGCTGAAACGCCTTTTCCTGGGCGCGGTATTCCTCCGCATCCTGGTCCGTAATACCCAGTTCCTCCAGTATCATATCCAGCCTCAGCCTGTCTCTTTTGCTGTCCTCCAGAATATAACAGTACACCGCCCGAAAAGCAAGTTCCCTGGTATCCACCTGTTTCCCGAAAGTCCACTCATAATCGATCAGCGTCCAGATACTGTTCTCCAATGCATCAAAGGGCTTTGCCGTATCTTTGGTTCCTATCAGGATGTTGGAAAAAATCAGATCGAAATCCGCCACCGGCTCCTTGCTGTGATAATCCAGCATCGTCAGGTATTTTCTGAAGAGCTCCAGAAATCCTTCCATATCATCCTGTTCCAGACAGGCATCCATAAGCTCCGCCAGAGTAACCCCCTGGATATATTCCAGTTCCACATAAGGCATGCCCTCGTCCTCCACCAGCTTGCAGCGGTTGATCCGAAGCTCCCCTCCCGTGTAACGCTCTTTCAGTTTCCTGTAAGCCACCTCAATATTTCTGACATGTCTGTCAGCTTCTTCGCATAACGGGTGTTTTCTTACTGCCAGAAGTTTGGGCAGGCCGCTTTTCTCCTCCTCGGTTATCCCTCCCCTGTCCTCCATCCCCGTCAGGGAGACAGGCAAAATCTCCGTCCGTATCCGATATTCCCGCTGTCTGTCGTTGGAATATTTCACATAACAGGTATCCGGCTTTTCCCCGATCACAACCAGATAGGAATTGGAATACACCGGAAACATTTCCTCCCGCAATATGGTATCAAAGGCTTTTTTCTCATCAAAAAGCACCATTCTGTCCCGGTCAAAATTACGTGCGTTATTGGAAAGTTCTCCGGGCTTCGGCAGTCTCTCATCCGAATAGAGCGTTGTCATAAACTTATAGTCCGGATAGGGATAATAAAAAGCATACTCCTCGATCCCGCAGTTTTTAAAAATCTTCTCCAGCCCTTTTCTTGTAAATGTCCGCACAACGCCGCCTTCGGGATACCCTTCTATACCGGAAAAATAAGTGCCCAGATGGTCCTCCCTGCAGCCCGCCCAATACTTTAAGCCAAATTTATTTTCTATGGCAATCACAATACGCCCGTTCTTTTTCATATGCCGTCTGACAATACTCAAAAACGTCTCAAAGGGCTTATCACCGCCGATATAAGCCTGTGCATATTCAAAAGCGCCGATCAGGCATATATAATCATAATCGCAGGGAAGAGAAGGCTCGATGTCCTGAAAATTACCCACAAAAATCGTTACATTCTCACTTTCCATATGCCGGTAGGCATTGATCATGCTCCGCTTTTTTGACAGATCCACACAGTCAACATGCCCCGCTTTTCCGGAAAGAACACCTGTTATGGCCCCACAGCCCGCTCCCACTTCCAGCACTTTCATGCTGTTATCCAAAGGCAGCCACTCCACGATATTCTCCCGCTGGTAAGACAAATGATACAATATCTCCCAGCTTTTACGTTCCTCGATAAGGCGCGGATATTCCACCTCCGCATAATCCCTCGCAATCTGCAGAAGTTCATCCTCCACCGCCCCGTCACAATACAGATCCTCGCCGGCGTAATATGTCAGATCCAGTTTCACTTTTCCAATCTGCTCTATCTTCTCCGTGTCCATTCCATTCCTCTCTATCAATCGAGTAGGGGAAATCTTTCCCCTACGCTTATATAACGGTCACCACAGATTCGGGATCATAAAACCCGACCGTATCCTTGTCAGAGATCACCGTCATATTCAGCACATCATACAGCCGGTGATACACCGTAAAATTATCTCCCTCATAACCGGTTACGCCAAGAGAGAGCAGATACTCCCCGCCCTGCAGGTTCATATGCTGCGTAAAAGTAATCTCCTTCACCGTCCCCGCTTTCACCGGTTCCAAAAATGCTTTCTCCACCATGGTATTCGTGCCGGTGATCTCAGTGCCTTTTATATTTTTGATCGTAAAAGCAAAGATCGGCGCCGGGCAGTCCTGTTCAAAAGCCACCTTCATGCGGATCGTGTACTCCTGCCCTTTGATAATAGCCGTCGTTTTTGTGCCCTTTTCGTCCGTCAGACCATATTCCTCAATACCGGCTTTTTTCGATCCGTACTCCAGCAGTTCCGGATTAACGCCCTGTTCCGGCATCTGTTCTTTGGTCTCTTTCTCGGCTTTCTTATCGCCCTTTTTATTTGCCTTCCTGTCTGTTCCCCTGTCCGCTGTCGTTTCTTCGGAAATATTCTTCTGCGCCTTCTGCGTTTTCCTCTGCGCCCTCTCCGCTGCCCGTTCTTTTCGGGTTTTCTTTCGTGCCTTCTCCGGCGCCTTTTCTTTCGGCGTTTTCTTCTGTGTCTTTTCCGCCGCCTTTTCCCGTATATCCTCATCGTGCAGAAGGCTTTCATGCTCCGAATCATCCGGAATCTCATACTGCCCAACCAAAACCTGCTTGTAAATGTCGATCATTTCCTTGGGACTGCCCTCGCCCAGCTTTACACCCTTATTTAAAAGCACCACCCTGTCGCAGTATTTGCTGATGCTGCTCAGGTCATGACTGACAAACACAATGGTCTTGCCCATCTCTTTAAATTCCTCGAATTTATGGTAGCACTTCGCCTGAAAAAACACATCCCCTACGGAAAGCGCCTCATCCACAATCAGAATCTCCGGTTCGATATTGATTGCGACAGCAAAAGCCAGCCGCACAAACATACCGCTGGAATAGGTTTTCACCGGCTGATACACATACTCACCGATATCCGCAAAATCCAGAATTTCCTGCAGCCTCTCATCGATCTCCTTCTCCGAAAAGCCAATCATCATCCCATTCAGATAGACATTCTCAATCCCGTTGTACTCCATATTAAAACCGGCACCCAGTTCTAAAAGCGCGGAAATACGCCCGTTCACCTCCACTTCCCCCTTAGTTGGCGAAAGCACGCCGGTGATGATCTTCAAAATGGTAGACTTACCGGAGCCGTTTGTACCGATAATACCCACACATTCCCCCTGGCGGATATCCATATCGATCCCATTTAAGGCATAGTGCCTTTTATGCCTTGCCTTCCTGGTCAGCCCCAGCGCCTCCCGCACTCTGTCGGAAGACTTGTCATATAATTTATATACTTTTTCTACTCCTCTGACGGAGATTGCAACGGGTTTTCCCTGTTCCATAACCATTCCTATTCCAGTTCCGCAGAAGTACGAACAGCACACTCTACACTAAGACAGATTTTCAGCCGCTCTGCGTCTGCAAACCATCTTGTGCGCTGTTCGTACTTCTGCCGTTTTTCTGTTCCGTATATCTATTATTTGGACTCTCCCGCCGGTTCATACCACATGCCGCTTCCCCAGGCAGCGCTGTCCTCCAGCAGCACACGGACAAGCCGCGTCCACAGATCCAGTCCCTTGTTCAGCTCCGGCAGTTTAGAACCGTTCCGGAAATCCCAATACAGCTCACCGCACACCACACTGATTGCAAACTCAACCCAGTTATTGAAAATCTGTGCCTGGGCAATCCAGTGTTCCGCCAGCCCGTTAAGCTCCTCTCCGGTCAGTATGCCGCAGGCATAACCGCTCCGCAGATGCCCCATACACTCGCATATATCCCACGCCAGATAACCATGATGCCCTACAACAGAATAAAACTGCGCGGAAAAATCCCGTGCCGTCTGAAAATATTTCAGCGCATCGCTGTTAAGCTTGGCCATATCAAAGGGAGGATTGCCTTCCCAGAAACCCACAAAATCCAGATACTGACGATGACAGCAAATTTCATTCTTACAAAAGTCCAGCAAAGACTGCCTGTCCGTGATACCGAAAATCTTTTCAAGGTGGGCGCGGCACTCAGCCTCCGCCTCCGGTGTTGCGCACCTTGGCAGCGTAGTAAAGTAATCCGCCCCGGACTCCCCGGGACCGGGAATGCCGGGCGTTCTGCGCAGGGCGGTTACACCTGCAAGCAGCGCCATAAACTGATCCCTGTCACAAATGGTACGGGCAGGAAACTCCTTCCTACCAAACTCCTCCGCCAGAGCCATAACGGCCTGAGATAATCCTGTATCAAAAGGATGGAAATCCTTTAACTGCAAAACGGCGGAAACATCCGGTTTCACTTCACTTCCACCACCCTGCTTCTTAAAGCGACCTAAAATACCCATATTGATACCTCCGTGAAAAATTTACAATACATCCGCAAAATGCACCTTTAACCTCTTAAAGATCAATGCGCCGATGCCAAAAACGACCACCGTAAAAATCCAGAAATACATGGTGGAATAAAAATCTTCAAAAAACCATTCCTGCTCACAGAGAGCGCTCCGATATCCATTTACAATATATACAAGGGGATTTATCTTGATCACCGTATTCCAGACCGCCGGCTTGTCCTCCAAAACGGCAATGCTCCAGAGGATCGGCGTCGCCCACATCCCTACCTGCAGCACAATCGAAATAATCTGCGTCAGATCCCGGAAAAACACCACGATAGCGCAGGTCGTATAGGACAGTCCCAGCACAAGAATATAGGTACAGAAACTGTAATATATGATCTGTATCGTATAAATCGTCGGATAACACCCGTAACACGCCGCCACGATCAGAAGAACCAGTACAAAAAACAGATGGATAAAAGTCGCCGCAATGATCTTGATGATCGGAAGGATGCTGATCTTAAATACCACCTTTTTTACCAGATAATTATATTCCAGAAGCGCTGTCGTCCCGTTGTTCAGCGCCTCGGAAAAATAAAACCAGGGGCACAGCCCCGCCGCCAGAAAGAGAACATAGGGCATACTGGTACCGCTGGATAAAAACTGCGCCTTGGAGCCCATAAAATTCTCAAACACAAACCAGTACATGACGACCGTCACAACCGGCTGCACAAGAGCCCAGATAATCCCCAGGTAAGAGCCCGCATAACGCTTTTTAAAATCATTTTTTGCCAGCTTCCAGATCAGCCTCCGGTTTTCAAACAACTCCACCGGAAGCACTGTCAGCTTGTCATACAATATGATAAAAACAGCGCAGGAAATCGCGATCAGCACACAGGCTATGATTTTTTTAATCAGTTCCTCCTGCGGATCGGCAAAGGGATTGTGATGCAGTACAATAACAAGCGCCATGACCCCTGCGAGAATACAGAAAATGGCTATCCCCATCTTCTTTGAAATCTTTTTATGCTTCATTTACGGCGATCTCCTACAAGCCCATATTCTGTTTATAAGCGGAAAAACCTGTCCATTTCGTATCTTTCTCCGACATGATAAGCTCCATCCCCTCGGGAATGGGCCACTCGATACCGATCTCGGGATCTGCGTAATGGATTCCGCCCTCGTCATTCGCATGATAGTAATCCGAACATTTATAACAAAATTCCGCAGTCTCGGAAAGCACAAGAAAACCGTGGGCAAAATGCTTCGGTACAAAAAACTGTTTTTTATTATCCTCAGACAATATTTCCCCATGCCATTTACCGAAAGTCGGGGAGCCTTTCCGCAGATCCACGGCCACATCAAAGACTTCTCCCCGGATCACCCTCACCAGCTTGTCCTGCGGAAAATGAATCTGAAAATGCAGCCCCCGCAGCACGCCCTTTCCGGAGGAAGACTGATTATCCTGTACAAACACCTGATCGATCCCCGCCGCTTTAAAATCTTCATACTGATAGGTTTCCATAAAATAGCCCCTGCTGTCTCCGAATACCGCAGGCGTAATGATTTTCAGCCCCTCGATCTCACAGGTCTCTACTATAATTTTACCCATATTCTGCTCCCCTTATCTCATAATTTGCTTATATGCAGTGCGCAAAAACCGAATAAAAAGCTGCTTATGTGCAAGCACAACGCTTCTTTTTATTTCTTATATTTATCTACATTCACGCAGTGCACCATTCGGGCAATCAGAGATTACCCGAATGCGCGGGCTCCGCCCTATGTAAAAAACCGAATAAAAAGCTGCTTATGTGCAAGCACAACGCTTCTTTTTATTCAGTTTTTTACGCACTGCTGATCTAATACGCCAGGTAACTGATATCCAGATCCACCCGGCCTTCTATACCGTCCACACTTCCCGAAGATGTGTACTGCCAGAAATGATAATTTCCCGCATACACAGGTTTTTCCCTGTATTCGGCCAGCCAGATAATATGATTTTCCAGCTCATCCATCCGCAGCCTTGTCCTGAACCAGTTCCGGCTGCCGTAAATACCTCCGGTGTACCCCGCGTCCTCCACAGTCTGACAGAACGCCTTACATACCTTTGTTCTGGTTTCCAGATCCAGACCGTCCGCGCGCCCGTTGCCGCCGGCGCCCTCCGTATCGATAAAGACCGGATAGGTGATTCTGTAATCCCGGCACAGTGCTATCGCCATACTTGCCTCTTCCACCGCTTCCACTTCGTTCGTTGCCTGTGTGAAGAAATACACACCCACTTTCAGTCCGGCGTTCAGCGCCCCCTGCATATTCTGCCTGAAATACGGATCTTCAACCAGGGCACCGGTGGATGAACCACGATAGCCGCAGCGGATAATCGCATATGTAATGCCCGCATTCCGCACCCTGTCCCAGTCAATATCGCCGTTCCACTTTGAGACATCGATACCCATCTGCCCTTCTTCGCCCAGATCCCGGATGTCCACAATCTCCGTATCGTCCGCATCCTCCAGGGCGTCTTTCTGTTCGGTATCTTCTTCCTCCGCAATGATATCCGCTTCCGTCTTCATAAGCAGTTTAATATCGGGAATTGCCGCATATGCCACCTTGTCTTTTACTGACACAACCGTCGGTTTTGGCGTCTCGTAGTCGGCAACCTCCTGCAGCGTCACTTCATAATCCCCGGCGCTCAGATTGCTGATATAAATAATGCCATCCTTATCCTGATCCTTGTAGCTTCCCTGGTCCTTCAAATTGATGACAAAAGGAATCCCCGTCACAACCGCTCCGCTGCCGTCCAGAACCTGTATCCGCAGATCCCGCTCCACCGAAGTGGTCACAAAATAGAGGCTCTTCTCATCCGCCTCCAGCAGCTTTTTCTCATAGCTTGTGAGTTCCTTGTCAAAGAAAGTATCCTCCCGCAGAAATGCCCGCAGATCATCTCCCTTCTGCAAAGAAGGATCGGAACCCGCAAACCCCTCCCGGGCAAAATTTTCCGCATCATCCTCAATCCCGTCATCTTCCGACGGCTCTTCCACCAGCGAATCTATCTCCGACGGATTCTCCGTATCTGTCTCCTCCTGATCCGGAAGCATCCGTTTCAGCCTCGGTATATTCCCTAAAGCAGTCACCAGCACCACCAGCAGAATCATTCCGATGCTGATCAGAATTGCCCGTCTTTTTATCCTAGAGTCCATTCGCAACCTCTGTCAGATATTTTCCGTAATCCGTTTTCAGCAGCGGCTGCGCCAGCGCAAGAAGCTGCTCCTTTGTAATAAATCCCCGTTTATAGGCAATCTCCTCAACACAGGAAATATACAGTCCCTGCCTTTTCTGGAACGCCGCCACAAAGTCCGCCGCATCCAGCAGAGAATCATGATTCCCCGTATCCAGCCAGGCAAAGCCCCTGCCCATGGTCTCCACCCGCAGATCGCCCCTGCGCAGATACTCATTGTTGATACTGGTGATCTCAATCTCTCCTCTGGCGGAAGGCTTTACATTCTTCGCAATCTCCACCACGTCGTTATCATAAAAATAAAGTCCCGGCACCGCATAGTTGCTCTTTGGCTTCTCGGGCTTTTCCTCAATGGAAAGCGCCCTGCCGCTTTCATCAAACTCCACCACGCCGTACTCCCGCGGATCTCTCACATAATAACCGAAAATCGTAGCACCCTTTTCCCTTGCCGCCACCTGCTGCAAAAGCTTAGAAAAACTCTGCCCATAGAAAATATTATCCCCCAGCACAAGCGCAACACGGTCCTCACCGATAAATTCCTCTCCGATCAGGAACGCATCCGCCAGTCCCCTCGGCACCTCCTGCACCGCATAGGAAAATGTGAGCCCGAGCTGCTCTCCCGTTCCGAACAGTTCCTGAAACACCGGCAGATCCCGGGGCGTTGATATAATCAGTATCTCCCGGATTCCCGCCAGCATCAGCGTGGAGAGCGGATAATAGATCATCGGCTTATCATAGACCGGCATGATCTGTTTTGAAATCGCTTTTGTCAGCGGATACAGTCTTGTCCCCGAACCGCCCGCAAGTATAATCCCCTTCATCTTCTACCTCATTTCACATGATACATCTCTTCATAATATTTCTGATAATCGCCGCTTGTCACGTTCTTCATCCAGTCCTCATGCTCGAAAAACCACTCGATGGTCCTGCGGATTCCCTCCTTAAACATGGTCTCCGGCTCCCAGCCGATCTCCGCTCTGATCTTATCCGGCGCAATCGCATAACGCCTGTCATGCCCTTTCCGATCCTCCACATAGGTGATCAGATCCTTGCTGACAAGAGCTTTCCTGGAATCTCCCTCAGGCAGCATCTCCTGCAGCGTTTCTATAATAATATGAACGATCTCTATATTCTGCTTTTCATTATGCCCGCCGATATTATAAGTCTGAAACAGTCTGCCCTTCTCCTGCACCATATCGATGGCTTTCGCATGATCCTCCACATAGAGCCAGTCCCTGACATTCTTTCCGTCCCCGTACACCGGCAGTTTTTTCCCCTGCAGCGCGTTGTTAATGATCAGCGGGATCAGCTTTTCAGGGAACTGGAACGGTCCGTAGTTGTTGGAACAATTGGTAATATTCGCCGGAAACTTGTAGGTATCCATATAAGCCTTCACCAACATATCCGAACTCGCCTTGCTGGCGGAATAAGGGCTGTGAGGCGCATAGGGCGTGGTCTCATAAAAATATTCCCCGTCGTTTTCTAAAGAACCGTACACCTCATCCGTAGAGACATGCAGGAACTTCTTCCCCTCCTTATAAGTACCGTCCGGATTCTCCCATGCCGCCTTCGCGCAGTTTAACATCACCGCAGTTCCCAGCACATTGGTCTTTACAAAAACCTCAGGTTCCCTGATGCTTCTGTCCACATGGCTCTCCGCCGCAAAATGCACTACTCTGTCAATATCATATTCCGCAAAAATCTTCCCGATGGCTTCCTTATCACAGATATCCGCCTTCACAAACGTATAGTTGTCACGTTTCTCCACTTCCCGCAGATTTTCCAGATTCCCCGCATACGTCAGGGCATCCACATTGATTATGCGGATCTCGTCACCATACTTTTTCATCATATAGTGAATATAATTGGAACCAATAAACCCTGCTCCCCCCGTTACCAGATAAGTCCTCATATACCATTCTCCTGTTCTTTCATTTAAAATATCTTCCACTGTTTTTTAATATCCCAGATAACTCCGGTTCATATCCACGTTTTTATTCCAGTTCCGCAGGATTTCCTACACCACATTTTCCCGAAGTCGATTTACAGCTGACATGCATCTGTACATCGACTTATGTGCTTCCGGTAATCCTGCTGATTAATACCCCAGATAACTCTGGTTCATATCCACGTTTCCTTTTATCCCAGGTACGGAACCCTTGGAACTGTACTGCCATAAGTTGTATCTGCCGTTATAACTGGGCGCCGCCGCATACTGTGCCAGCCAGATCTTATAAGAGCCCAGCGCTCCCGCATCGATCTTGCTATTCAGCCAGGTCTTGTTCGCATAGACGCCAGCCGTATATCCCGAATTCTGGATCGTCGCGCAGAATGCTTTGCAGACCGCAGTACGGGTTCCTTTATCGATACCGTCCGCCCTGCCGCCGCTCGACTCTACATCCAGGAAGATCGGATAGGAAATCTTATATTTTTTCACAAGATCCAGCACCATGGAAGCTTCCTCAACCGCCTCTTTCTCATTTACCGCCTGTGTAAAGAAGTACACGCCTACTTTCAGCCCCGCCGCGTTGGCGCCGGAAATATTTGCCGCAAACTTCGGATCGGTAATCAGCGCACCGGTACTCGAACCGCGGTAACCACACCGGATGATCGCATAGGAGGCGCCGGATGACTTCACGCTGTTCCAGTCAATATTGCCGTTCCACTTCGAGACATCGATCCCGAATGTACCGGAACTTGTCACCAGCGTTCCATCGCTGGCAAAGGTATATTTCGCCCCCTGGATAACCTGCTCCCCTGTCACATACTGATGGTTTTCCAGATAATAAAAAGTCTTTCCGTTAATATTCTGCCAGCCCGTATACAGAATTTCCTGGGATTCCAGATAAAATTCATTGAATTTATAGTAATCCGCATATACGGCTTTCCGGTATTTACCGTTCTCGTATACAAAAACCTGATTGCCGTTCTTATCTTTTAATAAAGATGTGGTATCCAGTGCAAAATTATTGACTACTTTTACCGCAAGCTTTGCCTCTTTTCCATTGTCACATCTGATAATAATCTCCGTATCGCCCAGCGCCACGCCTGTCACTATCACGACCTTGTCCTTAAATGCCGCTGTGGCAATCTCTTTCTTGCCGGTGACCACTTCCTTTATCTTTGCGCCCTCCGGCACGGTGGTCACCTTTACGTCAACTGTTTTCTGCACCTGTACCTGTACACTGTTCTTATCAAGAACGACACCCGTGTCAGTTACCGTCACCGCGCAGGTCTGCACCACATCGCCCGCCGTTACCGTGATTGTCGCCTTCCCTGCTTTTTTCCCTTCCACCGTCGCCGATTTTGTATCCGATGCCGCTGCCACAGAGGCAACATTTGCATCCGAAGACACCCAAGATACCGTCGCCTGATTCGTCGATGCCGTTATGGTTCCCTTTGCCCCTGCCGCCAGAGAAAGCGTGGTTGGATTGATTGTAAGTGTCGGTTTTTCCGCTGCAGCCGTAACTGTGACCGTGCAATTCTCCATCAGTCCGCCGGCGCTTGCCGTAATATTGGTGGTACCTGCCGCAATCCCCTTTATCGTACCGGAACTGTCCACTGTAGCTATGCCGGTATTTCCCGAAGACCACGTGATTGTCCCGGCCGTATTTTCCTTAACTTCTATCTTTGCAGACTCTCCCACTTTTACAGAAACAGGCCCTTTATTTATAGAAAGCACCTTTTTCGGCTCTTCCGGCGGATTATTCTCGCTGACGTCCCGCGTCTGTGGCGCCGTCATCAGATAATAATCCGAAACATCAATAGACGCCGTTGCCCCAGGCTCCATGATTGTACTTTTATCGATCTTATTATAAGAAATTTCTCCGCCGCCCGTCTGTGTGGATTTGATAAAGGGAACCGTATCCGTCAACTTGGATTCCTCCACCACTTCCGCAACTGCCGTATCCTCCACAGCCGCATTGACTTCCGCCTCCGTTTTGATCTCCTCTTTCACGTCCACTTTTTTATAATCGATGTTTGCCTTCACTTCCACACTCTGTGTTTCCGTAGAAATTTTGTAATCCGAATATCCCTCTCCGGTAAGCTCCAGCATCCTGACCTTATAAGTACCTGCTTCAATATTTTCCTTATAAATCACACCATCCCTGTCATCATCCGTCCAGGTTTCCGTTTTCTTTGACGGTGTCGTCACCTCCACCTGAAAAGGTACATTGGCAATCAGTTTATCGGACGCCGTATTCACAAACTTCATTTTCAGGTCCTTCACTATGGAAGTCGTTTTCAGCGCCACACTGGCACCCTGAACGGGCTCTTCCTCCACCACCTGTGTCTCCTCTTCCAGTTCAGCAGCCGTCTCCTTCGACAATTGAGCATCCGCCACCGCCAAAAGGCCGCTCTCCCCTATAATCTTTATGCCGTCCAGAGAAGTTCCCACCTCCGTAAACGCAGCGACAGCTTTCTCCCGGCTCTTTGCGGTCATAAAAATAGTACCCGTAAGCACGGCAAACACAAGGACTGCCACCCCCGTAAAAGCAATCACCTTATCAACCAAAGGCGCATTGCGGAAGGCAAGAAGCACGCCCGCCACGCCTCTCTTCCTGTGGTAGGCTACGAAATCATCGTCTTCGTCGTCCTCGTCATAATCCTCATATTCCCCATCATCCACATAGTACAGATCTTCGTCCTCATCCTCCTCATAGAACTCCTCGTCCTCCGCACCATCCTCATAATAATTTACATCATCGCCGTAGTATTCCTCTTCGTAGTACTCACTTTCTTCTGCTTCATTTTCGCAGCAGCCGTCAACTTCTTCATAGTACTGTTCCCGAATATATTCCTCAGGTTCCTCTTCACCATATTCCTCTTCGGTATACTCTTCCGGCTCCTCTTCATACTGATTTCTTATATATTCTTCGGACTCCTCTCCGTAATACTCTTCCTCCTCATATTCCTCGGATTCATCCTCATAGTATCCGCCATCTTCATATTCCCCGTCTTCATACTCATCATCGTAATCATCTATATCAGGAAAATAACCCTTTCTTCCCGAAACTCCCCGTCTGTTGTTCTTTTTATGTTTCTTTTCTTTCCCAAACAAACTCATAACTATGTAACCTTTCTATTTTTTGCGGCACTTCCCTTTATACACAATATCTGTAACATTGTACCACCTTTTTCCTTCTAATTCAAGGATTCCCGGCAACTTCCAAAAGTTTGCAATTTGTCGATGAAAAAAAAGAAAAACTATTGACTTTTCTGGCATTTACTGCCAAAATTTAACTAACGTATTACAATATTTTTTTGAAAAAAGGGGAATTTTTCATGATGTACATGCATTATTGTAAGCGTTGCCAGAAAGTCCATATGTTAAACGGGCATAAAATGTCCTGCCCGAGATGTGAAGCGTCTCTCACGGAATTACAGATCACTTATCTTGAGTACACGAACATGTCCAGGGAAGAGCGGACGGCTTTTACCGTACGCCTGAAAGATCCTGAGCGGCTCGCAAGGCTCAGCACGACCTACCGTATGTACAAATACAGTAAGTGGTACAAGGATCTGTTAGCACAGACTCAGGACAATATTTATCCGTTTGATGTAAACAAAACCATGATAGGGCTCGCTGCAACCAACTGACAGACTTTTAAAAGTTCTGTACCGATTACTTAAAAACTGAATATGGGATAGAAAATGAGAAAGGACCGACCGGATCAGGTGGCCCTTTCTCATTTTATCAATGCAAAATACCTTAACTGCCCATTTATACCCCCCCGCTGAGGCTCTGCTGCTTCTCTTTCCCATAAGACCGGTTAGAATCAAGGAGTTTAGCCTTTTGATCCTGGGTAATAGAATCTGTAATATCTTTGATAAATACATAAAACAACTGATGTTCTTCTCCCCACTTGGATGTCTCCAGATGTCCCCAGTCCTCTATCCAGCGGATCTCCCCGTCCTTACGGATAATCCGGTACTGCACATAATCCATATTTTTAGCGGAACTTTCTATCTGATCTCTGATCTCCCACTGCACCCGATCCAGATCCTCCGGATGTACCAATCCCCGGAAAGAATACCCCACCAGATTCATCAGTTCCGACATGGACTCACAGCCAAAAATATCCATCACTGCCGGATTTGCATACAGAATACGTTCCTCCTTCACAGCCTGATAAATAAAGAAAGCATCCGACATGTTCGCCAGCGTCTCCATAATACGCGCCTTGTTTTGTTCTTCCTCCTCTTTGATGATCTGATCAATGCTGCGGATCGTAACTACCGCCGTTTTAGGCTTGCCGTTCTCTCTCTCACTGACGGAAACGCTGGTCTCACACCACTCATCCGGATTCCCTTCCGAAGAACGCCTGTACCGAAATTCCACAAGATCCTGCGTCTCAAGTTCCTTCCGCAGATTATCCAGAGATAAAAATTTGCGTACATCCTTCTCATTATGCCCGATAATCCTGCCGACTGCAAAATGACTCTCTACCATGCTCTCGTAGTTTCCTCTCTCCTGGAGCAGATTTTCATCGGGGTAGAGCATCCGGCAATAATTCTCCTGAAGCTGAAGATAATATACCTCCTTAAATGCCCGCACCATGCCCCCGAAAGCACCTTCATAAGCCTGCAGATCCGTTATATCCCGCAGAAGGCATCCGGCATAACCATACTCATATTGAAACAGTGTAAGCTGCAAATAATGCCCCGTAACCGAACTGTAAGCATAATGCTTCAGTTCCTCCCCCAGAAGTGCCGCATGATACGCCTTTTCAAGCAGCATTTCGATATTATTTTCAAAAGCTTTGTTTATGAGATACCGAAGGCGCTTAATATCATCGCCGCACATCCTCTCCATCTCCCGATTGATATAAATAATATCGTAATCAACGGGATCTCCATTATCGTTCAGCACAATTTTAGACAGCCCGAAACCACAGGGCAGGGTTCCGTAAAATTGTTCAAGCTGCTGAAATTCCCGTCCCTCAAACAATGGCAGCGTCGGCTGCGAACGGGCATTTTCTCTGCGATGTTCCAACAGTGCGGTGATATCTGACAGCGATGCAAAATACATCCGATGTTCATTTTTTTCCTGCAGGAAGAACATTTTGACACGAACCCACAGCATCCTGCCGTCCACCCGCAGATAATGAATATTTCCCTCTACCCCGTCAGGGCGCCGCTCATATGCCTGTTCAAAAAGCCCCTGCAGAACACTCTTATCGTCATCCAGCACATTATTCCAGACTCTTTTGCTCAATTCTTTTGTATTAGATACATCCAGGCCTGCCAGACGATACCCCTGCTCATTGATCCGAACAATCTCTACCTGATTATGATATACATCATAGATCGCAGAAGCTCCCAGAATACTGTTCACCATCGTATCCGTAAACATGTTGCCGTCCATCAGTTCACGGACATGAAAAGCTTCCACCTGTTTTCCATGCAGGCCCGTAAAATCAAGGTGCCTTTCATCTGCCAGAGCCCTTTCAAGCTGGTCAATAGACAGAGGCTTATAATAATAATACCCCTGCATATACCGGCATCCCATACTGCGCAGCACATTTTCCTGCTGAAGGGTTTCCACCCCTTCCACGATGATCGGCAATCCCATAAGCCGTGCCATATTGACAATAGACTCTAAGATACCGATTCCCTTCTGCTCCTCCCCCACACCGATTTCCAGAAACCGCATATCGATTTTAATTACATCCACAGGAATACTTTTCAGCATGTTTAAAGAAGAATAGCCGCTTCCAAAATCATCCATCATCACCAGCATCCCCGTATCCCGCAACTGATCTACGGTATTGTTGATGGCAGCATCCTCTTCCGCATAGGCACTCTCCGTAACCTCGGCTTTTATGTATTTTGCCGGCAGATCATATTTCTTCAACAATTGTTTCAGATATGCGGCCACATCCATGGACATGATATCAATACGCGATATATTGATGGAGATGGGCACCGGCTGATATCCCCTGTCAATCCAGCTCCGCAGCCACCTGCATACCTGCTCCCACACCTTCATATCCAGCAGATGGATCATGCTGCTTCTCTCCAGCACAGGGATAAATTTTCCCGGCGGAACCAGCCCTCTCACAGGATGGTTCCAGCGTACCAGTGCCTCCGCGCCCACCACTTTTCCGGTCATAATATCACACTGCGGCTGCGCATAAAACGTAAATTCGTCCCTGTCCAAGGCCTCCGTGATCTCCGCCATCAGACACATTTCCTCTTCCAGATAGCTCTCCATCCCTGGATTATAGCAGGTAATATGTTCTCGCTCCGTTGAACATGACCGTGCCAGCGTCGCCTGGTCATGAAACACCTCCGGTTCCTGTCCGGGATCATCGATCACACTGATTCCAAAAACAGGAATGATCCCGAGCGCTCTGTCATGTCCGCTCACACCATACATGATCTCCTCCCAGAGCCGCTCTATAAGTTCCATCCGCCAGGGCATGATAAGGGCATAATTATCCCCCTCAAAATATCCGGTCACGCCGCCATGTTCTCCCCGGACAATCTCCAGGCAATCCGCAACATAACGCAGAAACTGATCTCCCTTGGATCGTCCATGAAATTTGTTAAACAATCTGAAGTGGAGCATATCAATAGAAACCATGCACCAGGCACCGGCCTCCATCTCCGAAAAAAACAGCCGGGCCTCCTCCATAAAGCCCTGTGGTATAAGCAATCCTGTCAGCAAATTCTTTATTATCTCTTCTTCTGTCCGTTTAGATTTTTTATCGATTATTTCCATAACTTTATCTCCACTGTTTTTATAATTTCCCCTGTTTTCCCTTTGGTTATAATAACATATACCGGACAAACCTTCAATCTCTTATTGTTAATTCTTACCAAATATGATATTGAACGGAAAACTTTTGCAATTCTATCTGAGTCTTATTATAATAAGTACAGGATATCATGTATACTCAACTATATCCTTCCATATGCTAGTACTGCATTGCGGAAATAACGGGGAAAATCAGTGCCCGATATTTGTGTCAGGGCAAGGCGGAAGAAGGAGGCGATGCG
>OFGN01001070.1_pt1 | contig 22658 bp, 23 predicted proteins | sample 1521821 | NCBI WGS metagenome assembly OFGN01 (sample SAMEA3504094, study PRJEB24116) | mouse gut metagenome | biome: mouse gut; feature: mouse-associated habitat; material: faeces | place: Denmark | collected 2011
TAGCCATCGCCCTGCGTGGGCCACCACGACCCCATCTCCATGCAGCCCACCGCCCCGGCCAGCCCGGCTATGCCGCCCATGAGCGTATGGACTCCGAGCCGCGCCCGGGGAACATCGATGCCCAGCCGGGATGCGACATCGGCCTGCTCCCCGGTGAAGCGGACGGCATCACCCAGAGGATGCCGATTAAGCACGAGCCAAAGCACACCCGCGAGAGCCAAAAGCCACAGCGCCTGCATGGGGATATGCCCGCCGAGCCGACCCACGAGCGCAAGGCGAACCGGGCTGTCCGTCAGATCGGCCAGGCCAAGGGCCAGGCCCTGACTCATGAGCATGACCGCCCCGCGCCAGAAAAACTGCGTCCCGATGGTGGCGATGATGGACGGCACGCCCACGTAGGCCACCAAAAGGCCGTTGCACAGGCCGATGCCGAGCCCGATGAGGAGCGCCGCCGCAAGGCCCAGCCACCCCTCCCCCGTATGGGTGGCGATGACGGCGAATCCGAAACCCGCCACGGCCAACGTCGCGGGAAAACAAAGGTCCATTTCCCCCGCCGCCACCACCAGCGTGAGACCGAGGGCCAGAAAGCCGTAAAGGGGCAAGGTGGAGAGCAGGCTCTCGTACATGGGCCAGCCCGTGAAGGCCCGCGACCCCGTGATCATGAAAACGCCGAGCAAGGCCAGAAAAAGGCCGGTGAGCCAAAGCTGGTTGCGGACGCCCGCCGTCCATGCCCGCCGTGCGGAACGCGCCATCACGCCGCCCCTCCTTCCGCCAGAGCCAGCAGCCGTTCCGTGAGGTCCGTGGGGTTCGTCGCCTCGCGGGAGACTTCGTCCACCGTGCGCCCTTTGTCCATAAAAACGAAACGATCCGCCACGGCGTAGGCTTGCTGCACGTGATGGGAAACAAGCAGGACCGAGCGCCCCTTGTCCCGCAGGGTGCGGATGAAATCCAGCACGCGGTTGACCTCCTTTAAGGAGAGCGCCGTGGTCGGCTCGTCGAGAATGACCAGCCGGGCCCCAAAATACATGGCCCTGCCGAGTGCGAGAGCCTGCCGCTCGCCGCCCGAGAGCACGCGGACCTCGGCGTCCGGGTCCAATCCCGCGCCCCCGAGCCCGAGCCATTCCTCAAGCAGGCGGCTGGTGGCCTCGCGCTCGCGCCGGGTGTCGATGAAGCCGAAGCGCGTGCGCAGGTGCCGCCCCACGAAGAGATTGCGCCACAGGGACTGTCCCTCGCAGAGGCAACGGTCCTGATGCACGGTTTCGATGCCGCGCTCCCGCGCCCGGCGTACCGTGTAGCGGTTCAGGGGAACGGGGCGGCCATCAAAAAGGAATGTCCCCGCGTCGGGCCGGGCCGCGCCGGACAAAAGGCGCACGAAGGTGGACTTTCCCGCGCCGTTGTCCCCGAGCAAGGCCACGACCTCCCCTTCCCTGATGTCCAGATCGGCATGGCGCAAGGCCGCAACCGCGCCGAACGACTTACATAATCCTCTTACTTGCAGCAACATGATCATCCGCGCCTTATTGCCGGGGCTCCCCGGCGTTGTTCCGCCGTCGTGCCCTTTCCTGCGCCGGAGAGGGCTTTACGCCCCTTCCCCTTCAACAACGGCGGGAAGGGGCGAAGGTTGGGGGCCCCGATGTCTTATCGTAAACCCTGCTGGGCCAGCGCGGAGACGGCGCCGATATTGGTGGCGTCAATGATGCCGCCGCCCGTATCGATGCTGAAGCCGGTGAAGCCGTACTTCTTGCTCAAGACCGTCTGCACGACGCCGAAGTAGCCCATGACGTAGGGCTGCGCCTCGGAAACGAGCTGGACGTAGCCGTCCTCAATGGCCTTGGCCGTGGCCGGAGACAGGGAGAAGCCCGCCACATAGACGGTATTGGGCTTGATGCCCGCGTTCTTGAGGTGATTGCCCATCTGCGCCGTGAGCGAGCCGTGATCCACGATGACGGCCTTCGTATCGGGATGGCGTCCAAGCTGCCCCGCCACCACGGGCGCGCCCAGCACGGGGTCCTTGTCGATTTCGGGCGTGATTTCCTGATAGTCCACGGTCACGCCCGCCTTTTCCAAAACCTCGACGATGGCCTGCGCGCGGCGGCCCCGGTCGGGGATGCGCTTCAGGCCCCAGACAAAGGCCCGGTCGCCCTTTTTGAGTTGTGTGCGGCGCAGCACCTCCTGGGCCAGCGCCTCGCCCTGCGTGTAGTTGTCCGTACCCACATACCCAAAACCTTTGGCGCGGTTGCGTTCCTGCGCGCCCGGCAGGGCCGTGTCGACGGACGTGACCACGATGCCCTGCTTGACCGCCGCGTCGATCAGCGGGCCGAAGGCGGCGTCGCCGGGATGCCCCATGACGACGATGCCGTCGGGCCGCGAGGCTACGGCGTTGCGGAAATTGGTCAGCATGGTTTCGGGATTCCAGTCCGAATAGATCAGGCGCAGTTCGCAGCCCATATCCGCGGCGGCGGCCTTGGCCCCATTCTGGACGATGGTGCCGTAACCGTCTCCGGCGGAGCCGCCCGTGTCAAACCAGATGGTCATGCCCTCGCCCGTCTTGGCAAAGGCCGTCCCGCAGAAGAGGACGGTGCTCATCACTATCGGCAATAAAAGACGTTTCATAAAGGCTCCTTTTGTCGCTTGTCTGAAGCGCGGCGCGTATCCGAGCCTTCCTTGAACGGCTGTTCACGGGAGGCATCCCGAAGCGCCGCACAATCACAGGCTCCAGCCTTGAGAAGGCTGCGCCTGGACCATTCGGCCTCGGCAATGACGGAATGAGGTTCGTGGCGGGCACGCTGACTTACATGGCCGTGCACACGCCGCATCGGGAGGGATGGAGGGACGTCCGCGAAACCGCCCGGCTTGTCCGTGCCATCCATGCCTCACGGGAACGCAGCCCCTGCGTTCCGGGACAGTGATGTCATACGAAATGGACAACCATCGCCGCCTCGCGTCAGTAAAAAAGTGTGGAGAAGAAATCGCCCGCCAAGAAATCCGCTAGGGGCGAATGACCTTGTCGGCCAGCCCGAGGCTGGTGATCACGTCGAGCATGTTGGTGGTTTGGCCCACCTGCTTCGCTTCCATAAGGCCGTAAAAGGAAAGGCAGGTACCGCAGACCAGAACGGACACGCCCGCTTTTTCCAGCGCCTTCAGGCTGTCGAGCGACTTGCCGGGCTTGACGGCCAGCTTCACGCCGCCGTTGAGCAGGATAATCCGCCACAGCGATTCGCCCAAATCGGACAGGGTCGCCAGAAAGTTGCCCATAAGCTTCTCGCCCAGCTCATCGTCGCCCGTGCCGAGATGTTCCGTGGTGATCAGCACGGCGGTTTTGGTTCCCTGCGCGGAGGCGGAGCTTTTTTCTTCGCCGCCCTCAAGCGTACCGGACGCCGCCCCTGACGCCACGCCGGACACCTTCCACAGGCTTTCGCCCTCCTGCGCCGCAGTGACCGCATAGCCCTTCTTTTCCAGAAAACGGCTGACGTTTTCGCAGGCGGCGGCGTTGTCCACAAGGACGCACACGGCCTCGGCAGGGGCATCCTTCATAAGATTGCGGCAACGCATCACCGGTTCGGGGCAGGCCAGCCCCCTGCAATCCAATACCTCCATGACACCCTCCTTTTCTGGGCTTGGTCCGCCGCGCCCCGGCTTGAGGCGGCGGCAGGCTGGAGGTACTATGGCAAAGCCCACGCCAACTTTCAAGCGTCTCCTCTCTCACGCGCCGCACAGGTCGGGCCAATCACGCGGGAAGGGCACCCCGGGCTTGCGCCTCCCATGCGGGGCTGGCTGGCCCTTCTGCGCCGGGCTCGATATGGAACGCGCGGACGGGGGAAGGAACGGCCCGGAACCCTCATCGCCACCATGATGGAACGCGCGGGGTGCGGGCACGGCTCATTCATCGAAACCGAATATGAGGTCATCCCCGGGCTCGTGCTCTGCGCGCGAGGTCGGCCAAGACAGCAGCCGTAACGTTCCAGCCGGACCACCCTCTTTGCCGGGGAAAGCCTGCTCATGTCCGCTTGGAAGCCTGTCGCCGGTGGGCCTTCCACCAACGGCGAAAAGCTCACCGCCCCCGCCTCTCTTCTAGTTACAATTCATTCTTATTAAAGACGTTCCGGTATCCGCCGCAAAAGATTACAATCTCCTTATGGAACAAAACGCCGCCGGGCCGCCGCAAACTTTTTTTCATTTTTCTTGGCGGCGGGACGATTTGACAAAATAACACACTGTTTTAATTATTATTTCAAAAGAAGAATCGATAGAGAGCCACAGCAGGGCCTGAAAAGGGCCGTGGGGCTGGTCCGCCGCAAGCGGGCATTTTCACCGAATACTTCCTCTCTAAGGGGATGATTACCCCTAAAAGAACATCTTCTTTTCCAAAGCATTGAGCCCCGTTTTGTACCGGCGCGGCAAAAAGAGGAAATGTTCCGCCATTCCCAAGTATGCGCCGTTACGTTTCTTCACGTTCGTCCCTCCTGCTCCGGCCCCTCAGCCTGTGCTTTTTAAGACAAAGGCCACAAGCGGGCGCGAGCAATACTCGTCAAAGGCAAAAACGCTTTACAGAACGTGGATTCGCGGTATGCTCCTTCCCAAAAGTAGCTTCACACCCAGTGGGGGACTGTATGGAAGATCAAAAACGGTATGATTGGGAACCTTCTGTCAGAGAAATCGGGAATACGGCGCTGTTGCCCGAATGTGCCTGGCAGGAAGAATGGCAGATCGCTCCCGACTGCGAATCGTTCGCGGCGGTTTCTGCCCTTGATGACGGTACGTTCACCCTGCGCCGCAACGACGCGCTGTGGGAAACGCGCTCGGACAAGATGTATAACTGCCAGTTCGCCCCGGACGGGCGTCTGACGGCTCTGTCCCAGAGCGACGGGGAATGGTCCCTCGTTGTGGACGACGAGGAAGGCGAGGAAAAGGCCGACTACCTGTGGGGAACCCGCTTCAACGCGCAGGGGACCATCGCCGTGCCCATGCAGACCGGCATGGAATACGGGATGCTCGTCAACGGCGCGCCGTGGGAACAGCTCTACACCGCGGCTACCGATTTCGTCCTCTCGGAAGGCGGAAACACCGCCGCCGTCGTCCAGATTGCGGGCCTCGGCCAGGCCGATCTGGAAGGCTTCCGCAAGGGCATCTACACCGTGGCCGTCAACGGCGAGGCGTGGGAGGAAAGCTACCTCAACGCCTGGTCGCCCTGCTTCGACAAGGAAGGGCACCGCGTGGCCTGCACCGTCCGCGTTACGCCCTACGAATACACCATTTCCATCAACGGGCAGCGCTGGGGCGAAACCTACCCTTGCGCGTGGGAACCCGTCTTCGAGCCCCAGTCCGGCGACGTCATCGCCCCCATCCGCAAGGAAGGCAAATGGGGCCTCGCCCGCAACGGCTCCCTGTTCTGGAAGCCCGCCTTCGCGCAGTGCTGGACGCCCAAGGCGGCCTCCGCCGAAGGCCAGTACGTCTGGGCCGTGGTCGCGCCCTCCTACGGGGCCTTCACCGTGGCCTGCAACGCCACGCCGTGGTCCTGCCGCTTCCCGTCCGTGACCGATCTCACGCTTTCCCCGGATGGCAAGCGCGCAGCCGCCCTCGGCAGCCGCAACAACAGCGAATTCCGCATCATGGTGGACGGCAAGGTCTGGGACGAGGCCTTTGACATGGCGTGGCCCACGGTCTTCGCGCCCACGGGCGAGCATGTGGCCGCCAAGGTCCGGCGCAACGGCAAATACGCCCTCTTTTGCGACGGCAAGCCCGTCATCGACGAGCTGGACGGCGTGTGGAACCCGACGTTCAGCCCGGACGGTTCGGTCCTGCTGTTCTGCTCGCTCAAGGACGGCGTGTTCTCCCGCCACACCGTGCGGCTGTAAGACACCACGTGCAAAAAGGAACTCATCATGAATGCCCTGTATAATTTCGCGGTAGGCCCGCTGGCATGGATAGCGTTTACGGTGTTCATCGGCGGGACCATCTGGCGGCTGTGGTCGCTGTGGCGCCTCGCCCGGCAGCGCGACGCCTCCGCCCTCGCCTACATGAACTGGAAAGACTCCCTGACCTCGATCCTGCGCTGGTCGCTCCCCTTCTCCACCTGCGGCTGGCGCGAGAACCCGCTCCTGACCGTGGCGAGCTTCGTGCTGCACATCGGCATCCTGCTCTCCGTGCTGTTCTATTCGGCCCACAACGTCATGTGGGACTACAATTTCGGTTTTTCTCTTCCTTCCCTGCCTGACGGCTTCATGGACGCCGTCACCCTAGCCGCCATTCTGGCCTGTCTGGTCCTCGGCTGGCGCCGGCTGGCAGTCCCGGCGTCGAGCCACGTGACCCGGCAGGCCGACTGGCTTTCCCTCCTGCTCGTCCTCTGCGTCCTGCTCACCGGTTTCGCCTCGGCGCACGGCTTTGGGAGCGAAAGCTTCATGGCCCTGCTCCACGTGCTCTTCGGCGAGGCGATCCTCGTCTGCCTGCCCTTCACGCGCCTGAGCCACGCTTTCCTGATTCCCTTTACCCGCGCCTATATGGGTTCCGAATCCATCGGCGTCCGGCGCACCTGCGACTGGTAATCCTGGAGATACACGATGGGTATTGAAAAACGCTTAATCGAAGACGCCAACCTCACGCGCGGCATGGAACTTGCCACGCCGGAGCGCATCACCAAGGTGATCCGCGACGTCCTGAAGGGCGAGGTCGGCGCGCGAGTCAAGGTATACGAACAGACCTGCATGCGCTGCGGCGCCTGCGCCAAGGCCTGCCATTTCAGCCTCTCCCACCCCGACGACCCGTCCTATACGCCGGTCGCCAAGCTCGACAAGACCATCTTCAAGATGGTCCGCGAAAGTGGGAAGCTCAACGCCGAACAGATGCGCGGCATCGCCCAGATCGCCTTCACCGAGTGCAACATGTGCCGCCGCTGCATCCATTACTGCCCCGTGGGCGTGGACATCGCCTACCTCATGAGCCTCGTGCGGCGCATCTGCAACAAGCTCGAACTGACGCCGACCTTCATTCAGGACACGGCCAACAGTCACTCGGGCACCTTCAACCAGATGTGGGTGCGCGAAGACGAATGGATCGACAGCCTCATCTGGCAGGAAGAGGAAGCCCGCGAGGAGTTCCCGGGCATCCGCATCCCGCTCGACAAGGAAGGCGCGGACTTCATGTATTCGGTCATCGCGCCGGAGCCGAAATTCCGCACGCAGCTCATCTATCAGGCCGCGGCCATCTTCCATCAGGCGGGCTGCGACTGGACCATGCCCTCCCGCCCCGGCTGGGACAACAGCGACATGTGCATGTTCACGGGCGATTACGAGATGATGGGCCGCATCAAGCGCGCCCACTTCGAGCTGGCCCAGAAGCTGCGCGTCAAACGCATCGTCATGGGCGAATGCGGCCACGCCTTCCGCTCGGTCTACGATCAGGGCAACCGCTGGCTCGGCTGGAAGGATTCCCCGGTCCCGGTGGTGCACGCCATCGAGTTCTATTGGGAACTCATCAACGAAGGCAAAATCAAGATCACGCATCAATATGAAGACCCCGTCACCATCCACGACCCCTGCAACACCGTGCGCGGGCGCGGCCTCGCGGACAAGCTGCGCGACGTGGTCCATTTCCTCTGCGCCAACGTGGTGGAAATGACGCCCAACCGCGAGCACAACTTCTGTTGCAGCGCGGGCGGCGGGATCATCAACTGCGGCCCGCCCTTCAAGAGCGTCCGCATGGAAGGCAACCGGGTCAAGGCCGATCAGTTGCGCAATACCGGCGTCCACACTGTGGTCGCCCCGTGCCACAACTGTCACGGCGGCCTTGAGGACATCATCAAGCACCACAAGCTCGGGATGCACACCAAGTTCATCGGCGACCTCATCTACGAGCTGATGGAAAAGCCTGAAGTCTGATACCCTGCGGAAGGGGGGCTTTCCCCCCTTCCCGCGCGGGAAGGCTTCGACGCTTGCCCGGAACACTGCCCGGAGGCGCGCCGCGCTTCCGTGAATCCACTGGAGAGAACTATGCCCCTGCACGCTCTTGCCCGCGCCGGACTCGCCGTCACGCTGCTTTTCGGCCTCCTCGGGACGGCCCACGCGCTGACCCTGAAATCCGACGCGTTTGAAAGCCACCGCCGCCCCGCCGTCCCCTTCGACCACGACGCGCACAACGAACGCGCCAAGATCGAGGACTGCCTCATCTGTCACCACGGCGGCGAGAACGGCGTGATCGACCCCGAAGTCGGCTCGGAAGGCACGCCCTGCTCCGAGTGCCACGAGGTCAAGGCTTCCGGCCGCACGCCCCTCATGCGCGCCTACCATAAACAGTGCATCGAATGCCACCGCGACCTGAACAAGGGGCCGACCACCTGCGGCGGCTGCCACAAGTAAGGTTCGCCTATGGACACCATCCGGCTGCGCGCCGACGGGACGCTTTCGTCAGACGCCCCCTTTGCCGGGCTTCTGCGGATGAAGCTTGAAATCGACGAAGACGCGACCCTGCGCTCCTTCTTCCGCCTTTTGCGGCGCTGTCCGTTGGCGCGGGAGGTGGCCCCGGGCCTGGCCGAGGCGCTCGAAGAGGCCGAAGCCTGCCCGCCCGCGGGCTGCCGCTACCCCGGCCTCGAAGCCCTGCGCCTCGCCAAGCGCGTGGAATTGTCGGGCTTTCCCGGCGCGCCGCGCGTGGACGTCTATCTCGCCGTCGAAGGCGTGGGGGACGACTTGCCGGAACTGCGCTTTTTCCGCCTGCGGGACATGCTCGACACGCCCCTGCGGACGGGGCGGGCGCGGCATGTCCTGCTCGGCGAGGCTGCAAGCGAGCTGGACGCCGAAACGTCGTTCACGCTGTTTGATCTCTTGGAAGGGATGGGATGGGAACTCGGTTTCCAAGGCGGCTCACTGACCTGTAATCTCAAGGAGTAAGGCCATGTTCAAGAACATCCTGTTTGCGAGTTCGGGAACGCCCGGCAGCGACAACGCCGCAAAGCTGGCTTTCGGGCTGGCGGAAAAGCAGGAAGCGCAGCTCACGCTCTACCATTGCTACGGCGTGCCCTCGCGCGGCTTCGCCACCAACGTCACGGATACGCGCAGCGGGAACATGGAACAGCCCGATGAGGCCTATCAGGAGTGGGTGCGCGAGGAGCTCAACACCACCTACGCCTACCAGATCGAAGCCTGCACGCAGCCCTTCCGCATGGAAATGAGCGTGGGCGTGCCCTCCACGGAAATCCTGCGCCTCGCCCGCACGCTGCGCCCCGACCTCATCGTCATGGGCGCGAGCAGCGCGGCGAGCGATCCCAACGCCGCCCGGATGCGCTCCATCGTCGGCAACACCGTGCGCGCCGTGGCGAAAAAGGCGCAGTGCCCCGTGCTCATCGTCAACCGCCCCTGCACCACCTGCTGGCACCTCTTCTCGAACATCGTCTTCTGCACCGACTTCTCCGACGCCGCCAACCACGCCTTCGGCTTCGCGCTCAAGGCCGCCCGGGAACTGCAGGCCAAGCTCTACATCGTCCACGCCGTGGACATCACCACCATTCAGGGCATGAGCATGGACCAGTCGGAGATCGAGCGCCATACGGCCCGGATGCGCGAAAAAATCGACAAGCTCTACCTCTCGCGCCTCGACGGTTTCGAGGGGGCGGAAGTCATCGTGCGCGAGGGCATCCCCTACGTGGAAATCCTCAAGGTGGCCCGCGAAAACGAGGCCGACCTCATCGTCATGGCCCACCACTCCGCGGACCTGCCCGACGACGAGGCGGATATCGGCTCCACGGTGGAACAGGTCGTTCTGCGATCCGCCTGCCCCGTCGCCAGCGTGACCCGCGCGGGCTACCCGGAGTAGGATCATGGACGGGCGGCGCGTGCTGGTCGTTGATGACGAGGTCCATTTCCGGTATTTTCTCAAAGTCCTGCTGGAAAAGGCCGGCTATGCCGTCAAAACGGCCCGCAACGGCCTTGAGGCGCTCGACATGCTGGCCGAATGGAGTCCCGGGCTGATCACGCTGGACGTCATGATGCCCGAACAGAGCGGACTGACGTTCTATGGGGCGCTCTGCCGCGACGCCGGGTGGAAACATATCCCGGTCGTCATGCTCTCGGCGGTGCCCGTGCCCGTGCGCGAACACGCCCTAGCCGCCCTTGGCCTGACGGAGGGCCCTCTGCCGCCGCCCGCGGCCTGCCTTGAAAAACCGTGTACGCCGGAAGCCCTGCTTGAGGTCGTCGACCGGCTCTTTTGCGAATCCACCCTCGGCCCATCCGTATCCAAGAAGGAGTACCCCCCATGCCCAAGAAGATTCTGACCATCGATGACGACCCGTACATCGTCAAGTACATCACCGAGGTTCTTTCCGACAACGGCTACGCGACCTGTTCCGCCTCCAGCGTGGAAGAGGCCCTTGCCGTCCTCGAAGCCGAAAAGCCCGACCTCGTCACGCTCGATATGGAAATGCCCGACGAATGGGGTCCGCGCTTCTACCGCAAGATGACCATGAACCCCGAATTCAAGGACACCCCGGTCATCGTGATCAGCGGTCTTCAGGGCATCCATCTGGCCATCCGCAACGCGGTGGCCACGCTCCAGAAGCCTTTCGATCCCGAAGAGCTGCTGTCCATCGTCAAGCGCGTGCTGTCCTCCGACGACGCCGCGCGCGAGGCCATGAACGGCGACTAAGGCCCTTCCCTCCGGCGGCTCCCGCGGGGGCCGCCGGAAAAAGCGGGGGAGATCATGCGAAGCCGTTTCGGAACCTGCCGCCTCATGGTGAAGACCATCACCATGACGGCGCTGCTTTTTCTCAGCGGCGTGGGCGCCGTGCTCTGGCTCCTGCCCCACGAATGGATGGGCGCGGCGCTGGCCTCGGTGACGCTCGCGCTCTGCGCCGTCTCCGTCGCCCTCTACTGGTACGAGGTCAGGCTCCCCATCAAACGCCTCATCGCCGGGATGCAGACCATCCGCGAAGGGCAGGTGGTCAAGCTCCCCGACGCCCGCCGGGACGACGAATTCGGCCAGCTCGCCCGCGCCATCGAAGAATTCAGCATCCGCCATCAGAACCAGCTTGAGGAGATGCGCCGCCGCAAGGACGATTTCCAGCTCCTCTTCGACATGGTGCCCTGCGGCATCTCCGTACAGGACCGGGAATATCGCCTCCTGCGCTGGAACCACAGCTTCGCCGTGCGTTTCGCGCCCACCAAGGGCGAAACCTGCTACAAGGTCTACAAGGGCCGCACCACCCCCTGCCCGGACTGCTCGGTCCAGCGCACGTGGGAGGAAGGCGTGGTCCAGTGCAATCAGGAGAGCCGGGTCAACCCGGACGGCACGCGCGACTACTGGTTCGTCCAGACCGTGCCCCTGCGCGACCGCGACGGCAACGTGTCCTCCGTGATGGAGATGAGCATCGACATGACGCTCATCCGCACGCTCCAGCACCAGCTCCGGGCCTCCGAGCGCACCCACAAGGCCATTTTCGACAGCATCCCCAACGCCGTCTTCCTGCTCGATGCCTCTGATCTGACCATCCGGGACTGCAACCCCGCCTCCCTCAAAATGTACGGCCTCCGGCATGAAGCCCTGATCGGGGCAAGCATCCTCGACCTCTTCCTGCCCGAGGAGCGGGAACAATACGCCTCGCAACTGCGCGCCTTCCGCGTCTTTTCCGGCGTCACCAACATCCGGGCGGACGGGACGCCCCTGCGCGTGGACATCCGCTCCGCCCCGGCGCAGATCGAAAGCCTCCCCGTGCTCATCCTCTGCGCCGCCGACGTCACCGAGCGCATCGAGATGGAGCAGAAATTCATTCAGGCTGGCAAGATGGCGACGCTCGGGGAAATGGCCACCGGCGTGGCCCACGAGCTCAATCAGCCGCTCACGGTCATCAAGGGCGCGGCCAGCTATTTCCTGCGCAAAATCCGGCGCGCCGAGCCCATCCCGCCCGAAACCCTTTCCGAGCTTTCCGCCGAAATCAACGGGCAGGTGGACCGCGCGAGCGACATCATCAACCACATGCGCGCCTTTGGCCGCAAGGCCGATCTTTCCCTCGTGGATACGGACGTCAACGCCGTGGTCGTCCGGGCCTGCGATCTCTTCGGGCGTCAGCTTGTGGTGCACGGCATCACGCTGGAAACCGATCTCGCCCCGGACCTGCCGCCCGTGCTCGCCATCCCGAACCGGCTGGAACAGGTCATCGTCAATCTGGTGCTCAACGCCCGCGACGCCGTGGAGGAGCGCGTCAAGGCCGCGCCGGGCCTGCCCGCCGTCGTCGGCGTGTCCACCGCCGTGGAGGACAATACCGTCCGCCTCGAAATCTGGGACAGCGGCACGGGTATCCCCGCCCATCTGCTGCACAAGATTTTCGAGCCCTTCTTCACCACCAAGCCCGTGGGCAAGGGGACGGGGCTCGGCCTCTCGATCATCTACGGGCTCATCAAGGACTTTGGCGGCTCCATCAGCGCCCGCAACCGCGAGGAAGGCGGCGCGGCCTTTGAAATCCGCCTGCCGATCACCCGGCGCGGCGAAGGCGACGCCTCCTCCGCCAAGGCCGCCGGGGAGGAAAGTTCCGGCTCCGAAGCGATTCCCATGTGAGGCCTTTACTGATAAAGACAAGGTTCAGCCTTCATACAAAGACCGTCCGCGAAAAACCGCTTGAGCGTACGGGCCGAGGCGCACGGGGAAAAGGACGGCGAAGGCGTGGCCGCCGCACCGCCGAGAGGCCACTTTTCCCTTGTAACGCAATCAATTGGAAAAAGGCGGCCTTGCCGCCGGCGCATTCATGAGGGCGAAACGCAAACGTTTCCCCACAGGGCAAGAAGGACAGGCACGCATGGACACTCCCCTCCGCGTTTTGCTCGTTGACGACGAACCCGGCATCCGCCGCGTGCTCGAAACCCTGATCCGGGATTTCGGCTATGAGGTACAGAGCGCCGCGGGTGCGGCCGAGGCGCTGGACCTTTTCACCGCCCATCCCTTCCCGCTGGTCGTCAGCGACATCCGTATGCCCGGCATGGACGGGCTCGCCCTGCTGCAACGGGTGCGCAGCCAGAGCCCGGATGCGCAGGTGATCATGATCACCGGGCACGGGGACATGGACATCGCCATCGACTGCCTGCGCCTCGGCGCGGCGGACTTCCTCGTCAAGCCCGTCAACGACGACATGCTTGAGCACGCCCTCAAGCGCGCCGCCGAGCGGCACACCCTGCGCGAGGAGGTGCGGCGGCACACCGAACACCTTGAGGAGCTTGTGGCCGCCCGGACCCGTGAGCTTCTGGAAGCTCACCGCGTGGCCGTGGTGGGGGAAACCGTGGCGTGTATGGCCCACACCGTCAAAAACCTCGCCGCCGCCCTTGAAGGCAGCCTTTTTGTCCTCAAGCAGGGGCTTGAGTCCGGTAAGCGCGATTATCTTGAGGACGGCTGGGCCATGCTTGAGGAAGACATTGGCCGCGTCCGGGACAAATTGATTCATTTGCTGCATATCGGGCAGGATACGGCGTTGCGCGAAAGCGAAACGGACCCGACGCTTCCGGCCCGGGATGTGGTGAAGCGTCTGGAGGGGCGAGCCGCCGGCCTTGGCGTCTGGTTGCATTTTCAGGACACTTCCGATGAAAAAGACCGGTCGCCCGTCTCTCTGGACGCCGAACGCCTCGAATCCTGCCTGCTCAATCTGGTAGGCAACGCGCTGGAAGCCTTTCCCCCGCCACCCCTGCGCCCCCGGCAGGCGGAAGTGCGGGTTTCTCTTGTCCGCACGCCGGACGCCCTCACCTATCACGTCCGCGACAACGGCACGGGCCTCAGCGCCGAGGCTGCGGAACGTCTGCGGGACGGGCTCTTTACCACCAAAAAGGACGGGACGGGCTTCGGCCTCCTTGGAACGCGCAAGGCCCTCCTTGAAATGGGCGGACGCCTCCTGTGGGAAAACCTCCCCGAGAGCGGCGCGCTCTTCCGCATCGTCCTGCCTCTGGGCGCGGAAAAGGAGCGGCTGCGGGCCCTGCTGCGCGCGGCGGCCCCCTCCGCCGCCCCCTCGGACGGCGGCTCCTCGCATGACGGCCCCGCTCCCGACGCTCTCCCACCTGACGGCCTCTCTCCTGACGGCCTCCCCGCGAAGGAAAGGATACGCTGATGAAAGAAACCATTCTCCTCGTCGACGACGAACAGGGCATTCGCACGGTCATGGGCCTCTCGTTGCGCGACGCCGGCTACAACGTCATCACCGTGGCGTCGGCGGAAGAAGCGCTCCAGCTTTTCGCAGAACGCCCCATCCCCATTGTCATCACCGACATCAGGATGCCCGGCATGTCCGGCCTCGATCTCCTGCGGCACATCAAGGTCGTGGCCCCCGACACCGAGGTCATCCTCATTTCCGGCCACGCCGATCTCGAAATGGCCATTCAGGGCCTCAAGCTGGAAGCCTCGGACTTCATCACCAAGCCCATCGACGACGAGCTTTTGCACGTCTCCCTCAAGCGTGCCCTTGAGCGCATCAGCATGCGCAACCGGCTGAAGGAATACACCTCCAACCTGGAAAAGATGATCAACGAGAAGTCCGCGCAGCTTATCGAGGCCGAACGCCAGCTTGCCGCGCGGCAGGTGGTGGACGGCTTCGCCTTCGGGCTGCACACGCTCGGCTCGTCCATGAGCGGCGAGCAGCAGGCCTTTAACGAATTGCCCTGCTTCATCGCCATGCACGACCGCTTCATGGAAATCCTCGCGGTCAACGACCTCTACCGCGAGCGCCTCGGCAACCTGGTGGGGCACCCGAGCTGGGAGCCCTACGTCCTGCACAGCAACGAAGCCATGATCCCGGTGGAACGCGCCATCGTCGAGGGCCGCGGCGCGCGCAGCGAACAGATTCTGCGCGACAGAAACGGCAAGGAAATTCCGGTCCTCGTGCACACCGCCCCCATCCTCAACAACGAGGGGGAGGTGGAGCTCGTCCTTGAGCTCAGTGTGGACGAGCAGGAAAGCCGCCGCCTGCGCGAGGAGCTGCGCGTCACCCGGGAACGCTTCCGCCAGCTTTTCGAGGAAAGCCCCTGTTACGTCTCGGTCGTCAACCGCGATCTGCAGGTGCTGGAGGCCACCCGCGCCTCCCGCCATACTTTCGGGATGCAAAGCGGCAAGCGCTGCCACGAACTTTTCGCGGGCTCGCCCAACGTCTGCGACGAATGCCCGGTGCAGCGCTCCTTTCAGGACGGCAAACCCTACCACACGGAAAAGGTGGTCATCGACCACGAAGGCCGCCCGGTCAACGTGCTGGTATGGACCGCGCCCCTGCGCGACACCTCGGGCAACATCACCGAATGCATCGAAATGGCGACCGACATCACGGAACTGCGTCAGTTGCAGGATCGCCTCGCGTCCCTCGGGCTGCTCATGGGCTCGACGGCACACGGCATCAAGGGTATGCTCACAGCGCTTGACGGCAGCGTCTACCGCTTGAGTTCCGGCCTCGACAAGGGCGACGAGGCCCGCACGCGCGACTCCCTGAAAGACCTGCGCCAACTGGTGTCGCGGTTACGCAAGATGGTGCTGGACATCCTGTATTTCGCCAAGGAGCGCAAGCTCGACTGGAACATTCTGGTCGCGGAGGAGTTCATGCGTTCCGTGGTTTCCACGGTGAACGACAAGGCCGCCGAAGCGGGCGTGGCCGTTTCCTTCGAGGCGGAAGGCGATCCCGGCACCTTCGAGGCCGACGCCTCCGCGTTGAGCGCCGCGCTGGTGAACCTGCTTGAAAACGCCGTGGATGCCTGCCGCGCCGACGGCTCCAAGAAGGAACACTTCCTGCGCGTGGCCGTGAAGGGCCACGCCGACGTCGTGGAATTCCGCATCGAGGATAACGGCATCGGCATGTCCGAAGAAACGCGGGCCAAGCTCTTCACCCTCTTCTTCTCCTCAAAGGGCAAGGGGGGAACGGGCATCGGCCTCTACGTGGCCCGGCAGGTGGTCATGCAGCACGGCGGCCGCATCGACGTGGCCTCGACGCGAGGCGAGGGAAGCGTCTTTACGGTCTTCATGCCGCGCATTCTGGCCAAGGCGGAAAGCCGCTGACAAGGACAAACCGCGGCGTCATCGCCGGTTTGCATAAACACAAGGAGGATTACTGTGAAGAGATTGATGCTTTGCGCGCTGGTCATCGCCGGCCTGTGCATCCCGGTCATGGCTGCCGACGCCCCCACCCCGGAACAGAAGGCGCTCACCGAAAAGCCCATGACCATGGACAAAACCGGGCAGGCCAAGAGACAGGTCATTTTCAACCACTCAAGCCACGCCCAGACGGACTGCGCGGTCTGCCACCACAAGGCCGTGGAAGGCAACATCTACGTCGGCTGCGCGGTCCCGGGCTGCCACGACAACTTCGACAAGAAGGACAAGAGCGAGCATAGCTACTATCAGATGGCTCACAACAAGAAGTCGGAAAAGTCCTGTATGGGCTGCCACCAGAAGGCCGCCGCGGACAACCCGGCTCTGAAGGAAATGTTCAAGGGCTGCAATCCCTGCCATCCCAAGAAGTAACGTCTGAAAAGGCTCCTCCGGGAGCCTTTTTCATGCCCTGTCTCGTGGAGCCCCGGCCTCGTTCAGACAGCGTTGCCCCGAAGGGAAAGGAAGCCGAGCCGGTCGGGGAGCCCTGCCCCGTTCCGGGACCACGCCCTTCGCATTGTGCGGGCGCTGCGGCACGCAAAAAAAAAATAGGGGCAGGTCCCACGGCTTGCTGCCAGCGTTGAGACCAGACGGCATAGCAATCATCGGCAGGCCCCGCGGCTTGCTGCCAGCCGCGTGCGAACTGTTTTTCTCCAGTTGAAGGCTGAAAAAGCCTTGCTGCAGCCGCCAGCCGCGTGTGGACTGTTTTTCCAGATACAGTTGCCGCCCTACCTGTGCCTGCCGCAGGCTGTACGCTGACGAAAAGGCGAGGTTTGGTCGTCTACGAACCGCGCCGGGCGTTCCGGTAGAATAATACTCCCTTCCATCTTCCACGCAGAGGGAGGCCGTTTTTCCCAAAGACACCGTCGCACCACAGAAAGGGCGTGCCAGCCCGGGCCTTCCCTACCTTGCCGGAGTGCAGCGGAAGGTCTTGGCCATCCGCACCGAGAAGAAGAAGAAGAAGAAGAAGAAGAAGAAGAAGAGCGGCGGCGAGCCGCCCCGCATTCAGAAGCCGTTCCTGTCCGTTGCGCCGCCGCACTCGGGAAAATGGAGGAAAAGCCCCGCGCCTGTCAGGTCTATCCTGCGTCCGTCCGGGTCAAGCACGGCCTCCACGGGCGTTGTTGCGTGGAACACTTCCAAATTCTTGACATCCGTGAGAAAGGTCCACCCTCCGACCTTGCCTCCCCACGTGTCTTGGGCATCCCCGATGAAGAGCTTGCCCGCTGTACTTTCCCCTTCCCAAGGTTCGCGCAAATACACCGATTCAAGTTGCGCGCAAGGCTGCCCGGCCAGCACATACTGGGCAAAGGCCAGATTGATGCGGGCCTGCGCTTCCGCGACGGCGGCGGTCGCCGCCTTCATCCGCGCCTCTTCCTGCACGTCGTAATATTTGGGCACGGCTATGGCCGCCAGCAGGCCCACGATGACCAGCACGACGATGATCTCAATGATGGTGAAGCCCTGTCCGCCCGAACGCATACGCCTTCCCCGCGCCGTCCGGCGTACCTCGCCATACCGGGAACGGCGGCGTCTTTCGCCTGAATAGGAGTGAAAATACAAGATGCCCACGCAGGAACACGCCGCCCCGGAAAGGTCTGGACAACGTCCCCGGGCCTGCGGCCTGAAGCGGCGCGGGGCCGATCCCGGCTGTTTCGTTTCCCCCGGGACAGGCCGCCGCGCCCCTCTGGAGAAGGCTATTCCTCTTCCCACGGCAGGGATTCGTCGATGCCGCGGATCATGGCCCGGGCCGCGTCGTCAACGGGGAGCCTTCCCACGCCCGTGCCCATGCCGGGAAAGGCGATGACGGAAAACCCCTTTTCGAGCGCCACCTTCATGGCCGCCATCGTCGCGTCGCACACGGGCTGGTCGTGGCATTCCGAGGAAGGCTCGCGCATGGTGGGGGCGGAAATCAGCCACGGAATGCGGGAATGCCCCGTGGGGACCGCCAGCGCCTGCCCAACGGGAAGCTCCTTGCCGGGCAAAGCGGCGATGAGGGCTTGCAGCCGCTCCTCCACGCCGGGGCCGAAAACGCGAGTGTAGACGGCATCCACGCCGCCGCGCATATACCCATGCGAGTTGGCCGGAGAAACCACGGCCTCCACCTCAAGCTCTGTGATGTCGCCCGAAACCACTTTGCACACGTTCATCAGCCGGGGCCAGCGCGGGAGCACCTGCTCCCACGCGCGGCGCATGGCCGGATTGATGTCGCACAGCACACATTGCATCGCGCACCTCCGAAGGGATATGCCGGGAAAAGGCCCCGGTCCTGCGCTACCCTAGAACACCTTCAGGCCGTTGAGCAAGATGATGGCGATGAGAATGGGCGTGATATAGCGGCAGAGGAAAAGAATCGAACGGGCATAAAAAGGATGCAGCATCCCGCCGTTGGTCAAGGCGTTCCACGCCTCCGAACGGTTCCATACGTAACCTACGAAAAGGCTCAGCAGAAGGCCGTCGAGCGGCAGCATGAGATTGGAGGACAGGAAATCGTAGAGGTCGAAAAGCGAGAGTCCGAAGACGGTCCACTCGGAAAGCACGCTGGTAGACAGGGTGGCGGGCGCGCCCAGAAGCATGATCGCTCCCGTCATGAGCACAGTGGCACGGGGCCGGGAAAGCCGGAACGTCTCCGAGAACCATGCCACCGCCACCTCAAGGAGCGAGAGCATCGCCCCCATGGAGGCCACGGCCGAAAGCACGAAAAAGAGCGTCGTGAAAAGCTGGCCGCCGGGCATGGAGGCAAAGACTGCGGGTATGGTCAAAAAGAGCAGGCTGGTGCCAGCGGTAGGCTCGAAGCCGAAGCTGAACACAGCCGGAAAGACCGCGATGCCAGCCAGCAGCGAGACGAGCAGATCGCAGACCATCACCCGGGTGGCCAGCAGGGGCACGTGCGTGTCCGCGCGGAAATAGCTGCCATAGGTGATCATGCAGCCGAAGCCGATGGACATCTTGAAGAAGGCGAGCCCCATCGCCATGAGCACAATCGAGCCGTCGATGCGCGAAAAGTCGGGCATGAACAGGAAGCGCAGACCTTCTCCGGCATTGGGCAGGGTCAGGCTACGCACGCAGACGACGAGCAGGAGCAGGAAGAGGAGAGGGATCAAGACGCGCGTGGCCTTCTCGATGCCGCCGGACGCGCCGCGCAGGATGATCGCCCCGGTCACTCCGAGCACTATCCACTGCCAGAACAGGGATTCCCACGGATTGCTGATAAGAGACGAGAACGCCTCACCCGCAATGGCCGGGTCCTGCGTGTGCACCGTGCCCTGCGCGGCCTTGAGGATGTAGGCGAAGACCCATCCGGCCACGTCCGAGTAAAAGCTCAGGATGGTGGCAGCCGCCGCGATGCCCAGCCCGCCGATGACCCACCACACGCGATGGGGGGTCAGCTGCTTGAACGCCTTGTAGGCATTGGCCCGCGTCGAACGGCCAATAAGCAGTTCCGCAATCATGAGCGGCAGCCCGACCACCAGCGTGGAAAGCACGTAGACCAAAAGGAAGGAAGCCCCGCCGTGCTCGCCGGTCAGCGCGGGGAACTTCCAGATATTCCCCAGCCCCACGGACGATCCCAGCGTGGCCGCCAGCATCCCCAAGCGTGAAACGAAAAGATCGCGTGAAGGTTCAGCCATGTCGAACTCCCGATGTGATGTGCCGTAAGGTCGCGGCCAAGGGCCCGGCTACGGACGGAAAGGGCAATATCACGCGCCCCGCCTTGAGGCAACCAGGAAAGCCTTTCCGCGCGCCTTCTGAAAGACCGCCCCCCTGTGAAGGTGTGGTGCCACGGCGTCAGGAATGGAGACTGGAAGGCCGCACCCGCCCCTGTGAAACCGGATTGCCGTCTGCAAGTCGACTGCCTGACCGCCAGGGCCGCGCCCATCCCTGCGAAAACCTCCTCTCAACGGTGACTTCATTTACGCGCCGCCAAGGCCGCACCCATCCCTGCGAAATATGCTGGCGTTTAAGGCTCGCCCAAGACTGGCTGAAAGGCCGTACCCATCCTTGCGGAAAAGGTTATGGCCGAAAATGGGATTGCCAGCCGCGCGAGCGTCCTTATGGTAAAGGAAACGGACGGAAGGCCGTCCCTTCTTCTACGCCATCATGCCCTCAAAGGAGTGTACCCCCATGCTTCCCACCCTTTCTCCCGAGGAAACGTACCAACGCCTGCAACAAGGCGAAATCCGCCTCATCGACATCCGGGAAACCAACGAATACGCCGGCGTTTCCATCCCCGGCTCCCGGCTGGTGCCGCTCTCGGTCATCGCCCGCCATCCCTTGAAGGACGCGGACGCGCCGGACAAGCCCATCGTCTTTTTCTGTCATTCCGGGAACCGCACGTCCAAAAACGCCGATCTGCTTGAACGGCGGGCAGCGGGCGTTCCCCCCTACCAGATGGAAGGCGGCATTGGGGCATGGGAAAAGGCCGGGCTGCCCGTGGAACGGGGCGCCTCCACCATGCCCCTCTTCCGGCAGATTCAAATCGCCGCGGGATCGCTCATCCTCATCGGCGCCCTCGGCAGTCTGGGGTGGCATCCTCTGCTGTGGCTGGCCGTCTTCGGGGGCGCGGGCCTCGTCTTTGCGGGCATAACGGGCTTTTGCGGCCTTGGCGTGCTGCTTTCGCGCATGCCGTGGAACAGGTCCTGAAAACAGGCGCTGAACGGCTTCAAACGAAAAGCGCCGCTCCCATACGAAAGGGGCGGCGCAAAGACGGCTTATGTGGCCGAGGCGGGCTCGCCCTGCTCGTGGCTCGCCAGCTCCTGATGACGCCGACACTTGTTCTCGCACCAAAACGGCGTCACGATGAGCCGGGAGTCCACCTTGCGTTTCCACGCGGGGCGGGCCCCTGTCTCTTCGGGAGGCAATTCGCAAAAAATGAGAGGGCCCTGATTGATCCCGTGCTCGCAGCGAAACGTTTCCTTCATCCTTTTCTCCCAGCCCGGGGCTGCTACGTAAGACTAGGTCCGCCGGGCATGTCAACAGGTATGGGCTGCGGCCTCACGCCGCCCTCCGCCTAAAGCTCCGATTCAAGCGCGGCGATCTGGGCCCGCAATTCCAGCTTTTTCGTGTAATGGAACAAAAAATGGCGCACGTCCTCGGGGTCCGGCGTTTTCCCGGCAAGCTGTGCGGCAAGGATGGCCTGCGTCGAGCGGGTCATCTTTTCCTCTTCTTCCCGGATAAGCTGGAGAATCCCGGCCCGCTCCCGCGCCGAGGCCGTACTGTGCGGCTGGTTGTCCCGGTCCAGAATGATGACATTGTCCTCAACCCGTTTCGCTTCCCGCTCAAAAGCCCGCACCAGCGGCGCGAGATAGGTCCTGAAGCCCTCCTCACCAAAGGTCAAGGGCTCTTGGGCGGTATCCTCCCAGTAGATGACGCCCTGCCCCGCCGCCCACTCGATCTTGCGGATGGAGGGGTCGAACGAGCCCGGCGCAAGTTCAAAGGGGCACCCGTTGATGATGACCACATGTTCCCGCCCATGAACGGTAATAATATCCACGCTGCTGCTCCCCATTTCCACGATTTCCCTCTCCGGTTTGGCCGTGTCCCCGTTCTTGTACCAACACGCCCCGGCAATGCCAAGTGCCCGGAAGCCCCAAAGTCCGGCCTCCGCCCTTCTCCCGGCGGAAAAGAAGCGCCTTCCCGCCCTTCTTTCGCTTGACACCGTCCGTTTCTGAGTTATGCTCATTTGAACAATATTCGGGAGGACGGATGCCAAGGCCACGCAACTGCCGCTATGTCGAACGCCAGCCGTGCGTTACCTATTTCAAGCCGCGCGGCATTCCCATGACCGAGCTTACCGAAACCGTGCTGACCGTAGAAGGGCTTGAAGCCCTGCGGCTGGCCGATCTGGAAGGGCTGACCACGGGTGAGGGCGCGGAACGGATGCGCGTTTCCCGGCACACCTTTGGCCGCACGCTCTCGGAAGCCCGCCGCGCCGTGGCCGACGCCCTCGTCAACGGCCGGGCCCTGTGCATTCAGGGAGGGACCTACGCGGTCCTGCCTCCGCACGCCGAAACGTACTCTTGCAAGGAGTTTTCCACCATGCAGAAAATAGCCATTTCCAGCGAAGGCCCTTCGCTCGACGATATGGTCGATCCGCGCTTCGGACGCGCGGGCGGTTTCGTCATCGTCAACCCGGAAACGATGGAAACGTCGTATCTGGACAACGGCGCGTCCCAGACGATGGCGCAGGGCGCGGGCATCGAAACCGCCGAGCGCATGTCCGCCGCAGGGGTCGAGGCCGTCCTCAGCGGCTATGTAGGGCCCAAGGCATTCGAGGCGCTCAAGGCCGCCGGGATCAAGGTCTGTCAGGACCTTGACGGCCTGACCGTGCGCGAGGCCGTGGAGCGCTTCAAGAACGGGGACGCGCCCTTTGCCGACGCGCCCAACAAGTAGGCCCGCCATGCGTATCGCCATCGCCAGCGGCAAGGGCGGCGCGGGCAAGACTACGGTGACGGCCTCCCTCGCCTCGGTGTGGGAGGGGCCCTTCATCGCCGTGGACGCGGACGTGGAAGCCCCGAATCTGCATCTCTTTCTCCCGCCCCGCCTTGAAGGAACGGAAACCGTCGGGCTGGAGGTGCCGATCC
>OFGN01001071.1_pt1 | contig 22604 bp, 18 predicted proteins | sample 1521821 | NCBI WGS metagenome assembly OFGN01 (sample SAMEA3504094, study PRJEB24116) | mouse gut metagenome | biome: mouse gut; feature: mouse-associated habitat; material: faeces | place: Denmark | collected 2011
ACTATTTTATGGTTTAGCGGACAGTAATATTATAATATATATTCCGGGTTTGGTCTCGCCTATATCGACTATGGCCTCACCTTTGCCAAAATGCAAGGTTTCGGAATTGGCGATTATTAGATTGAATATTTCATCATTCAAAGGGTACGGAGATTCACCCTCGAGAAGTTTTCTGAATTCCGACAAATTCATTTTATTATTGCTTGTTACCTTACATTAGTAAAGGCATGTGTGTATTCCTTGAAAATAGGCGAAATAGACCCTGGCTGGGGTCTATTTCGCTTTTTATAGTTGTCATGGGGTCATAGATCCCGGCCACAGCAGTTTTTGTACTTTTTGCCAGAGCCGCAGGGACAGGGATCGTTACGGCCGATTTTGGGGTCGGCCTTGACCGGCTGTTTGGGAGCGGCAGGACGGTTGACATTGCGGGCGGCCTCACGCTGAGCGTTCTCTCCCTCGTAGGTCTCGTGGGTGGTGCTGTAGCCGGCGTAGGGGTTGGGGGCGTTCACGCGGCCGGCCTGCTGGCTGATGCCGCCGGCGGGCTGACGCATATATACGGCGTTTCTGCGGCGCGCTTCCTCCTCCTGCATCTCGGCCTGACGACGCGCCTCCTCGGCAGCCTTGGCTTCGGCATAATCCATCACTGCCAGACGGCCGCGCATCAGTGTCGACACGACCTTGGTGTTGAGCTCCCAGAGCATCTTCTTCCAAAGTTCGAACGCCTCTATCTTGTAGATCACCAGCGGGTCTTTCTGCTCGTAGGCGGCATTCTGCACCGACTTGCGGAGCTCGTCCATCTCGCGGAGCTGTTCCTGCCAGCATGAATCGATGCTCGAGAGGAGCACGGCCTTCTCCCAGGCTTTGGCGAGCGGTCTGCAGCCGTTGGCGTAGCAGTCCTCTATGTCGGCACGGATATTGAACATGCGACGGCCATCGGTCACAGGCACCCCTACCGGTCCGCGGGCACCGCGTTCCTCCACAAATTCCTTAATATAGGGAGCGGCGGATTCAGCCATTTTCTCTTTCTTGCGGGCAAGAGTCTCCATCACAGCCTCGTACATACGGTCCACTATTTCCGAATTGTCGAGCTTGCCGAACTCTGCCTCAGTGAAGGGAAGTTCCATGGCGAGGACAGTATTGACCTCCATCGAGAGTTCATCGTAGGCAAGTCCGCGTCCGGCCAGATCGGTAACGATCTCATAGACCATATTGGCGATATCCATTCCGATACGTTCTCCCCTGAGCGCGTTCTGACGCTTGCCGTATACACCGTTGCGCTGGGCATTCATCACATCGTCGTACTCCACCAGACGCTTACGGATACCGAAGTTATTTTCCTCCACGCGCTTCTGGGCGTTTTCGATGGACTTGGTGACCATGTTGTTCTCAATCATCTCTCCCTCCTTGAAACCGAGACGGTCAAGCATCTTGACCACACGGTCGTTGGCGAAAAGACGCATCACGGTGTCCTCGAACGAGACAAAGAACACGGAACTTCCCGGATCACCCTGACGGCCGGCACGACCTCGGAGCTGACGGTCCACGCGACGCGATTCATGACGTTCCGTTCCGATGATGGCGAGACCTCCCGCCTCCTTCACCTCGGGCGAAAGCTTGATATCGGTACCACGTCCCGCCATATTGGTGGCTATGGTCACGGTACCCTTCTGTCCGGCCTGAGCCACAATGTCGGCCTCCTTCTGATGGAGCTTCGCGTTGAGTACCTGATGCGGAATCTTACGGAGCTTGAGCATCTTGGAGAGAAGTTCGGAAATTTCCACCGACGTAGTTCCGACAAGCACTGGGCGACCGGCGTTGACCATATCCTCCACCTCCTGGATGACTGCCGCGTACTTCTCCTTCTTGGTGCGGTAGACACGGTCATTCATATCGTCGCGGATAACGGGACGGTTGGTGGGGATCTCGATCACATCGAGTTTATAGATATCGTAGAACTCGCCGGCCTCGGTCATGGCGGTACCGGTCATACCGGCAAGCTTCCGGTACATGCGGAAATAGTTCTGGAGCGTGATGGTGGCGTAGGTCTGTGTGGCAGCCTCTACCTTCACGCCTTCCTTGGCCTCGATGGCCTGGTGCAGACCGTCGGAATAGCGACGGCCCTCCATGATACGTCCCGTCTGCTCGTCGACAATCTTGATCTTGTTGTCGTCGATCACATACTCCACATCCTTGTCGAAAAGAGTATAGGCCTTGAGAAGCTGGTTCACCGTGTGCACACGCTCGGCCTTGACCGAATAGTTCTGAAGCAGCGAATCCTTCTTCTCTCGCTTTTCCTCGGCGGAGAGGTCCTCGTTCTCCACGGCACTGAGCTGCGACGCGATATCGGGGAGGATAAAGAAATCAGGGTCGGAAGTAGTGCTAGAGAGCACCTCGATACCCTTGTCGGTAAGCTCGATGGAATGGTTTTTCTCGTCGATCACGAAGAACAGCGGCTCCACCGCCTTGGGCATCTCGCGGTTGTTGTCGGCCATATATTTGGCTTCCACCTTGAGCATCAGCTGTTTGATACCATCCTCGCTGAGATAGCGGATAAGGGGAGTGTGCTTGGGGAGCGCCTTGTAGGCGCGGAACAGCGACAAGCCGCCATCCTCTGTATTTCCGGCGGAGATTTTCTCCTTGGCTTCGAGCAGAAGCTGCTGGGCGAGTTTGCGCTGGGCGTTGACCACCTTCTCCACATTGGGCTTGAACTCGTTGAACATCTGATCATCCCCTTTCGGAATCGGACCGGAGATGATGAGCGGCGTACGTGCGTCGTCGATAAGCACGGAGTCGACCTCATCGACAATGGCATAATAGTGCTCCTCGCGCTGTACGAGATCCTGCGTCTGTGTGGCCATGTTGTCACGCAGGTAGTCGAAACCGAACTCATTGTTGGTTCCGAAGGTGATGTCGCAGCCGTAGGCGGCACGGCGTTCCTCGGAATTGGGATCAGTCTTGTCAATGCAGTCTACGGTAAGGCCATGGAACTGATAGAGGGGACCCATCCATTCGGAGTCACGTTTGGCGAGGTAATCGTTGACGGTCACCACATGCACGCCCTCGCCAGTGAGTGCATTGAGGAATACGGGAAGCGTGGCCACGAGAGTCTTACCCTCACCGGTGGCCATCTCGGCGATGGAGTTTGTTACCTTGCCTCCGTTCATCATGCCGTGGAGCACCATACCTCCGATGAGCTGCACGTCGTAATGCATCATGTCCCATTTCACGAGATTGCCGCCTGCCATCCATTCGTTCTTATAGACAGCCTTGTCACCCTCGATGCTGAGGAAATCCTTGCCGGCACCGGCAAGACGGCGGTCGGCGTCGCTGGCTGTGACCTCAATGGTGTCGTTCTCCTTGAAACGGCGCGCTGTCTCCTTCACCACGGCGAACACTTCGGGGAGCACACGGTCAAGATCACGGGCATAATTTTCGAACATCTCCTCCTTGAGTTCGTCGATACGCTTCCAGAGCGGCTCACGTTTCTCATAGTCGAGTGTCTCGATCTGTTCGCGGATTTCGCTTATCTGATCTTTAAATTTGGCGGCGTTGCCGCGTATTTCCCCGCGGATGGCATCGATGCGTCCACGGAGTTCGTCGTTGGAGATATTCCTGATTTCTTCCGAGACAGGATTGATTTCTTTGGAAAGGCGATTCCAGAGCGGACGTACCGCACGCTCCGACTGGTCGCCGAATACTTTCTTAAAAAGGTTATTGAACATCTATATTGTAGATTCTTGGATTAACTTGATTATATAAAAAACTCACTCTTTTCTGTCCAGCTGCATGGGCCGGCCTTCGGAGCCGTTCGGCGACCGTATCCGGAGCAGACCGGTAACAGTCGGGGCTATGACGGTGGCGTCGACCGGCGTGGATATCACCGCCGGCGCGAGTCCCGCGCCGATGAGGAAAGCCGGAGAGGCCACAGGCGATGAGCGCATAGATCTTTTGACGGGAGGAAATTCCTCGTCATCGACCACGTCCCATCCGGGAGCATAATTAACTATGAGGTCACCGGCAAACCGCGGATCGAGCGCAAGCCTCATCGACTCCTGCTCGGGGGTGGCTGGCGAAAGAATGTCGCTGACTGTATAAACCTCAGCCACGCCGCTCATCTTAGCAAGGAAGGTGCGGGCGTCGCGCGCGATAGCCTCCGGATCGAGTTTGCGCGCCTCTATCGCCTTATGGTCAAGAAATACATGGCGGTCGCGTATCGCCTCAACATATCCGGCGCTTCCATGCTTGGCCGAAAGATATGAATTGAGAAGCGACTTGGCCCGCTTTGTGGAGAATTCGCCGCCTGGAATGCGGTACTTCTTCTCCTCGACCACTGCATCGTCGTAATAGCCTGTGGAAGAAATAAAGATCAGTGCATTGTCGGCACCGACATAGCGGTCTATCGCCTCGAACAGACGTCCCAATTGCCTGTCGAGCCTGATGTATGAATCGGCAAGTTCCGCACGGAAATCGGTATCGGCCACATATTTGAAGGGAGCGGCCGTATAACCCAGACTCAGCATGTCGAGTGCAGGCCCTCCGCCCATCTTGAGCTGGCGGATAAATTCTATGGCAAGGTCTGTGACCTCGGCATTGGCGAGCGCCGACGAGCTGAATTTTCGGTATACATCCCTATCGGCGCGAACGAACTGGTGGCGGAACGGATGCTTCAGCTTTATGTCGCTTATGCCCTGCACACCATCGAGCGGCAGCAGCGGGCGCCATTGCATCGTGTCGAGCCTCGATGAAAGGGAGGCCCGGAAATTACGGTTTGAAACCGGAACCGGAAGACTTCCATAATAAGAAGATGTCGCCCAGTTTCCGGTGGTATTGTTGAGCCAGACAGCGTTCTTAGCCGCATGTCCGGCCATTATCACCGCCTGCTGCGGCTCTGTGGCTATGGAATACACCGCTCCGAGTCCCACTCCGTCAATGGCCACTTCGTCAGCCACAGTGGAGAGCCGCAGATTCTCGGGAGTGAACGAGTCGTTGCTGACCGTTCCCGCAGAAGCAAGAGCGGGACGGGACACTGGCCCTGAGGAGGTCTGCTCGAACACCGAAGCCGACGGGACACCAGTCTGCGCCGGATAGCTTCCGGTGTAGAGCATCGCAGTGGCACTCGCCGCGTCAAGCGGCGAGACCTTGAAGTCGACATCGCGGAAATAGACACCGTCCTTGATCAGATAGCGGAATCCATGTTCGCTGAAGCGGCTCTGCAGACCTTCTATGTAGTCGGTTCGTAGCTGGTCAACGACGATTCCCACCACGAGCATTGGCCTGGCTGGATCTGCCTGAGCCGCTCCGGCGAGTGTTGCCAGACCTACGAGTGCTGTTGCTAACCTGTTCATTTATTCGTTTGTTATGCCGCAATACGGCACTATTTTTATAACTACCCGTAGAGATGATTATTGCGTAGGAAGCAGCAAGGGCCACTGTGGCCGCCATAATCGGAAACATGGCCGGATCGGCCGTCTGTCGCTGCACGGGCCATGCCAGAAGCAGAAGCCCTACCGCCACCACATTCCACCAGACCATCGGCAATGTCATCCATCGTCCCCGCCTTCCCAGCCACACTCCGACGGCAACGATAAGCTGCAGCGGATTCAGAAGCACCAGCAGAATATTTGGAGAGGTGGCTTCATGCGTGGAGACAAACACCAGGAATGCAGTCAGGCATCCTACAAGTCCCAGAACACCGAACCATACTGAATATACCCATCTCACTATCCTCTTGCGCCGCAGCTGCACTATGGCTATCAATATCATCAGCAGGGAGAGAAGACTGAATATGAAGAGGGGAGTCACATACCAGGGGGTTGGAGGGAGTGAGGCGTTTTCGCCTCCTTCGAAGAGAATTCGAGTCCGCGCCACAAGCGGCGCACCGTCATCGAAATGCGCGCCGTCCACCTTCTCCATCATCTCTATGGGAACGAACATCTCCGCGCGTCCCGGGATTCCTGCATCGAGACCGCTGCCGAGGGCAAGATCAATGCCAAACTGGTACCATGGATAGTCTTTATGGTAGGCACGCATCTCTCGCCGGAACGTACCGTATTTCACCGTGTCGGGGTAAATCACTCTCCGGTCGGTGGCCTGGTCCACACGGTCCACAATGCGCGTGGCGCAGTTGTCCTTCACGTAATTGTAACGGTACGTGCGATTGCGGGGAAGCGCCTCTTCACGCAACATACCCAATAATCTCCAGGCCTCTTCCTGCGAAAGGTTAAGGTCCTGTTCCACAACTCTTCTGTTCCCCTGCACGTACTCCGCCATGAAGAGCGGAAACGGGTAGGAAGCAAGCATATAATCTGTCTGTCCGGATACAAACCGGCCAACGAAGTTCGGCTCGTTGAAATCGAAGACACCGTAATTCCACACCGAGTCGATACCCTCGCCGCGGACACGGATCGCCTCATGGCCGCACAACTCGTACACTTCCTTTCCGGGCCAGCAAGTAACCAGGCTGACAATGACGGAATCCCGCCTCTCCCCGGCCCGGAGGGGCGGCAGGAGAAGCAGGATTGTAAAAAGTGTGGCGAGAATTGTGCGCATACACTAAGATCAATACTCGCAGTTCTTCGGATAGCGCGGGAAGGGAATTACATCGCGGATGTTCTGCATACCGGTCACAAAGAGTACCAGGCGCTCGAATCCGAGACCAAATCCGGAATGAGGCACCGTGCCGTAGCGGCGTGTGTCGAGATACCATTCCATTCCCTGAAGGCCGAGTTCCTCGCAACGTTTCGACAGCTTTTCGAAACTCTCCTCGCGCTGCGAGCCGCCGATAATCTCTCCGATTTTCGGGAACAGCACATCCATGGCGCGGACAGTCTTGCCGTCATCGTTAAGTTTCATGTAGAACGCCTTGATCTCCTTAGGATAATCGGTAAGAATCACCGGACGCCTGAAATGCTCCTCCACAAGGTAACGCTCATGCTCAGAGGCGAGATCGGCACCCCAGTAAACCGGGAACTCGAATTTCCGGCCGCTCTCCTCAAGTATCTTCACGCCCTCCGTGTAGGGAAGACGGACAAAGTCATTCTCCACCACAAAACGGAGACGTTCCGGCAACTCCTTGTCGAAATGCTCGGCCAGGAAAGCAATGTCATCCGGGCAATGCTCAAGCGCGTAGTTCACACAATACTTGATGAATTCCTCAGCAAGGTCCATATTGTCCTCAATCTCGTAGAAAGCCATCTCCGGCTCTATCATCCAGAACTCCGAGAGATGCCGCGGAGTGTTGGAATTCTCGGCACGGAAAGTGGGGCCGAACGTGTAGATGCAACCGAGCGCCGTCGCTCCGAGTTCGCCCTCAAGCTGGCCGGAGACGGTGAGACTGGCCTGACGGCCGAAGAAATCCTCGGAATAGTCCACGCGGCCATCCTCAGTCGTGGGAAGGTTCTCCAGAGGAAGGGTGGTCACCTGGAACATCGCGCCGGCACCCTCGCAGTCAGAGGCCGTTATGAGCGGGGTATGAAAATAACAGAAACCTTTGTCGTTAAAAAACTTATGGACAGCAAACGCAAGAGCGTGACGAATCCTGAGCACGGCTCCGAAGGTATTTGTGCGCGGTCTCAGATGCGCTTTCTCGCGGAGGAATTCGAGGGTATGCCCCTTCTTCTGCAGCGGATATGTGGCGGGATCGGCAGTGCCGTACACCTCCATATCGGCCGCCTGCACCTCCACCAACTGGCCGGCGCCTGAAGATGCCACCAGCTCTCCCTGCACATGGATGCTCGCGCCGGTTGTGACCGGCTTCAGCATCTCGTCGGGGAAACGGGCGAGGTCGAACACGATCTGGAGATTCTTGATTGTGGTTCCGTCGTTGAGTGCCACAAACTGCACGTTCTTGTTGCCGCGGCGGGTACGCACCCATCCCTTGACATCGACGACAGTCCCGGTGTATTTCTCCGGGGATGAAAGAATCTCCTTTATTGTCGTTCTCTTTATTTTTTCCATTATCTGAAGGGATATTGTCCGCGCGGTTCCGGGACTACCGGAATCGCGCGGCATTTTGATTATTATTCGAAAGCTCCCATGCGGAGATAGTTCACCTCCTCCTGAGAGAGGTAACGCCAGCGTCCGCGCGGCAGATTTTTCTTGGTGAGACCGGCGAAATAGACGCGGTCGAGCTTGGTGACGCGGTATCCGAGATGCTCGAAAATCCGGCGCACGATGCGGTTGCGTCCGCTGTGAATCTCGATGCCGGCCTGATTGCGGTCATCGCTCACATAACTGATTGCGTCAGCGTGGATCTCACCATCCTCAAGTTCGATGCCGTCGGCGATGCGCTGCATGTCCTCTTCGGAGATTTCCTTGTCGGTCCACACATGATAGATTTTTTTCTTGACAAATTTGGGGTGCGTGAGCTTCGAGGCGAGATCGCCGTCGTTTGTGAGCAGAAGCACGCCGGTAGTGTTCCGGTCAAGGCGTCCCACGGGATAGATGCGCTCCTGGCAGGCACCCTTCACGATGTCAAGCACCGTAGTGCGGCCGTTGGGGTCATCGTTGGTGGTGACGCAGTCTTTCGGCTTGTTGAGAAGGACGTAGCACTTGCGCTCGGGAGTCACTACCTTGCCGTCGTATTCCACAACATCGTTGCGGGTGATTTTAGTTCCAAGTTCGGTCACAACCTCCCCGTTGACCTTCACTTTTCCTCCGGTGATGTACTCGTCGGCTTCGCGGCGGGAACATATTCCGGAATTTGCCATATATTTGTTGAGACGAAGTTCCGCGTTCGGATCGATGTCCTCAAGAACATAATCGATCTGCTTGGGACGCGGTGTGAACTTCATGCCCTGATTCCAATTGTTGAAACCGCCCTGCTGACGTCCGCGCTGGCGGAAACCTCCCTGCTGACGATTGTTCTGGCGGAAACCTCCCTGCTGACGGTTCTGGTAGCCGCCCTGCTGGCCCTGGCGCTGCTGGTAGCCGCCCTGACCCTGCTGACGGTTCTGATAGCCGCCCTGGTTCTGACGCTGCTGGTAGCCGCCCTGACCCTGCTGACGGTTCTGATAGCCGCCCTGGCTCTGACGCTGCTGATAACCGCCCTGGCGCTGCTGGTAGCCTCCCTGACGTTGCTGATATCCTCCCTGGCCCTGGCGCTGATAGTTCTGGGGACGCTGCTGATAACCGCCCTGTTGACGCTGCTGGTAGCCGTAATGTCTCTGCTGATAGCCGCCCTGGCCGTGTTCCCCATCTGATGCATGCTCCTCCGAACGGCTCGCGCCATTCTCGGAATATACTACCTTTTCATAGCGATTTTCATTGCTCTCCGGAGCCGAAGAATTGACTCCCTGAATTCCGATACGAGGCCTTTTAGGTTTTTTAGCTTCTTCCATAATTTCTCATTCGCTCCGCAGCATCTCTGCTCGCGGAAACGTAAAAATAGTTTGACTTAGAGTATGTTTGACTTTATGACCCCATCCCGCAAAAAATGTTTAGATTTAAATCCGTGCCCCAGGCATTAACATTTTTTACGGAATGGGGTCTTGCTATAATTTATTTCTGTCGAGACAGACGGGCAATCTCACAATGCCCGAAAAACATTCTGCAAATGTAGCAAATAAATCTCACTCTGCAAAATATTTTTTCGAACTCCAACAGAATCAACAAACTCCAATGAGTTATCGTTCAAAATTATTTAACGGGCGAGTAATTTTTCGGCTTTTCCGTCGATCACGCGGATGTAAATGCCAGAGGCCGGAGCGGAATTGATTCGTGTGCCGTCAAGACGATAATATGCTGCGGGAGCGTCGGAGGCAACTATGTTGTCGACTCCTGTGCCGGTACCACCTTCAGAGTATTCGATGGTCATCGATTCCATATAATAAAACTCGCGTTTTGTATTGATGGTGAGACGATCGGATACTTCTCCCGTCCAGGTGCCAGTGGTATCGTCATAGGTGTAATCACCCTTGTCGAAAGCGGCGCTAAGGGCTCGCGTGGAGTCGGTATATGGAGCGCCGACAACCATGATTTTCCGGATGGTTATTCCCTCCGAGGGTACGATGGAGATTTCGGCGTCTTTATCTATGCGCAGATAAGCACTGGGGGCCGGGCGATAGCCGAAGCTTCCGTCATTCCAGAGAAGTTCGCATACGCCCTCTATCTTGTAATAGTTCTTCTCGGCAATGTCGAGCGGAAGTGTGAACACTTCATATTCATTGTCGTTCTTTATCTCCTTCTCTCCCTTGAGAATCACGCCATGTATCTTTGTGTATTCGCTGACGATGGAATAGTTGGCCTTGGCATGGTTCGATTTTATTCCGTCGGCTGCGGAATAGGCAGAGATCTCCCATTTGCCGATCCGGTCGAGAGTGATGGGACCGGTATATTCCTTGTCAGTATCTACGGCATTGCCGTCGAGCGTGGAAGAATAGAAGATCCTGGCCTCGTCGGCGCTGGAGATGGTCACCTCATGACCGAGGAGATATTCTCCGGATTCCGACTCGAAGACTGGCAACTCGAGAGGCTTCTTGTAAGCCACATATTTGACCTCGATATACTGGATGTCGGTGATCGGAGTCTGCATCCAGTTAGTAAGTTCCATGGGAGACTCCGCATTGGCGGTTCCAAGCCACTGGGCCTCATTGATCCGATCATTGTTCACATAGAATGTGCCGGAAGATACTGTGACATTGAAGACCATCTGCAGACTCTGCGTCTGACCCGGACCAGGGAATGAGAAAATAATCTCCTTGACAGCCACATCCTTCTGACAGGTAAGAGTCATGATACCGGCACTATTCCAGCAGAGCGCACCGTCGACCACGCTGAGTTGCCCCGCAGGCCAGGATAAGGAGCATACACCAGGCACTTCAAGATTGGCTGCAGCAGATAGATCAAGGTCGGAGAGTGCAGTCTGCGGAGCGTCACCGGTGTACTGTCCCTCGCCGGTCCCGTTGAAAACCCAGCTCTTAAGGGCATCGCGGTTATACTCCACGAGGACATAGGTCATGCTGTTGAGAGGATTCTGTGTCAGTTTGGTCAGGGTCAGCGGCACTTCATGGGTGGCGCTGCCGGTCCAGACTGAGGTGATGCCGTTTTCGGCGATACTTCCGGAAGATGGGGTGAATTCTGCCGGGTCGGCGAGTTTACTGGCCATATCCGCAGAGATGAAGCCCATAGTGACGGAGGTGATCTCTATTCCGGGACGAGGAGCGATCGTCATGACACCTTTCTCCACCCAATCGAGATAATGGATAGGCATGAGTCCTCCGATGGGACAGTTCCAGGAGATCTCGCATACATCGTTCTCCATACTTCTGATATCTTTGATATCCGTGGGCCATGTCTGGCACGGAGCATTCCCTTCATAGGTATACTCCCAATAAGTGCCCTTGAAGACACATTCATCGGCAAAAGCCTGACTACAAACGGCCGAGGCAAACATGAACACAAAAAAAAGTAATAATTTTTTCATATAGATATATTTTAAGGTTGTTGATGGCAAATATACAAAAAATTACGCGATATTTCGCATACGCGCAAAGATTTTTTTCTTTTTTTCTAGAAAAAAGAAAAAAATCAGGGAAAATACGTAAAAAGAAATCAGATAAGTCCCGGGAGCTCGCGCGAGGCAGTGATACGCATCAGCGGACCTTCTATGCCATTGGGGGCCACGCCCTTGCGGGTCTCGATGCGTATATAGCCGCCATCGAAGTCGTATATGCATATATGCGTATCATCCTCATCATGACAGAGCGTATCCGCCACAATATCGGTCTCAGTCAGCTCCATGGCAACTGTTATATAACTGCTGAGATCCTCGGGGAGAAGGTCGCCGAGGTAGAGATTGCGGACAACGGCGCTTGTCGGCGACAGCACATCCACATCCCATTCGCCGGGGAAGCCGCGCAGATCCGTGTAAAGAGGATGTCCCTGGCCGTCGGTCAGGATTCCCTCGAAATTGTACCACGTGGTATCCAGAGGCTCACCCACGCGGATGACGTCGGCAATGCTGCAGAGAATCATGGCTATGTCGTTGTCGGCATGGTATGACGGAGTAATCTGAGCCGAATCCGAAGACGCATCATGTCTCGAGCCGCTTCCACCGCATCCTGCAACAGAAGCTGAAATCGCAAAAAGAAAAAGGAGTGCGATGTTTTGAAATATGTAATCCGGGCGTTTCAATACTCTACTAACAAAATCGGATGCAAAATTATCTAATGTTTTTGAATCAACATCATTTTTTGTTAAAAATTTTTAAAGCAACGATAAAAAGGCCCCGGTAAAGCAACAGCCGCCGTCCGGCAGGACTTTGATGGCCCTTGCTGCCGGACGGCGGTATACATTATCTACTTGTCTACGCTTAATCCCGCGGGGAATCGGAATTCCGCAGGATAGCGGCGGTGTTATTTCACCAGAAAGTGATCGCCTGCCTCCTTAACTATATTCTCATAGTAGCGTTTGTCGTTATAGCCGGGGAATTCAGGATATACCGGCATGTCGTATTCACTCTTGATGAAGTTGCCGTTCTCATCGGTTTTCTTCCTGTTGCCGTCCATGAATTTGACAAATAGGTATCCCGCAAGATTTCGGTACGCCTCCGTAGCGGCGGCGGCCACCTCGGCACCTTCGGCGTTGACAGCGGCGCGGTAAGCGTCCATTTCACCAGCCTCCACCGATTTCACGAGTTTCTTCTCAGCCTCGGGGCGCGAACCGATGAATCCGTTTTCAAGGGAGTTCTGCACTTTGCGTATGTCGGGAATCATCAGATCGTAACGGTTGTAGGCCTGATTAGCCACAATGTTGTTGACCCAGAAGTTGGATTCGAGAGAGAGGGTGTTGATGTCTCCCTTGGCGAGTTCGGCGGGGACTTCCGTCATGCCGACATAGAAGGGCATATAAACAGTGGTGTTGGTGTCGTCGGTGCCGAACCAGAACACACCGCCTACGGGATCTGGCAACCAGTCGCGGCTCTGGCTGACGAAGCTCCAGCCCGTCTGCTGGGTGGCGATGGCGCGCTCCATGCAGTATTTTTTGCCGTCGACCTCATATTCCATCGGACGCCAGCGGTAAGGCACGTGGAAAGGACCGGCGCCCACATCCTGCGTCATATCGTAAGGAGTACCCTGAAACAGGTCGCGCATCGAGTCCTGCATCTCGGCAAGCGAGACTTTCCTGTCGGGGATAATGTACAGGGGCATCGGCACATCGCTGTCGGCATTGACCCACGCAAAGTATTTGTCGGCATCTTTGTTGAAGCGGCGGAAATAGCTCCATACGCGGCCGTCGCAGCCGCGGCGCGTTCCGGCATCATGTTCGCCGTAAGCGTCGGCAAAGCTGAATTCCTCGTCCTTACCGTTGAAATAACCGCGCTTGCGGGCGAAGGAGATAACATCCTTTGAGTGCCGCACGTTCTTTTTGTCCTTGAAATCCACCTGACGGATACGGGGCTCGTTGGCATGGCCGCAGATGGCGTTGTCCGGAATTCTGACAGCTACCCACACAGCTCCCTTCTCGGCACCTTTGCCGATCATTTCCATCACCCACACCTCGTTCTTGTCGGCGATGGTGAAGGACTCGCCACCGGAAGCATATCCGTATTTGTCGACAAGGTCTGTCATTATATCGAGAGCTTCACGGGCCGTACGGGCGCGTTCGAGCGCCACATAGATAAGACTGCCGTAATCCATCACGGAGTTTCCGGTGGTGTCCGCAAGTTCGTGGCGTCCGCCCCATGTGGACTCGCCGATGGCCACCTGATGCTCGTTCATGTTGCCCACCACATTATAGGTGCGTTCCACCTGCGGAATGGAACCGAGGGGCTTGTTGGTGTCCCATTCGCGGATTTCACGCACGGCACCTTTGGGATGGACGGCAGCAGGCGAATGATGCAGATATCCGTAAAGATTGTGGGAGTCGGCCGAGTAGGTCATCATTACGGACCCGTCGGCGGTTGCGCCTTTGGCTGCGATAAGGTTGGTGCATGCACTTGCGTCCGGGGTGCTTGCGAGGAACGCGGCCATGACCGCCGCCGCTCCGATAACTTGTCTTTTCATTGATGGTATCACGATGTTGGTTTAATTTCAGTCTTCTTTGAGTGTTTGAATCCGTAAAAATAAACAAAAAAACCGAAGCTGCAAAATACTGCCCCGCAAACAGCCGGAAAATACAATTGACTATCATCAAAAAGAGCTGACAGAATTAAGAGCGTATATAGTCCCTGAAGATTTGCACGGACCGTTTTACTTCCGGCTGTTGATTATGTCGACGAAGGATCTGGGGAGCCGCACGTTGTACAGGTCAACGGCTTCGGCAAAGAGCGGAGCTATCTCATCATCCCGGAATCCCGCTATGCCGCATCCGATGCGCGTTACATAGAAAGTGGTCTGATCCCATTCGCGGGCAAGCCTGATGAAGTCGTCGACGTATGGTTTTATCGTCTCTACTCCCCCTTGCATGGTAGGGATGGCATACGACTGTCCCTGCATGCCGACGCCCTGCCCCATCACGGCTCCGAAACGCTCGTAAGCGACACGCGCAGCCCCGCCGGCATGCATACCGGCAAGATTGCTGCCGAACACAAATACCTCATCTTCATCCAACGAAGTTATATTCTCAGGTGTATATTCCATATTCATATAATTTAAAACTTTTCCCACCGACAATTTAAAAACTATGGTTAATGAAAGAGACTTGAAGTCACTTTTTACGGGCGTTTTCGAGGCGGCGGGCGTTCTCTTCGCGTTTATGGTCCTCTATTTTCTCTTTGGCGTTGTTGTAGACCACTATGCCTATGATTACAAACAATGCGAGCACAGCCGCGACGATCACCATCGCCTTTACGGCGATTTTCAACAAGGCGAAGAGTACGCAAAGCAGTATTCCCACCGCCATGATTCCAAGCAGCCAGACGAGAATCTTGGTTCCCGGCTTGAGGCCGTCATAAAGATTTGTGTGATTTTCATTCATATTACGATGTATTTGTCATTACTATGTAGATCCGGATTTATCGGGTATACAGGAAGCGCTTGATGGAGCGTTTCGGAGTTTTCTCGAACTCGCTGGGCATCAGCAGAATCTTCGACACCTGCTCGTAAGGGGCCACTATCTTGTTGAGTTCCTTACGGATATTCTCCATGGTGGAGTCGAGGTCGGAAACGGGTACGTCGAAACGGTCCAGAGCATCATAGTCAGGATAGACGAGAGCCACAATCTGTCCGTCTCGGTCCACTATCAGACTTTCCGCCACGAAAGGCATGTTGTTGAGTTTAGCCTCTATTTCCTCAGGATATATATTCTGTCCCGACGCTGTCAGAATCATGGTCTTGGACCGGCCGCGCAGGAACAAGGTACCGTCAGGATTTCTTGTGCCCATATCGCCGGTATGCAGCCAGCCATCCTCATCAAGCACTGCTGCGGTGGCTTCCGGATTCTTATAATATCCTTTCATCACGTTCGTGCCGCGCACACATATCTCTCCAGGGATATTCTCCGGATCCTGCGAGTCTATGCGGCTCTCCATATTGGGGAGCGTCCGTCCGGAGGAACCAGGCAGGAAATCGCGCCAGGGAGTATAGGAAATGAGCGGGCCGCACTCCGTCATGCCGTAACCGACCGTGAACGGGAACCTGATTCTGGCAAGAAAATCCTCCACTTCATGATTGAGGGGAGCCCCGCCTACGATCACTTCCTCGAACTCGCCTCCGAATGCGTCGATCAGCTTTTTCCTGATTTTGGAATAGATGAACGAGTCGAGAAAAGGCACGGCAAGAGTCCACCGCATAGTGCCTTTGGAAATCATGGGAAGAATCTGATTCTTATAGATTTTCTCAAGGATAAGAGGCACACATATCACGAGGTTGGGCCTGACATCGGCAAGCGCTTTAAGAATCACTCTCGGGGCAGGCGTCTTGCCGAGCAGCGTGATATGCGAGCCGACAGCGAGCGGGGTCAGCATGTCGAAGGCACAGCCGTAGGCATGGGCGAGCGGCAGGAACGCCAGGGCGCGCGAATTGCGGTAATGCAACTCGGTCTCCATCCCGAAGCAGACATTCCCGGCAAGATTTTCGCCGGTGAGCATCACGCCTTTGGAGAATCCGGTGGTACCGGAAGTGTAGTTTATCTCGGCGATTGCATCGTTGGAGACATCCGGATACCTGATATCCTCGGATGTATATCCTTTGGGATAGATCCTGCGGAAGCGGCGGGTGAGCTGACGCAGATGATGGCAGAGTCTATCGCCATCCCTCTCCAGAAGCAGATGGAAATCGTCGATACTCAGCGCGCCGCGCAGATTGAGCAGCGCATCCGGCTCCATCGGCTCCCATACCGCCTTGGAGACAAAGAATATTTTCGCTTCGGAATGATTCACTATATGGGTAACATCGACGGGATTGAATTCCGACAGAATCGGCACGATTACCGCGCCGTAAGTGACAGTGGCCATATAGATGAGCACCCAGTTCACCGAGTCCTTGCCGCACAAGGCCACCTTATCCCCTTTCGACAAGCCAATCGACTCGAAATACAAGTGGATTTTGGCAATGGCCGTGGCCATGTCGGCGTATGTCATGGTCTTCTGCGTGACATAGTCGGTCAAGGCCGGCAACTCCCAGTTCTCTATGAAGCTTTTCTCATAGATTTTTACGAAATTCTCTATCTTGACAGCGGTTTTCTTCATCGGGGGGCAAGATTTCATGCCGATACCGCGCCAGCTGCGACGCAGTATCGGCATCGTTGTTATTCAGCCTCCAGGGCTATGCGGTATATTTCCCGGCAGTCATCCATCGAAAGGGGAACATAGTTGCCGAGAGTATCTCCGACGTTCCTATGGAGCGACGCCACCATCTTCTCTATGTCGGGTTCGGAGCCTACGAGAGTGCGGAGATTGGTTGTGAGACCGAGGTCATGATAGAAATTCTTGAGATTCGATATACCCTCGTCGATAATTTCGTCGGTATCCTTTCCGGCTGGATCCACCGACATCACATTGATGGCAAAGCGCCAGAGTTTGTCGGGATTGCGACGCGCGCAGAATTCCATCCAGGCCGGCACGATCACTGCGAGACCTGCTCCGTGCGCCACATCATAGAATGCGGAGATTTCATGTTCGAGACGGTGCGAAGCCCAGTCCTCCACCTTGCCGACACCGCAGAGTCCGTTATGGGCGAGCGTTCCGGCCCACATCACATCGGCGCGCGCCGCATAGTTATCGGAATCAAGTCGCAGTGTCAACGCCTGGTCCATGACATCCCTGAGAATGGCCTCCGAATATGCGTCGACAAGCTGGGTATCGGGAGTATTGGAGAAATATCTCTCATAGATATGCGCCATCATGTCGACCACGCCGAAAGCAGTCTGGTCGAAAGGGAGCGACATGGTCAGCTCCGGGTTCATTATGGCGAACGCGGGACGGAGCATTCCGGGATACCTTACCGAAATTTTCTGATGAGTCTCCTCATTGGTTATCACTGAGTTTCCGCTTCCTTCACTACCGGCGGCAGGGATTGTCAGCACCACACCGATCGGAAGGGCCGCATGCGGCTTGGCCTTCCCTACATAGAAATCCCAGAAATCTCCGGGGTAGATGGTGCCGAGAGCCATACCCTTGGCCGCATCGATGGGACTTCCGCCTCCTACGGCAAGGAAGAAGTCTATTTTCTCGCGGCGGGCCACCTCGATTCCCTCATACACGCTTGCCGCAGTGGGATTAGGCTTGATTCCTCCGAATTTCACATACTCGATGCCGGCTCCTGTCAGAGAATCCGTTATCTCCTTGAGGAGACCGTTGCGTTCGATACGGTCGCTGCCATAGACTATCATCACTCTGGAGGCGCCGCGACGCGCCAGGGCGCTGCCGGCCTCTTTCTGCGTGCCACGTCCGAAGATGAACTCGGTAGGTGTGCAGAACGTAAAATTTTCCATTGTCTTTAAGTTATCGGGGTTGCGCCTTGGCGCTGAATTATTCTATCGGTTACAAATATAAAACAAATCCGGGACATCTTTTACAATGTCCCGGAAAAATTTTCTGCCATGAAATGGGAATCACTCGAATTCGGAAGCGATTTTAGCGGCGATCTCCGCCATCCTGGCCGGATCAGGATTCTCGATCTTGTTGCGGAAATCCATATCCCCCTCGCTGTCGATCGGCGCGAGATGGATGTGGGCATGCGGCACTTCGAGACCAAGTACAGCCATGGCCACTTTCCGGCATGGAATAGCCTTGCGGATGGCCTTGGCCACTCTCTTGGCGAAAACAGCCATCGCGGCGAGGTCTCCGTCCTCGATATCAAAGATATAGTCGGTTTCTTTCTTGGGCACCACAAGTGTGTGTCCCCAATTCACGGGATTGATGTCGAGGAAAGCATAGAAATCGTCATTCTCGGCCACCTTATAAGAAGGGATCTCTCCCGCTATAATTTTCGAGAAGATTGTCATGGCGGCTCAGATTTCTATTTTCATTATTTCGAAATTCATCAGACCTGCCGGAGCCTTGACCTGAACAATGTCACCTACGGCATGACCCATAAGGGCCATGGCGATCGGAGTGTTGGACGCGATCTTCATCTCCTTCAGATTCGCCTCGCTCTCACTTACGATGGTGTAAGTCATGGTCATGCCGTTGGCGGTGTTGCGGATGGTGACCTTATTGAGGAGCTGTACCTCGTCGGTGTTGAGCTTGCTGTCGTCGATAATACGGGCCGAGGCTATGAGTTCCTTTAGCTTCGCGATTTTCATCTCGAGCATACCCTGGGCCTCCTTGGCCGCGTCATACTCGGCATTCTCCGAAAGGTCCCCCTTGTCGCGGGCCTCCGCTATTGCCTGTTTTATCATGGGGCGCTGCGCCTCGAGAGCCGCGAGCTCCTCCATCTTCTTGTTGTAACCCTCCTGGGTAATGTAATTAGCCATTTATGTGTATTTAAGGTTTCTTTACAGAATATTAAAAGTTAGCGACCCGACGCCTGGCGCCGGCCCGCTGAGTGAGTTGGACCACTTCGGGAGACACGCTCCCCCGAATGACTGCCGCAAAGTTAGACAATTATTTCCAATTGCCCAAATTTATGCCTGTTTGTTAACAAATTTTACAATAGGGAATATTCTTTTTTCCATTTTTCATAAATTTTTCTTACCTTTGGAACTTGAAACGGCCGGACCGTCAGGGGCGGCTTGTAATACATAATACAAGAGCAGAACAACAATCTGACAGACATGACAATCAACGAAACTCAAGACGAGATAACAGCGGAATTCGAGGGGCTGACCGACTGGATGGACCGCTATGCCTACATTATCGAGCTGGGGAACACGCTCGATAAGTATCCTGAGAGCGACAAGACACCGGCGAACCTGATAGAAGGATGCCAGAGCCGGGTCTGGATCGACGCCCGACAGGAGCGAGACGGCAGGATTACTTTCCAGGCGGACTCGGACGCCATGATAGTGAAGGGGATAGTCGCCCTTCTGATGCGCGTGCTGAACCACCGCACTCCCGACGAGATTCTCGATGCGGACCTCTACTTCATCAACAACATAGGTCTTCAGGAACACCTCTCCCCCACGCGATCAAACGGCCTGGTGGCGATGGTCCGCCAGATCCGCGACTATGCCAGAGCATTCAAGATGCTTGACAGCGACAAAAAATCTAATCCTTAAATCTATAAATTATATGTTCAAAAACCATCCTAAAGGACTGATACCCGCCGCCCTCTCCAACATGGGCGAACGGTTCGGCTACTACATCATGAACGCGGTGCTCGTGCTCTTCCTGTGTTCGAAATTCGGACTCGCCGAAGAGACCAGCGCCCTTATTTATTCCTTCTTCTACGCGGGAATCTACGTATTGAGCCTTGTGGGCGGTATCATCGCCGACAAGACACAGAACTACAAGTCGACCATCATCTGGGGTCTGATAGTGATGACATTGGGATATGTGGTCCTCTCCATTCCTATCTTCGCCACTGCAGGCAACCAGACGTGGCTGCTGACGCTGACGTGCGGAGCGCTCTTCTTCATCGCATTCGGAAACGGTCTGTTCAAGGGTAACCTCCAGGCTATTGTCGGCCAGCTTTACGACAATCCCCGCTATGCGGCGCAGCGCGATGCCGGATTCCAGATCTTCTACGTGTTCATCAATATCGGCGGCGTAGTGGCCCCGTTTGTGGCCCCGATGCTCCGCAGCTGGTGGCTGGGAGAGAACGGCTTCATGTACAACGCCTCCCTTCCGGCACTCTGCCACGAGTACCTGAGCGTCACCGACAGCATGGACACCCAGAATCTCAACAACCTCTACGCCCTCATCACCGCGGTGGGAGGCAACGCGGCAGGCAATATCTCCGAGTTCTGCACCACCTACCTCAACGTGTTCAACACCGGTATCCACTACTCGTTCTTCGCTTCCGTAGCGGCCATGCTCATCTCGCTGACCATCTTTATATGCACCAAGAACGGTCTTCCTTCTCCCGGAAAGAAAGCCAAGGAGGAGAGCGTCAGCTACACCGCCGAAGAAAAAGCCCGCATGGCAGGCGAGATCAAACAGCGCATGTATGCCTTGTTCGCCGTGCTCGGAATAGCTATCTTCTTCTGGTTCTCGTTCCATCAGAACGGAACGTCACTCTCGCTGTTCGCACGTGACTTCGTCAAGACCGACTCTATCCAGCCCGAGATATGGCAGGCGCTCAACCCCTTCTATGTAATCATCCTCACTCCGGTCGTGATGTGGTTCTTCGGACGCCTTTCCCGCCGAGGCAAAGAGATCTCCACTCCCCGAAAGATCGCCATAGGTATGGGGCTGGCAGGTATAGCCTACGTGTTCCTCGCCGTCTTCAGCGCGATCAAGGGTTATCCTTCGGCCGATGCCTTCAAGGCTCTTCCCGCCGACGAGGCAGCGGCACTCAAGACTGGTCCGTGGGTTCTCTTCGTGCTCTACTTCTTCCTTACAGTGGCCGAACTCTTCATCTCTCCGCTCGGACTGTCGTTCGTATCCAAAGTGGCTCCGAAGCATCTTCAAGGTCTCTGCCAGGGTCTCTGGCTGGGCGCTACGGCTGTGGGCAACCTTCTGCTCTGGATCGGTCCGCTTATCTACAACGCATGCCCGATATGGGTGGCCTGGACAGTGTTCCTCTCCGTCTGCATCGTATCGATGGGTATCATGTTCGGCATGGTGAAGTGGCTCGAGCGTGTCACCAAATAATGTTGAGGGATGCTTCCCAAGGATCCATACATGCTTCTGAGCATGGTAAATACCAAGCTTCGCGACGAGTACTCCTCTCTGCATGATCTGTGCGCCTCGCTCGGCGAGGATGAGGAGACACTCTCCTCGCGCCTGACGGCAGCAGGATTCACCTACGATCCGAAGCAGAACCAGTTCAAATAAGACTGTAATAAGGCAGCAAAATGAAAATCCCCGGGACTGAAACCCGGGGATTTTCATTTTGCTGTCTTATTACTTTGAGCCAGTTAGTGTATCGGCGGTTATTTCACGCTCCACTCCACGCCGTTTTTGGTATCCTTGACGGAGAACCCGAGTGCGGCGAGTTTGTCCCGGATCAGATCGGAAGTGGTCCAGTCCTTCGCCTGCTTGGCGTTGGCCCTGATTTCCATCAGGAGGTCCACCGCTCCTTTGTATGCCTCCGAGTCAGAGGACGACCCGACGCTTTCAAGACGGATACCGAGAATCTCTCCGAGCATAACGTCGAAAAGTTCCTTGAGACGCGCAATGTCGCCGGCATCAAGCCGCACAAGACCGTCGGCCGCGGAATTGATTATCTTCACCGCTTCAAACAGGACAGAGATCACGTTCGGAGTGTTCAGGTCATCATCAAGGGCCTCATAACATTTAGCCATCAGATCGGGAACCATCTCCGTGGATTTCTCCGCAGGATTCAACGCCTGAAGGCGCATATAGGCGTCCTGAAGGCGCCCCAGAGCCTTTTCGGCAGCCTGAAGGGCCTCGCTGGAGAAATTCACCACACTGCGGTAATGGGCCTGAAGGATGAAATATCGGATCACCATCGGAGAGAAAGCCTGGGTCAGGAGGGGATGGTCTCCGGTGAAGAACTGCTCAAGGGTTATGAAATTGCCATACGATTTGCCCATCTTCTTGCCGTCGATGGTAATCATATTGTTGTGCATCCAGCATTTCACGGCCTCATGCCCCTGGGCCGCCACGCTCTGCGCTATCTCGCATTCATGGTGGGGGAACATGAGGTCCATGCCGCCGCCATGGATATCGAACATATCGCCGAGATATTTCCGGCCCATGGTGGAGCATTCGAGATGCCATCCGGGAAAACCCTCGCTCCAGGGACTCGGCCAGTGCATTATATGCTCCGGAGCTGCCTTTTTCCACAATGCGAAATCTAATGGATTCCGTTTCTCTTCCTGGCCGTCGAGAGCGCGGGTGGTGCTGAGAAGATCGTCGATATTGCGTCCTGACAGTTTGCCGTAATGATGGTCGGCATTGTATCTGGAGACATCGAAGTAGACCGAACCGCAACTCTCGTAGGCATATCCGGATTCAAGTATCTTCTTTATATACTCTATCTGTTCTATGATATGTCCCGAGGCATGGGGTTCGATCGACGGGGGGAGGACATTGAGAGCCTCCATGTCCCGGTGATAGCGGATGAGATAATGCTGCACCACCTCCATCGGCTCGA
>OFGN01001073.1_pt1 | contig 22568 bp, 22 predicted proteins | sample 1521821 | NCBI WGS metagenome assembly OFGN01 (sample SAMEA3504094, study PRJEB24116) | mouse gut metagenome | biome: mouse gut; feature: mouse-associated habitat; material: faeces | place: Denmark | collected 2011
TTTGTCAAGGCTACGCTCAAGACTTTGTAATATGTTTAGCTAAATTTAACAAAAATTATATATTTAAAGCAAAAAAACTGCCAAAAAAGTACATAGATATATTTATTCTATGTACCTAAATAAAAAGGAGAGTATTATGAAAAGCTTAAAATCAAAAAATCTTAATAATATTTTTAATAGCAAAACATTGTCAGTAATTTTGCTAATTTTATTTTTTGCAGTAGCGTTGCTAGTTTTCTCTATAAAACCGGTATTTGCATTGGAAAATAGCAATGGAGCAGTACAAGCAGGTGGCGGAGCAGAACTTTGGAATAATGTGACAAATACATTTAATCCAAATGTAGTAAATGATATAAAAAGTAAGCTTTTTGGTACAACGGACTCTGTGGCATATATTGAAAGTAACTATGGTAAAGAAGAATATGTTTTGTCAAAAAGTAAAGTAGTAACTGCAAGGACGATTAATAATAAAGTAGGCAATGCGCAAGACGGAATGGTGGTAACATTGGGTGGTAAGCAATGGAGTGTGACATCACTAACACTTGCAGATACGCCAAACAATAAAAATAGCGTAATAATGACATTGTATTTAACACAAAATGAAGGTCTTTCAGAATATTTAGACACAACAATCGACATAAGTGGCAATGATATAAATAACTTTGGAAAGAATATGTATAGTAGTAGCACAATTCGTAATACGCTTTTAACAGCGGAAAATTGGAGTATGTTTAGTAGTGGATATTTTGCTCAAAATTATCTTGTTCAACCAAAATATATAAATTACCAAAGCAACCTAACTAGAAAAGGCAGAGATGATGGTGCTGACCTTAAAAATGACACTTTAGGGAATCCCGAATCTCAAAAAAATTATGAAGGATATAATTATGGTTGGCAGCCTAATGAAGGTTTTTTTGAAGAATATGGACAACATATTCCATATTCAAGTGATACAACTATAAATGGTTATAGATATAATGATTGGGGAGAAGACTATATATGGTTGCCTTCAATGACAGAAACGGGGGCTTATGAGAAGAATGTAGATAATGCAAGTGGTAGCAGTTATTTGTCTGATGATTGCGTTTGGAAATTAACTCAATTTCAGCGTAAGCACTCTGGGGGGAATTGGTCTTGGTTACGGTCAGGAACGAATTATGGTTATAATGATGCTTATTTACTTAGTCCAGTAGGCTCTTATAGTAGCAACTTTGTTAGTGTTTCTTATGGTGTACGCCCCGCAATACATTTAAATTTAAGCGCAGCAATGCAAGGTGTGGCAAATGGAATTACTCCTACTAAGGAAAGTGGATATGATTACCAAACTATAGATAAAAATAATGTAAGACAAAATTTTGGGGCATTAAATAATAAACATATTGCAAGTGTAAATGATAGAAATGTATTAGGTAAAATCTTGCCTAATACAAAACTTTCTACATTTGTAGCTAATTTGGAAAATTCAAAAAGCACAATCAAGGTGTACGATAGTAATAATAATTTGATTTATGACAAAGGAGTAGAAGTAGTAGCAAATCAAATAATCGGTACAGGATATAGGGTGGAATTGTACAATGGCACAACAAAAGAAGATATTGTATACCTATCTGTACTTGGAGATATAAATGGCGACGGCAGGATAAGTGCAAGTGATGTTATATATTTAAGAGAAATTGCAAACGATAAAGCTTTATACGATAACTTAAATGCGGAAATTAAACTTGCAAGCCTAATTATAAACAAAGGCAAGGTAACAAGTGCGGATAGTGAGATTATATTAAATGTAATTGAGCATAAACTTTCAATTGATATTTTTTATTAATTTACATACTTTAAATTAAGTATGAAATTAGAAAAAAAGAAGATAAAAAAGAGTTTAAACGCACTCTTTTTTATTTGTTTGCAAGATAAATAGCTAACAAAAAGGGGAAAATCGTAAATTGATTGACTAATTTGTTACTTTGTGTTAGAGTTATTATTAGAAATAAAAGGTAGTATATGCAAAGTTGCAGATTAGGTGAAGACAATTTAATAAAAGTTTTTTCTATTAATGTTATCCCCGCAGTTATAGCAATGGTAATCAATGGAGCTCAACCGATAATTGACGGATTGTTTTTGGGTAAATTTGCAGGGCTTAATGCAATGGCAAGTGTAAACATTGCAGGCCCATTTATGCAAATTATTTATGCTGTTTCATTTATTACTTGTACAGGTGCGATAAGTTTAATAGGAAGAAGTTTAGGCAGTGGTAACGATGAAAAAGCACGCAGTGTATTTAGAACGGCGTGTGTGTTTATTACTGCTATTTCACTTTTAGTAACGATTTTTGGCGGTGTTTTTTCAAGAAACATTGCAAAATTATTAAAAGCAACAGAGTTGTTGATAGACGATTCTTCAATGTATATTTTTGTAATATCGTTTTTTGCACCTGTTATCAGCAATATGTATTTAATGGGATTTACTGACAGAGTAATAGGCAAACCTAATCAATATTTATATGGCGCAATAGCAAGTTTAGCTGCTAATATTATTTTGGATTATTTGCTTATAGCCGTTTGTGGCTTAGGTGTTAAAGGTGGCGCATTGGCAACTGGACTATCTTATTTTATAGCACTTGCTATTTGCAGTATACCGCTATTTAAACGAAAAAATGTACTAAATTATTTTAAAGGTAAACTTAATTTTAAGCTTATGCTGCCTGTTGTTGCAAATGGCTCGTCTGAAGCTGTGGTATGCGGTTCAGCTGCAATTGCTGTGTTTTTATTTAATAGTGCATTAATTAAAATTGCAGGGGAGTCTGGTGTTGCTGCATTTACAATAATCAACTATATTTCCACATTTGGCACTCTTGCAATGTTTGGTATTTCCGACGGCATAAACGCAATAATAAGCTACAATTATGGTGCAAACAAAATGAATAGAGTAAGGAAAACATTTTTATCCGCACTTACATTGAATTTGATTATCGGTTTGATAGTATTTTTTATAGTATTTTTTGCAGGAGATAAACTTATAACAATATTTTCAAAAGACCCTGAGAGTGAAAAACAAGTTATTAACATGGCGTTCCACGGAGCAAGAATTTATGCAATAGCCTTTTTTATGATAGGTTTTAATATTGTAGGTTCGGGATTTTTTACAGCTATTGGTGGAGCATTAAGTTCCGTACTAATTGCATTAAGCAGGGGATTAATTTGGATAGTTGTAGGCATTATGACATTTCCAGTATTTTTGGGAATAGATGGTGTATGGTGGACTTTCCCATTTGCGGAAGGTTGTACAATAGTTATTACAATTTTATTGTTTTTACTATTTTTAACAAGAGAGAAAAAACGAAAAAACCTTCAAAAATCGATATGATTTTGCGATAATTAATTTTTTTTATTAATGCTATCATTTTATATTTTTTTAATAATAGCTTGCGGTTATATTATAAAAAGTGCAAATAGATATAAAAATTTGAAAAAATTTTAAAAAAATTGTTGACAAACAAAAAATGTAGTGATAAAATACAAATATAATTTAATAAAGCAATGATAGGGACAATAGTCATTTTGCAGGTTTACAGAGAGTTGTCGTTTGGTGCGAGACAATACAAAGCTTTTGATTTAATCACCCTTGAGCTATATTCCTGAACTATTAGTAAGGAATATCGGATTTCCCCGTTATAGGAAGGCGTATTGTTTGATACGATTAAGTGGCTGATTATTTCGGCAATAAGAGTGGTACCACGGGTTATATCTCGTCTCTAATTTTAGAGACGAGTTTTTTATTTTATTATCGAAGAATAAAAAGCGTAAACATTTTAATATCTGCAATTAAAATAATTAGTTATTAATTATGATTAAATAATAGATACATTACTATATTAATGGTGATTTGATATAATAATTTAGAATATTATAAAATTAAATTGGTTTTGATAAACAGTAAGGAAGGTGTGAATATGTCAGAATTACTTTATAAAAATTTTGTAAAAGAAACATTTGATGCAAAAGGAAATTTAAAAGATATTGATTTTGATTATCCAGAAACTTTTAACTTTGCATACGATGTTGTTGATAGTCTTGCAAAAACTAAGCCTAACAAAAAGGCTATGGTTTGGCTTTCAAAAAATAAAGAAGAAAAGATTTTTACTTTTGAAGATATGAGCAGGTACTCAAACAAGGCTGCAAATTATTTTGCACAGTTGGGTATTGGAAAAGGCGATAAAGTAATGTTGATTTTAAAAAGGCATTATCAATTTTGGTTTTGTATGATGGCATTGCATAAATTGGGTGCTGTGGCTGTGCCTGCAACAAATCAACTTATGAAAAAAGATTTGGTTTATAGATTTAACAAAGCACATATCAAAGCTGTCGTATGCACTCCTGACGATTATGTTGCTATGGAAGTTGACAAGTCTGTAAGTAGTTGTCCTGAACTAAAATACAGATTGATTGTAAATGGTGACAGAGATGGCTGGAAAAATTTTGACGAAGGTATGGAAAAAGCAAGCAGTCATTTTGAAAGACGCCCAACAAAGGTAACAGAGCCAATGCTTATGTATTTTAGCTCAGGTACAACAGGTTATCCAAAGTGCGTTCAACACAATCATACTTATGCTATCGGTCATATTGTAACAGCGGCTTGGTGGCATTTGGTTAAAGAAGACGGATTGCATTTGACAATTTCCGATACAGGTTGGGGTAAAGCTGTATGGGGTAAATTATATGGTGCTTGGCTTGCAGAAACTTGCGTGTTTACTTATGACTTTGACAGATTCCACCCAGACGATATTTTGCCATTGTTTAAGCAATATAACATAAAAACATTTTGTGCACCACCTACAATGTACAGATTTTTCATTAAGGAAGATTTGTCAAAATACGATTTATCTTCACTTGAGTACTGCACAATTGCGGGCGAAGCTTTAAATCCTGAAGTTTATAAGCAATTTTATAATGCTACTGGCATTAAGCTTATGGAAGGGTTTGGACAGACAGAAACAACACTTGCAATAGCAAATTTAAAGGGAATGAATCCAAAACCGGGCAGTATGGGCAAACCAAACCCACAATATAAGGTGTGCGTACTTGATGCTAATGACAAACCTTGTGCTGCAGGCGAAGTTGGAGAGATTTGTATTGATATTTCAAAAGGCAGACCTGTAGGCTTGTTTATGGGCTATTTTGAAGATGAAGAACAGACAAATGCTGTATTGCACGACGGTTACTATCATACTGGTGATATGGCGTGGATAGACGAAGACGGATATTATTGGTATGTTGGCAGAACAGACGATTTAATCAAGTCAAGCGGATATAGAATTGGACCATTTGAGATTGAAAGTGTACTTATGGAACACCCAAGTGTATTGGAGTGTGCTGTAACAGGTGCTCCTGACCCAATTCGTGGACAGGTGGTAAAAGCAACAATAGTTCTTGCAAAAGGGTATACACCTAGTGAAGAGTTGAAAAAGGAAATTCAAAACTTTGTTAAAAAATTGACAGCACCTTACAAGTATCCTAGAATTATAGATTTTGCAAACGATTTGCCAAAAACAATCAGCGGTAAAATCAAAAGAAAAGATATAAGAAAATAATTTAAAAATTGTTATATAAACTCAGTGTTATTGCATATAATGATAAATTAATTTATTAATTTTTATTTTATATTTATATATAGAATAGTTGTAGTTAGAAGAATTATGGCTATTCTATATTGCATTTTTAATAGAATTTTGAAAAATTATGGATATCTTGAAAAAAATTGTAAAATCAATTGACTATAATATAAAATATATGTTATAGTATATAAGCACCTACGAAAGGGGTGTAATTTTTTTGGAGGCGTATTACTATGAGAACAAGAATTACATTGGCTTGTACAGAGTGTAAGCAAAGAAATTACGACGATTATAAAAATAAACAAAATACAACTGAGAGAATTGAACTTAAGAAATATTGTCCATTCTGCAAAAAGCATACTGTTCACAAAGAAACTAAGTAATTTTAGGGGGATTCTTTAATGAAGAATAAGAAAAACGATAAAGTTATCAATAGTCCATTGACTAGTGATTCTTTAGAGGAAAATAATAAAACTATTTCCGACACTACATCTTCTAATCTTCCAGCAAAAACAAGTGGAAAAAGTTTGGACAAGAAAAACATAAACAAGGGCAAAAAAGAAAGTGGTTTTGTTTTGTTTTTCAAAAAAATCGGCCGTGCATTTAAAGGTATGGTAGAAGAATTGAAAAAAGTTACTTGGCCTACTTGGACAGCTACTTTAAAATCTACAGGTATCGTTTTGATATTCGTAGTTGTTTTCTTAGTTGTTTTAATGGCTATGGACGCTTTGTTTGGTTTAGGATTTTCTTCACTTATCGGTATGAATGGTTAATGGGGAGATATTATTATGGAAAATATGCAATTAACAAATAATGAAAAACCACAATGGTATGTTCTTCAAACTTTGTCAGGATATGAAAAAATGGTGCAAAATAACCTTCGCACTATGGTAGAAAACAACAATCTACAAGATTATATTGTTGACATTGCCGTTCCTGAAGAGGAAGAGATTACCGAAAAAAATGGCAAGAAGAAAGTTGTTATGCGTAGGAAATATCCTTGTTACGTATTTATAAAAATGGTGTACACTAAACACGTTTGGTATATGGTTACTCAAACTCGTGGTGTTACTTGTTTTTGCGGTCCACAAGGAAGACCTGTTCCTATCACTGAAGAAGAAGTTAAGCGTAATCAATTGGAAGTTATTACAGAAGCTGATATTGAGTTTAAAGTTGGCGACAAGGTTGAAGTTTTAGCTGGTGCGTTAAAAGATTTTGTCGGTGAAGTTAAAGAAATCAACTTTGACACTCAAAAAGTTAAAGTTATCGTTTCTATGTTTGGTAGAGAAACTCCTGTTGATATTGAATTTATCAATATCAAAAAGATTAATGCTTAATTAAATTTTTGTAAGTTCTCATTTAAAATATAAAAGTAAACACTTTATCATTTGGTGTTTAACAAAATTATTTAGATTTCGGCTGCAATTTTGCAGTAGAGATAAATTTTGGAAGAATTGTAAATTTTTTAATGCAATTCGTTATAACCACGTTATGTGTAGTCAAGGAGGTACAGACTATGGCAAAAAAGATTACAGCAGTAGTAAAATTACAATTACCTGCAGGTAAGGCAACTCCAGGCCCACCAGTTGGTTCTACATTAGGACCTCACGGTATTAATATTCCTGGATTTACAAAAGAGTTTAATGAAAAGACAAGAGGACAAGAAGGGTTGATTATTCCGGTTGTTATGACAATCTATGCTGACCGTTCTTTTGAATTTGTATTGAAAACTCCTCCAGCAGCAGTCCTAATTAAAAAGGCTCTTAATATTCAAAGCGGTTCAGCTAAGCCTAATAAGACAAAGGTTGCTACTATTACAGAAGCACAATTAAAAGAAATCGCAGAAACTAAAATGCCTGATTTGAACGCAGCAAGTTTAGATGCAGCTATATCTATGATTAAGGGTACTTGTCGTAGTATGGGCGTTAAGGTTGAAGGTTAATAGGAGGAGTAGCTATGAAAAAAGGTAAAAGATATTTAGAAGCAGCAAAACTTGTTGAAAAAAATAAGGCTTATGATGTAGCAGAAGCTATGGACCTTGTTTTAAAAACAGGCACAGCAAAATTTGATGAAACTGTTGAGTTGCATATGCGTTTAGGTGTTGACCCTAAGCACGCTGACCAACAAGTTCGTGGTGTAGTAGTTCTTCCTAACGGAACTGGTAAATCTGTACGTGTTTTGGTTATCGCTAAAGGCGCTAAAGCTGATGAAGCTGTTGCAAGCGGTGCTGAATATGTTGGTGCAGAAGAGATTATTGCTAAAATCCAAAATGAAGGTTGGTTAGACTTTGATGTCTGCGTAGCTACACCTGATATGATGGGTCTAGTTGGTAGAATAGCAAGAATCCTAGGACCAAAAGGTTTAATGCCTAACCCTAAGTCAGGAACTGTTACTATGGACGTTACTAAAGCTATTAAAGAAATTAAAGCAGGTAAAGTTGAATACAGACTTGACAAAACAGCTATTATTCACGTACCAGTTGGTAAAAAATCTTTCGGTGCTGAAAAACTTATCGAGAATATGAACGTTGTTGTTGAAGCTATTCAAAAAGCAAAACCAGCTGCAGCAAAAGGTACTTATATCAAGAGCGTAAGCATTGCATCAACAATGGGTCCTGGTGTTAAAGTTAATATTAAATAATTATCTTAGTATTAATTGTAATTTATTACAAATTGATAATAATTAAAAATAATTATGATTTTAGTCCGTTTTATATTAAAAATTGTTGACTAAAAATAATTAATGTGTTAAAATCTAAAAGTAAATAGATACCGTAGACAGTGAGTTCCAAGTTTTTTTGGTATAATGTTGCTCACCGAGGTGCAGATTAGATTGTATTTTCTAAGTCTCAACTTGCGTCTGCGGTTGAGACTTTTGTTTTAAATTTAAAAATTTTATTTAATGAGATATATAGTATATTTGATTAAATTCTTAGGAGGTAATAATGTCAGTTGCTAAAGAACTTAAAGCAGAGCAAATTGAGAAAATCAAAAAAGCTGTTCAAGAGTCAAAAGCATTCGTGCTTGTTGAGTACGAAGGTATCAATGTTGAGCAAGACACTAAATTAAGAAGTGACTTCAGAGCTAACAATGTTAAATACCAAGTTTTAAAGAACAGACTTGTTAAGCGTGCTTTAAATGAATTAGGCTTCAATGAGTTTGATAGTTATCTTGAAAAAACAACTGCAATCGCTTTCGCTAATGGTGATGAGCTTGCAGCAGCAAAGGTTGTTATTGATAACAGCAAGACTGTTAAAGCTTTAAAAGCTAAATGCGGTCTTTTAGATGGCAAATTTATTGACGCAAATGTAGTAAACCAAGTAGCTAGTATCCCATCAAAAGACGTTTTATTATGTCAATTGTGTGGTATGTTGCAAAGCGGTCTTTCAGGCTTTGCTAGAGCAATTGCTGAAATTGCAAAAAATAAAGAAAATTAATTGTATTTTATAAATTTTGGAGGAATGAAAAATGGCAGATATCGCAAAAATGATTGAAGAGATAAAAGGTATGACAGTTCTTGAGCTTAATGATTTAGTAAAAGCTATCGAAACTGAATTTGGTGTAAGCGCAGCAGCTATGGCAGTTGCAGCTCCTGCAGGTGGTGCAGCAGCTAGTGCAGCAGAAGAAAAGACAGAGTTTGACGTAATTTTGAAATCAGCTGGTGCTGAAAAAATCAAAGTTATCAAAGTTGTTCGTGAAATCACTGGTCTTGGTCTTAAAGAGGCTAAAGAAATCGTTGATAACGCACCAAAGACTATCAAAGAAGCTATCGCTAAAGAAGCTGCTGATGAAATCGCTGCTAAGTTCAAAGAAGTTGGCGCTGAGTGCGAAATTAAGTAATTTATACTTTTTGAAATTAACCAAAAAAATACACCTTATAACAAAGGTGTATTTTTTGTTTTTATTGAGTTAAGCTTTTATATTGAATAAAAAACATAAAACTTTTACTGTAATAAATTTTCAAACTATAAAAATGAAAAAACTGCAGTATTTATAAATTTTCTTAATACAAATTTTGATTTTATAAAACAAAAACAAGCCTTATTACAAAATAAGGCTTGTTTTAAAGTCAATCGATTTTACCGCAATTTTTGCAGTAAATAGAATAACCAATGGAATTTATTGCTTCGTAAATATTATCTAAATCTAAATAGTCATAAAGATAAATTTGTGCAATTTCTTTATTAAGCTTGTCCTTATCAAATCCCGGGATTTTATCTACAAATTGTTCATATTTATATTTAATCAAATTTTCTAACTCACTATATGTTGTAAGGCAACCGTGTTCTTTATTAGCTAAATCCTTGTGAGAAACAAATGGAGATTTTTCCTTTTCAGATGCTTGAGAAGTTAATTTACTTAATCTTTCAAATTCGCTTTCAATGTTTTTATTTATTTTTTCTTTTGACATTCTAGTAAAATCATAAATAATATAAAGTGCGTTCCAACGACTATGTTCCATAAAAGCTAGTACATTACTTTTTTGTGTTTCTGTAAAGAATTTGTTATTATTATAATCAAGCTTTTTGTCGCCTTTGTAAATATGGTTGTAATATGACTCATTAATACCATTGCATTTGCTGTTTTTATTATTTTTCACCATTGTAAATCCTAATAAATACAATTTAAAAGGCAAGTTTAAAGCTCGATATAAATTTGAAGTCTGTTCAATAGCCTGCAGGTTATACCACATATTATCAATATAATTGGTTAGTGCAATGCTATTTTTCTTTTTAGCATAAAACTCTAAGCGTTTTGCATTGCTGTTATTCATATACTCGTCCACAATTTCCTTTGTGGTTTTTATATGGAAAAGTTTTTTAATAGCTACCAATAATTTGCTGTCTTTATTTTCATTTACAATACCGGATTGTCCTACTTTTTCTTTTTTGATGTTTTCATCTCTTATATCGTTTAACTTATTGTAAATAAAGTTCATTTTTTTAGCAAGGTCGGTTAAATCATTATTTACGATATTTGCGTGTGTATAAAGATTTTTTTCGTCGCCAAAATAAATTATATTATCGTCTAATTCATTCAATTTTTCTTCCGCTTCATTTTTAGCACGAACAAAGATTTTGTAATTATGATTAGGCAAAATTCTTTTTAAAGTCTGTGCATAAGATGCGTCTTCCAAATCGTTTGATAGGGAAATGATAAAATAAGTATAAGAATTTTCATTTACATAAGATTCAAATAATTTTTTCGCTCTAATAGAGTTTATATCTATTTTATGCGGTATTATATTGCAAATTCTCTCAGGTGGTGCAAAGTATTCATCAGGGGTATCGGCAAATTTTTTGTCAAATTCATAGTTGATTTTAGAGAAAATTTCATTATGCAAATTTGAAGAATCTTTGTCAAATATGTGGTAGTTTACAAGTTTCGCACTAAGTTTATTGCTATTATTTTCTTGTTTTGCAAACTGGAATTGTGTAGTACACATTCTGAATAATTGATAATTCATTTTACCAAAACCAATAAAGACAATGTTAATATCCTTATCATTTTTAATTGTAAGATTATCGTTTACAAAATCTTCTGGTAAATACCTTGAAATAGGGTGTTCAACAACAAATGTTCTTGCAAGTAGTTCGTATTTACTAAACCCATAAATGTTGACATTGTCTTTTTGAGTGTTGGAAATTTTGTCTTTCAATATTTTTAATTCTCTTTGGTTTGCTTCCAAATAAATTTGAAATTTTACTACAGATAAATCCTTCTCCGCACATTTTTGTTCTTTATAAGCTTTGATTTTCTCTTTTAACACTTTAATAAAGGAATTATTTTTCTCATTGTTTTCTTTATTTTCTGTTGTAGTAATTTCTGTATTTACGGCTTCTTTTTCTTCAGTGTTGCTCACTTTTTTCTGTTTTTTATCTGCAAAATAATTTGATATTTTGCTAAAAATCACAGGAAGTTTAGGGGTTAATAGTGCTTTTGCATTGTCAAAAGTGTTGATAATACTTGAGTAAGAATGTTTGCTATCTCTAAAAACAATAATATTATATTTTTTATTTTTTAAATACCTTTTAAGTTTTTTAGCATTTAAAGGGACTTTAATAACTAAAATACCTTCTTTAATCAAGTCAGTATAACGAGTTTTTGACATCTCTGTGCCTAGAAGTATACAATTGTCATTCTTTTTCATATAATTGTAGCTTGTTTCTGAGTCGCCAACTACAATGTCACAATTTTTATGTAGTAAAATTTTTTTTCTGAAATAATTGGTTAATCTTTGCCCAAAAATGCTTGCAACGCTAATAATTGTTGCAAAAGTTATTGCCGCATAAGCCATAATAAAGCTTGAGTAGTAAATTGGTATTTCTTTGCTTATATTACTAACTAATGCAACAGGAATTTTAAATTTCACAACTTCAATAACATCATTTAAAAAGCTAAATAAAATAAAGGCATTTACTTCTTCGCCAATATATTTGTTTGCGGTAAAATACATTGCGTACAAAATTGCAAATAACGGCACTAAAAAACATACATTCCATTTTGAGAATGTGTTTTTGCTAGTGTATGATTTGTATATAAGTAGCAAAACCATAGCTATCATTAAAATTGCTAAAGATATATGATAAAATAATCCTAAATTATAATAGTTCATACTTCCTCCGACATAATCAGACATAATACAAATAAATTATAACATATTTAATGTTAAAAAGCAATATACTTTTTGATTGTAAAAAGTTGTTAATTGTGGTATAATTTATATAGTCAGAGGGGTTAAATTATAAATTAGGATTGGTGCGTAATGAAAGGAAAAGTTTTAAGTTGTTTTGCTATTGTATTATTGATTGTTTTACTATGTGTGTTTGCTGGTTGTAGTTCAAGCAAATTCCCAGATGTAAAATTGGATATACAAGCGGATAATTTAATGAAAGATGCAAAAATTGTCGGTGATAACTTGACTAATAAGGAAATTTCAGGAAGGCAAAATTTGCTAAAAGAAGGTAGTAGTTATTGGACTGCAATAAATGACGGAAAGTCTAATGTTGTTCAATTTAAACTTAATGGCAGCAAGACATTCAACACTGCAATTATATCCGAAATAGGCGATAGTATTATGTATTTTAGACTAGATGCTTTTATTGGCGGTAATTGGAAGACAATTTATTCAAGTGAAAAAATGCAAGAGAGAAGGATTATTTCTTTTGATAGTGTAGCAACTGATAGCATAAGACTTGTGATAGAAAAATTTAAGAAAGACACTTGTAAAATTAAGAGTTTTGAGTTATATAATATCTCAAATGCCAAAGATAATTTTAATACAACCGTTTATCAAAGATTAGATGTTGATGTTCCGACAGAAATTTTAAAACGAAGCCCAGAAGAGATAAACACTTTTGCAAGATATTATGATGTTTACAACACTATTATCATTTTTGATGTTGTTAAATGGAATGAAAAAGGCGAAATGTCTTTTGTCGGTGGTGAAGACAACTTTGCAAAGCAAATAAAAGCATTAAAAGAGATAGTTAAGCAAAAAAGCAATCCACATAAAGTTAATATAATAATTACAGCTCTTGCTGATGGTGCTGGCGGTGATGGACACAATGGTGTAAATAAGCTTATGTCAGCAAATCATACAAGAATTGCCGAACAAATGGTAAACAAGTTTATTAAACCAGAGTCTGAAGGTGGATACGATTTAGACGGCTTGGATATTGATTGGGAATATCCACAAACTAAAGCGGATTGGAAATGTTATGACACATTTATACAAGAATTAGATGAAAAAATGACTGCAGTAAAGGAAAGTAGTATTATTTCTGCAGCATTATCTGCAGCTGCTTTAAAAATGAGCAAGGAAACAATGCAAAGAATAGACCAAATTCAATATATGGCATACGACGATATTAATGTTGATGGCTATCAATCTACTTTGTATTATGCACAAAAAGGCTTGCAGAATTTTATTGATAAAGGTGCAAATTTAAGTCAAATTAACATAGGTATTCCATCTTATGGCAGACCAATTGATGGCGGCCCATATTGGCCAAGTTGGCGTTATGTTAATGGTCAAAATATGTATTTTGATAGTATATATGAAAATGTAAAATGTGATAAAGATGTGTATATGACAAGTGCTTTTTGTTCTCCAGCATTAGCAGGTGACAAAACTGCTTTGGCACTATTCAGTGGCTGTGGCGGAATTATGGTGTTTAGGCTTGCTTGCGATAAACTTATGAGTGACCCAAATGCTGTAGGTTGCGGCATTGAAAATACTCTTAGAAGATATATACCAAGTTGGTGGAGACAATAATTTTAGCTTTTGATAGGTGCTAAATAAAATCGATTTTATAATTACTAAATACAAATTGATTGCAAATAAAATGCGAAATAATAATTTAAAACAAAATTTCAACTAAAATATAATAATTTTGCAATAAAAAAACAGAGAGAATGATATTTCTCTCTGTTTTTATCTTTCTTTTATCATTTGAATATAATCTAAAAATTCATAGCCTAGTCTTTCATACAATTTCATAGCATTAATATTGCTTTTTGTTACTTCCAAGCGATAACGCTTAGCAGGGAAGTTTGTGTGTATAAAATCAAAAAAAGCTTTACCATAACCTTTATTTTGAAATTCTTGTTTAATAAAAAGTTCTTCAACCCAAACGACATTGCCATTTGCTTCAATAGAATAGGTAAAAGAAATATTCCCGTATCCTATAATTTGCTTATTCCTCTCAAGAATAAAGATTTTTGCATAAGGATTATTTTGCAAGCAATAGTCAAATGCTTTTTCAAAATGAGATTTATCCACATTATGCACGCAACAAGGCATAGAATAAAATTGTGTTGCCATTGCAATATATTCGTTGCGGTCACTCTCTTTTATTTCTCTAATTGTCATCATCGTCATCAAATTCGCCTTGATTAACTTTTTCCAAACTATATTTTTTCAATCTTAAATGACGTAAAATACCATATCTCATTTTAAGGGCAATTTTGTATGTTAAAAAGCCTGTAAGTCCAAACATTGCAACGCCGCAAAGTGCTAATATAAATGCAGAAACTTTCATACCAGCAGTTGCAAATACAGGGTCAGTCCAAGCCTTTACCAAAAATATTGCACCACTAATTCCGCACAAAATTGCGATAAAAATCATAGCAAGTGTACAAAGACAAGCAACAGGTGTGGCAACTCCCCAAAAAATGATATCGTTCATAAGTATCTCATTTTTTGATTTAGGGCAGTTGTCAACGAAAAGATTGTCAATATAATCGTTGATAGGACCTAGTTCTTCAACAATTTCTTCTTCGGTTTTACCGATTTTTTTAAGACGGCGTATTTGATTATTGGTTTGTCTTAAAGCATCTTCAATATCAAAATATTCTTGTGCTATAAGTTCTTTTTCCAAGTTTTCCAAGTAATTATCTAGCATTGTCCCTCCTTACTATATAAATAATTTATACGTCAAGTTTATTTTAAATTAAGTGTAGTTAAAAATTTAAGATTTAGCTTTATCTCAAACTTTATAGCAAATGCAATTACAATGAACGGCAATTCCTTCTTCTCTTCCAACAAAACCCAAACCTTCTGTTGTAGTTGCGGAAATATTGATTTTATTGTTTGGTATTTCAATTATACCTGCTAGATTATTAATCATATCGGGTATAATTTTTGCAAGTTTAGGCTTTTCGCACATTATAACGGCATTAATATTTTGTACTAAAAAGCCTTTGCTTTTTATTATTGTCATACATTCTTTTAATAAAAGTATACTACTTATACCTTTGTATTTAGGGTCGGTATCAGGAAAGTGACAGCCTATATCTCTCTCATCACAAGCCCCAAATATTGCATCCATAATAGCGTGTGTAAGAACGTCCGCATCAGAGTGTCCAAGTAACCCTTTATCGTGTTCGATTTTAATTCCGCCAAGTATAAGGTCACGGTCAGCTACCAATCGGTGAGTGTCATATCCTACACCTATATAACAATTCTCAAAAGTAATCAAATCTTCTTTGTAAGTTATTTTTTTGTTTGTAGGACTGCCCAAACTTATAGTGCAAGGCTCAATAAAAGTTGCATATACGCTTGAGTCATCTGTAAAAGTCTGACCGCAAACAATATTACTGTATGCTTGTATTATTTTTTTTGCATCAAAAGATTGCGGGGTTTGAAGAGTAATTAACTTATCCCTTTGCAAAGGCGTGGTTATTTTTCCATTTTCACTAACTGCAATTGTATCGGTAGGGGTATAACCACTAATACCAGAACCATACTTTTGAGCCACGTGAAAACTATCCATTATAATGTCATTTGTGACAAATGGTCTTGCTCCGTCGTGAATACTTATTATATCGCAGTTTTCTGCAACTTTAAGTCCGTTAGCAACAGATTGAGTGCGTGTTATACCGCCTTCGCAAAAAACTATTTTTTCCTTAAAATCACTTAGTAATTTAGAAAAAATATTTAACTCATTATTTTGTACAGGCAGTATTATTTTGCTTACACAATCAATTGCAAAAAATTTGCTTACAGTATGATAAATAACACTTTTAGTACCGATTTTTGCAAGTAATTTGTTAAAATTTAAGCCTGTGCGAGTGCCTTGTCCACCACAAGGAATGATAACATTAACTTTCATCGCTACCACCTAAAATCTCATACATAAGACTTGCATCTTCTTTTTTTGTTACTTCGTCTGTTTTAAGTACTTTAAAGCAAAATATGTTGTCACCAAATGTGACTTTTATAATGTCGCCAATTTTAACATTAGCACCGGGTTTTGAAACTTTGTCATTAATGCTAACTCTTCCGTCCTGACAAGCGTCGCTTGCTACAGTACGTCTTTTTATAACCCTGCTGACTTTTAAAAATTTATCTAGTCTCATTTTTTTCTCTTCCTATTTTCTTTAAATTCGTTAGGGTTATAATTTTTATTTTTTTCAATTAAGCTTTCAATTTCTTCTTCGCTAAGTCCTTTTGGGATATCCTGCATTTGACCACGAAAAATTAAATCAATGTTTTTAACGTGTTTGAAATCTTCAGGTTGCATAATCCAATAATGCTTTGGCAAAATAATCTCAGGGCAAGCATAAGTCAAACACTCTGATACAAATTGAGAGCATACTCTTTTGTATTTTCTTGGAAATATTATTTTAAACCAGCAGGCAAATAAGCCTAAATTGTTAAACTTGAATTGTTTTTTGCTGTTTGCAAAATAATCAAGTTTTTCTTTAATTTTAGAAATTTGTTCTTCAGTTACTTTAGCGGTATAAATTTGACAGAGGCATTGTTTTGATTTTGCAAATATACCTGTATCAAAGGATTCTTTTTTAAATCTACCTACAAAAGGATTATTTGTTTTTCTTCTTGAAAAACTATACATTTCTTCAAAATTATTATCTAAGGCAAGGGAAGTATGCGAAAACTCCGTACCTGTACATTTTCTTATAGATTTAGCAAGTGTGGTGTCTGTTGACGACAGCACAATAAATATTCTTTGCATTGTTATCTCCAATTATTATCTATAGATAATTTATTATATCATAAATATATTGTCATAGTCAAGTTTTACAAAAAAAACTATTTAAAACTAATGATTGCATAATATTTTGTATAAAAATTTAATTTTGACTGTTTGCAATAATAAAAAAAGGCATTTTAGTTATAAAATACCATTAAATTTGTATTTTTTCTGATTTTTCAGGATATTAAAAGTTAAAAAATTATTGATGATTTTTGTCAAAAATTTTCTATATTAATTAAATATATAATAACTATTGATTTTTTTTTATAAAAATGTTACAATATTACAATAGTAAACAAGTATTTTAATTTGTTTTTTGCAAAAAATATAATGATTGGTGAAGTATGAAAAAGAAAATTATAGCTATTTTAGTTTTAAGTATGTTATTAATCGCAGTGTTGATTGGCTGTGATATCAATGTGGAAAAAAGACAAATATCTACAGGTGATGATTCTATGCTTAAAACCTTGATTTTGACAGATATTCGTTTTGACGGCAGTGATACTGACTTGGTGAGAGAAAAAATGATTAGCAAAATGGTCAAGGACAGAAATCCAGAGTTTATTGCTATATCCGGTAATATTGTTAATGCAAGAAACAATGGCGAAGTTATGAAAAAAGCCGTTTCATTTATAGATAGTTTGGGTATTCCTTGGGCAACTTCTATTGGTGAGTTAGATGTCGCAGGTGATACAAATAAAAAACAAATTATGCGTATTCTTACAGATAGAAAACTTAAAAATAGTATGGTAATGCGTGGCGAAAACTACAAATATAACTATGTTTTGGAAATTGTAGACCGCTCAAACAAAGTATCTAATTTGTTGTACTTTGTTGATACTGCAGAAGAGTGCAGTGATACTTTTGTAGAATGGTTCCAAAATACAGTTATTAATTTGAGTTTTAAATACAAGGAAGTTACAGGACAGATTTTGAATACACAGGTATTTATGAACAGACCATTACCTGTTTATGCAGACGCAAAGGACAGAAATAAAGATGATATCCACCCTTGGGAAAATGGTATAACTTTCCAAAAGGCTATTATCAACAATAAACTTGCAAGGACTGTTTTGGCAGGTTTTGATATGATTAGTGGTACATTGACTTATGAAACTAGAGATATTAGATTTGTTTATGTAAAACCAATGAACTTTGATAGCAGTATGACAGGAGATAAATATAATAAACAAAAAACTTTGCTAGGCTGCTCATCTTGTGATTTTTCTAGTAGTACAGATATAAGAATAACACCACACACTTATTTGCCAGATGATTTTGTTATTAATTAATTTAAGCCCGATTTTTGAAGGAATTTTATTAAAAGACAATATAATTTTGTAATAAAAAATATTTTTTTAATAGTGTATTTTATGACTAAAAGCAAGAAAAGATAATTTTTCTTTTCTTGCTTTTTTATTTAAATGAAAGTACGAAAAACGGTGTCAAAGGGTTTTACAATGAGTATCGTTATAATAATTGTTGGTTTGAGAAGAGTAGTACTTTGGGAAAAATAATTAATAAGTTTAATTTTTTTAATCGCTTGATAAAAATACAGCACGTTGTAATTCAAAAAAGAATTTAGCGTGCTGTTTGTTTTTGTGCTTTAAAATGCCTGTTGCAATATTTTTTTATTTATTATTATTTTCTTCAATTGCGGCGGCAATCATTTCTTCAAATTTTTCTATACTTCTGCGAAGACTATAATCTTCTGCTTGCTTAACATATTTTTCAGAATATTCTTCCTTTTCTTTAGGGTGTTCAATCCAATAATCAATCTTTTTAGCTAAGTCATCGATATCTCCGTTATTGAAAAGGCTTTTATCGTCAATAGCAAATTGTTTAGTTGCTGAAATTGGACTATTTGAAATAATTGGAACAAGCCCACAAGCCATTGCTTCTAAGCAGGAAATTGCTTCTATTTCCACTTCAGATGCGTGAACATATAAATCGCTATACTGCAAAATTTTTACCAATTCAGGTTGAATATAAGATTCAAAAATAGGCATTATAGGAAGTTTTTTTGCAAGTTTTTGATAATACTTAGTTTTAGGGCCTTTGCCTGCAAAAATTAGTTGAATTTTATCACTATATTTGCTTTTAGCAACAGCATCAATAAGTATATCTTGTCTTTTTTCAATCGAATGTCTGCCAACCATTGTAATGACAATTTTATCTTTAAGATTTTCAGGCTTGTCCAATTTTACAGGAACAAAGCTTTCATTAATTCCATTGCTTATAATGTGCAGTTTATTTTTATAGTTATGAGACTTTAGTTCGTTTGCAATAAATTTGCTTGGGCAGTGAATATGATTAACTTTTTTATAAAACCTATGAAAAAAAGCATAAGTTATATTAATAGCCAATTTAGAATTGTTGATACCTAGATTGTAAGTTATATTTTCTGCTTGAATATGAAAAGCAGCAGTATAAGGCTTATTAAGTTTTTTTGCAATTTTAAGACCGCTTTGTGATAATTTCCAAGGCATAACAAAATGTACAACATCGCACCATTCAATAGCTTGACTCAAAATCTTTTTCTTTGGTTTACCAAATAGCTGACCTTGTGCGTGAGCAAAGTGAGTTGCTATAGGAACATATCTTTCAGGAACAATATATAAGTGTTCAGAAGGAGTCCCTGTAGTTACAATACGAACATCGTGTCCCGCATCACGCAGAGCACCTGCAAATCGCGCTGTAGATATAGAAATTCCGTTGTTGTGAGAATTATATTGGTCGATTACAAATAAAATATTCATTTATTCTCCAAGCGATTTGTCAGAACATTTTAAAATTTATTAATAAGACTAAACGCTGTTATAATTTTAGTTATTATATTAATAATATCATAGTAAAATGATAAAGTCAATAAACCGCAAGATAAAATTTTTTTAATGGACATTTTGCGACATTTATTTAAAAATTTGCTTTTATAAACATATAGTGCTATTATTTTCAATATATTTAATTGTAAATAGTCATATTTATCTACTTGTCATATCCCTTGACAACGCAGTAATATTGATATATACTATTTATATAATAAAATATAGAGGTGTAATATGAAAGTAATAGTAACTAAAAACACAGACGAATTAGCAGCAGAAGCTTTAAAAGTTATGCTTGATGTAGTTAAAAATAATCCAAGTGCAGTAATCGGTCTTGCAACTGGTTCAAGCCCTGTTGGACTATATAAAAAAATGATTGAAGACCACAAATTAAATGGTACAAGCTATAAGGATATCAAATCTGTTAACTTGGACGAGTATGTTGGTTTGGGTATTGAGTCAGACCAAAGCTATGTATATTTTATGAATGATAATTTGTTTAAAGGTATAGATATTAAGCCTGAAAACACTAATTTGCCAAATGGTAAAGCAGTCGATATGCAAAAAGCGTGCGAAGAGTATACAGCACTTTTAAATAGTATGCCACAAGATATTCAATTGCTTGGTATTGGCGCAAACGGACACATTGGTTTTAACGAGCCTAACACTCCATTTGACAGTACAACTCATATTGTGAAATTGGAAGAAGGCACAAGACGTGATAATGCAAGATTTTTTGCAAGTTTAGACGAAGTTCCTACTCACGCAATCACAATGGGTATTGCAAACATTATGAACGCTAAAAAGATTTTGGTAGTAGCAAATGGTGCTAACAAAGCTCAAGCTGTTTATCAAATGATTAAAGGCGAAGTTAGCGAGAATTGTCCTGCAAGCATTTTGCAAAAGCACAATGATGTTGTAGTGGTAGTGGACGAAGCAGCTTACTCACTTTGCAAATAACAATTAGTTTATGCAAAAGATATACTTGGATAGAAAAATTGAAAAATCAAGATTAGTCCTTTATTTGTTGGAATCATCGCTTGCTGTTTTTGGCATAGTTATGTTGGTTTTGGCACTTTTAAAAATTGGCTTTGAAAATTTGCCAATGGGTAGTAGGATTAGTAGTGCATTAGTGGCAATATGTCTTGCCTTCGTACCAATGCTAATCGAAAAAATATTCCGTTACAGATTCCCTATAATGCTACATATAATTTATGTCACTTATGTTTTTGCATCCGTTATTGTAGGTAGTTGTTTTGGAGTTTTCAGAATTGACGTATTGATGATGGGTGAAATGCTTGGTTGGTATGACAAAATTACTCACGCAGTACTAGGCTATATTTTGTGCATCGTTGCAATTTATCTTGGGCAAATTGCAAAAATATGGGGCAAGTCAATTTTTGGTGATATACTTATTTTGCTTGCAATTAGTATGGCTTACGCATCAATTTGGGAAATGTACGAATTTGCCGTTGACCATATTATCCCGGGACAATCTATGCAACGCAATAGCTTGATAGATACAATGCTTGATATAATTTCTCATTTTGCACTTACGGTGGTGTTTATTGTTCAATATGTTATTGAAAAGTGCTGTAAAGTCAATTTAGGCATAGCGTTTATGGAAAGAAATTTGAGTACGGGCGGTAGAGTAGCTAAGAAAAATCAAATGCCAACAAGTGAAGATATAACAAATAACAATCAGGAGCAGTAATTAAATAATCATTATGGCAAGATTAAATGTAGTAAATGGTATGGCAATGTTGTCATATTTAACGGAAAACAATATCGATTTAGGTGGTGAGATTGTACCATTTAATGAAGGTATGTGTGATGGAGAAACTATACAAGATATCTTTAGTGGCGATTTTGAACTTGAGCGTTGTGTCGTACACGGCGTAGGGGTAGAAGAGTATGAAGATATAGTTATTAATCCGCTTTCACCACTTTTTACCTTTGAATATGACGAACTACATTTGTTTTTTGACGAAGATATGTTTTGTCAAATTAATTTAATTACGCTGCTTGCATATTTAGATAGTAATTGCTATGAAGGCAAAATTGCTTTGCATATTGTAGACTATGAATATCAGGAAATTAAATGTGTAGAAATTAAACCACAAGGCTTTTTCAATGTGTATAAAACTGTACTAATTGACAAAAAAATACCCGAAATTATATTGCCCGATATAATGATGGATGCTGTTATTAATTATCTTGACTATTCAAAAGAAAATAATGATTTGACAGATTTTGTATCTCAAAATATTGATATGCATGAAAGCGAATTACTTGACGAAATGTATAACAGATTCAAGTATTTAGGATTGGGTGATACTCAGCTTCAAAAAATAATTGAAAAAGTAAAATTCAAATTCTAATAAATTGTAAATAGCAAATTAAGCCAAAAGTTTTCTCAAATTGAGATAAAATGAATAAAAATTTATCTTATATAAATCACCCTGAAACTAATATTTCAGGGTGTAATTTTTTGTGTAAAGTTTTATTTTATGATTTTGCCTATTTTATGCAATAATGCTATCAAAAATCGGGGGTAAATGGCAAAAAATGAGTGGGGAAATGTAAAAAAAGAGTACATAGAATAAGTATATCTATGTACATATTATATGAA
>OFGN01001081.1_pt1 | contig 22427 bp, 17 predicted proteins | sample 1521821 | NCBI WGS metagenome assembly OFGN01 (sample SAMEA3504094, study PRJEB24116) | mouse gut metagenome | biome: mouse gut; feature: mouse-associated habitat; material: faeces | place: Denmark | collected 2011
CCCAAAGGGGTCAGTCCCGCGTGCCCGAAGGGGTCAAACGCACGCGCCTTTTCCAGCTGACCTCGCACCGCGCGCTGCTTGTGGCGACTTCGACAGGCTGGAGCAATTACCGCCATCAGGCCGATGTGCTTGCAATGTATCAACTGCTGAAGGAACACGGCTATACCGACGACAATATCATACTTATCATGGCCGACGATATCGCCGGCGACTCGCACAATCCCGAGAAAGGTGTGATACGAGTCACTCCCGGAGGCGACAATCTTTACGATGACGTAAATATCGATTACCGTCTTGCCGACCTTTCGCCTACCGATTTCTGCAATATCGTGGCGGGTGTCCCGACTGCCGCTACTCCGGTGGTGCTCGACGGCGACAATGGTACCAATATATTCGTATTCATAAGCGGTCACGGCATGCCGGGGACATTGTGCTGGGGTGACAGGTCGTCGGGTATCAGCGCTTCCGATGTGCATACTGCGCTTTCTGCGCTACGTGACAGAAAGGGCTACCGGAAGCTCGGTATGTTTGTCGAGACATGTTACTCGGGTAGTGTGGTCGAGCCGTCGGTCGGTTTTCCGGGAATGATATTCTTCACAGCCGCCAATCCCAACGAGACATCAAAGGCCGATGTGTTCAACACCGACTTCGGTATATGGATGAGCAATCGCTTCACGTCGACACTGATTGAAAATCTTACCAACAAGTCGGTCATCTCGATGCGCGACCTTTACAACCGCCTGTTCATCAATACTGTCGGCAGCCACGTAATGGTATACAACGCCGAAAACTACGGCAACCTCTACAATTCCTCAATGGACGAATTCATAAATCCTTAATCATTGCTGTAAAAAGATGATTGCAGGAAATGTATTGTATTACACCATTTTATCGGACCGCGGTTAAAAACCGCGGCCACTACCTTGCAGACTATCAAATCGCTTGGCATAGTGGCCGCGGTTTTTAACCGCGGTCTGATAAAATGTTTGGCTTTTAGTCGTTGTCTGTGCCGTCGGAGGGTGGACAGTAGCGCGAATCGTAGAGTGGGCAGTCACTTGGGTCGTCCGTAGGATTTTCCTTGAGGTATGGACATTCGGCGCCTGTGACGATATATTGCAATATGCCCGGCGTCGTATTGCATGGACGGCGTTTCCACAGTACGAAAGGATTTGAGGCATCTCCCGGCTGAGGCCTGTATCCTGATTTATCCTCGCTCCTCCGTTGCGATTTTGTGCGGCGTTTCATTTTTGGAAAGTATATTTGATATAATTGTCAGTTCCCTTAAAGATTTCTCTTTTTCAGGTCGGGAAGGAATATCGCGATGATGCCGAACAGCGGGGCGAAGGTGCATACTTTGAACACTGCCTCTATGCCGTAGATGTCGGCGAAATTGCCTATAAGCGCTGAGGCTACGCCACCGATACCGAACGCGAAACCGAAAAAGAGTCCCGACACGAGTCCGAGATGGTTGGGAAGCAGTTCCTGTGAATAGAGCAGTATGGCGGGAAATGCCGACGAGAGCATGAATCCGGCGAAAAAACTGCATGCTACCGTACCGGCAAGCGGCATATATGGCAGCAGGAGCGCGAACGGCGCGGCTCCGAGTATTGATACCCAGATTACCACCTTACGGCCATATTTGTCGCCGAACGGTCCGCCCACGAGAGTGCCGGCGGCTGTCGATACCACAAATACGAAGAGCATGATCTGTGATGCCGATACGCTTACCCCGAATTCGCCGATTACGAAAAACGTATAATAGCTCGTCATGCATGCCATGAAGGTGTACTTGGATATAATCAGAAGCATCAGCACTACTACAGTCATGACCGTTTTTCCGTGGCTCAGCGGCATGGGGCGGCGCGTATCGCTGCGTGCGGCAAGTGCCTTCTGGCGTGTGATATATCCGCCGAACCATTTTATGATGGGTCGCATCACGGCAAAAGCCGTAGCCGATATTATCAGGAACCATAGTACGCAGGTACGGTTGAACGGTGCCACAATCAGCGCCACAAGCAACGGGCCTACCGAACTGCCGAAATTGCCTCCGACCTGGAATACCGATTGTGCCAGACCGCGTTTGCCGCCGCTGCATACCGATGTAATCCTTGATGCTTCGGGATGAAGTATCGATGACCCGACTCCGACAAACGCCACCGTAAGCAGCAGGAGCCGAAAATCGGATACGAATGCGAGCATGCAGATGCCGGCTGTAGTAAAAGTCATACCGATCCACAGGCTGTAGGGCTTGGGGTGCTTGTCGAAGAAGTAACCTACCACGGGCTGGAGCAGCGACGCCGCAAGCTGGTAGACAAGTGTCACCAGACCGATTTGGGCGAAATCAAGTCCGAGGTCGCTTTTAAGAATAGGGTAGAGGGCTGTTATGACAGCCTGAAGTATGTCGTTGCAGCAGTGAGCGGCACACAGACACAGGAGCAGTCCCAGAGGCACATTGTGCAACTGTCCTTTTAACCTTGAAACAATACTCATTGGAAACTTACGTTCATAAATCTTTCCGCAAAGTTACGAAATATTTGCTGTCGCGTGCCGATTTTATCGCTATAAATTGAGGTCGTTACAAAACTGCGAAATTTTGGCAAACAAAGTAGGAACGCACGGTCTATGCGTCCGATAATGCGTTGATAATCAATGCCTGTATCCCGGATGCATAGGCCGTGCGTACATACTATTGGGAGTCCTGCAACATCCTCTTGTCATTATTATATTTTGATGTACCGGCGCAGGGTGTCTACGTATTCCTCGAATGCATTGCGGCCTGCTGGAGTAATACGGCATACGGTACGAGTCTTTTTGCCGGCGAACCCTTTGGTGACCGTTATATATCCCGCAGCCGACAGTTTGTCGAGCTGCACACTGAGGTTGCCCGCTGTCGATTCGGTTTTTTCGCGGAGATAGACGAAATCGGCTTCTTCCACGTTCATCAGAATTGACATGACGGCAAGTCTCAGCTGGGAGTGGAGCAGTGGATTCAGTTCTTTCATCGTTGCACGTCGTTGAGTTTCTTGCGTATTACAAATGCCGGAACTATAAACATGAGCAGAAAGCAAAGCATGTAGAGGGGAATTACCCATACCATCAGGAGTGGTATCCTGCATAATGTAAGTCCTATAAGTACGAATCCTGCTATGATGGAGAATGTGCCGCCGAATATGTAGGAGCGTTCTTTCAATACTATTCCCTGCATGGCGGCTCCGAATCCTACGATGATGAAGGCGTAGTAGAACATCGCAAGCCATGCGCCGGAATGTCCCGTAAGGTCGAACACCAGGCAGATGACGGTAAGCGCAATTGCGATAAATCCGACTGTTTTCCATATTCCGTCACTTATCCGGTCGATTGCGGTCTTTACGCCTTTATTCTTTTCGATGCGTTTGCCCATAACGATATTCGCGGGAATCCCTATGACGGGGATTGCAAACCATGCGAGATTTACCCAGGGATTGTGAGTGATGAGACTTAATATCAATACGATGGCAGCGGTGGCGATTGTCAGTACCGCCCACATGACCGATATGCGCAGGTCGGGCATTGCGATGCGTTGTTTGGTGGCCTCAATCATCTGCGATATTACGGCCATGCTTTCCTGAGGAGTGAGATTCTTTTCTTCCATGATGTTATTTGTTTGAAAGTTTGTAAATCGGTTTACAATATAAACCATGTATTGAAAAATAAAAGAGCATGCGCGCTTTACTGCTCTTAAATTCTGATGCAAATATAAATCAGTTTATAATATAAACCAAATTTTTCGCCAAAAATTTTCAGAAAAATATTTTATAAAAAAATATCTGATATTTTAAATCTTTATTTAATAGGCTCAGTCCGAAATTGCAGTGCATGCAATATAACAACGAAGTGGGCAATTGTCATAGTGTCATGCACTGCAATTTCGGCTTGAGCCATTTCAACCGAGTATTGCATCTGACCCCCGTTTTGTGGGATCAATGCAAAAACTCAGTTGTTAAAATTCCGACAGCGGAGAGCCGGAGGCTCGAGGGTGTGCTTAACCGGGGTTCGGAGTACCGGGACGGTACGCAGACCCCGGCCGCAACTGTATCATATAGACAAGCCCGGGACGGGCGAACTGTGGTATAAGCACCGATTGAACCACAAACCGCCCGTCCCGGGCTTATACTCTGTTTGTATTGCATTGTGCCCCGGTCTGCGCCCGCTCCGCGTTCTCCGAGCCGGGGTTAATAACAATTCACGAGCCTCCGGCCCTCCGATTATGCTCCAGAAAATGATTTGGTAGGTTGGGCATTTCGGGTGATGATTTTTATTCGTGTCGATTTTTAACATTTCAACCGGGTTTTGCTGGGTCAATGTAAAAAACGGTTGTTAATTTTTTAGGCTTAGATATGTTCGTGTAGAATGAGTCCATGATTTTGGAAACCATTTCCACATAAGTAACTGATATGCTGCACATTGTTGAAGGATATTGATGTCAATTCACAAATTACGTGCCTAATAATAAATTTACACTCGTGTCGATTTTTAACATTTCAACCGGGTTTTGCTACTGGCCCCTTTTTAGTACACGTTGTAAAAGAAATAATGACTGAAAATCAAGTGATTTTCAGTCATTATCGGTACCCGGACCCGGGCTCGAACCGGGATGGGTTGCCCCACTGGTGTTTGAGACCAGCGCGTCTACCGATTCCGCCATCCGGGCGTTTGCAGGGCAAAGGTAATGTAAATTTTTGGATTTTACAACTGTTTTTGCGGAATTGGTGAATTTTTAGGTAAAAATATTGGAAATGAGGCGGTAAAAATTTGGTGGAGAAAAAATAATGTTGTACCTTTGTGTGCTTAAATTTTTCCGCACCGGGTCGATTAGGAAGCGGATGCCACGGAATGGCGTTCCACCCGACGGAGTAACATATAAACCAACAAGTTAAAATGTTTGTAATTGTAGAAATCCAAGGACAACAGTTCAAAGCTGAAAAAGACAAGTTCTTGTATGTACACTATCTCGGCGAAGAGGTAAAAGAGGGCGACAAGGTAGAGTTCGACCGCGTGCTTCTTGCAGATGCCGACGGTGACGTTAAGGTCGGCGCGCCTACCGTAGAAGGTGCGAAGGTAGTATGCGAAGTAGCTGCTCCTCTTGTAAAAGGTGACAAAGTGATTGTTTTCAAGAAAAAACGCCGCAAAGGTTACCGCGTGAAGAATGGCCACCGCCAGTATTTCACCAAAATTGTGATTAAAGACGTTATTGCATAACCCCTAAAATCTTGAAGAAATGGCACATAAAAAAGGTGTAGGTAGTTCGAAGAACGGTCGTGAGTCGGAAAGCAAACGACTCGGTGTTAAGATTTTCGGCGGTCAGAATTGCAAAGCCGGCAACATCATCAAGCGTCAGCGCGGTACAGTGCACCACCCCGGTCAGAACGTGGGTATGGGCAAGGACCACACAATCTACGCACTGATTGACGGCGTGGTTGTATTCTCGGAAGGGAAGAACGGCCGCCGCTTCATCAATGTTGCTCCGCACGCCGAAGCTTAAACGTAGTTAACACGTATAAAATGGCATCGTGTCCCTCCTCGGGGCTCGATGCTTTTTTTTGTGGGTAGGTGGGTCGGACACGTCGGACAGGTCCGACTTGTCTGACTTATCTGATGGGCTATGCAAGGCCGTGGTGGCGGGGGATGGGATAGAATGGGAATCGGGGGTTGCGGTGCGGGATTTGTGCTCTGCGGGGTCAATTGGTGGTATTTTGGTGTCAAATGGACGGATGTGGCTGCATGATTGGAATTTAATTGGTAATTTTATGATGCGAAATGCGATTATTATTACATTTAATAAATTACCATGAACGGAAAATCTATCATGAAAGGACGAATGATTTTACGGCGGGGAGTTGTGATGCTGTGTTGCCTGTCGGCATGCTTAGGGGCAGCCGCGCAGGCCGAGATGGACAGGTTTGTCAGACATTACAGCGGTTACTATCTCAGCGAGGGAAGCGCGGGGAAGGCGCAGCTGCAGAGGGTTGACAAGACGGTAAAGTATCACCTGAAGCGGTCGTGGCGCAATTATTACAATATCATTATCGAAAACGATGGCGGCGACAGGTACCTGACGCTTACGGGCGACCGCGAGCTGGTGTTCGCCGATGACAATTCGACGGCAAATTCCGATTTTCTCATAGAGCAGGGAGAGGGTGGATATTCGCTGTTGAAATGCCGCGGCAACGGTAAGTATGTGGGTACTGACGATGCGCGTTTAGGGTCGGCAGTGTATTGCGACAAGGACGGCAAGTCGTCGAAACATCTGTGGTATGTGGCGGAGGTGTCGGAGACGCAGCCCGAGGCCGAGACCGTGAGCTATCTGCTCAATCCCGAGGCGTTGCGCCAGGTGCACGAAGGCTGGGGCGTGTCGCTGTGCTGGTGGGCCAACATGTGCGGCAAGTGGAGCGATGACAAGATTGATAAAATCGTAGACTGGCTCGTGAGTCCGACGGGATTGAACTATAACGTGTTCCGCTATAACATAGGAGGGGGCGACGACCCGCAGCACCGCAACTGCGACGCCGGCCACATGCGCAGCGGCAAGGGGCAGCGTGCCGAGATGGAAGGCTTCAAGGACGCGACCGACGGCGGCTATATCTGGAGCCGCGACGCCGCACAGCGCAAAATAATGCTTAAAATCAAGGAGAAACGCCCCGACGCCATATTCGAGGCATTCAGCAATTCCGCTCCATATTACATGACTTACAGTGGTTGTTCGGCAGGCAATGACAATGCCGGAAAAGACAATCTCAAACCGGAATATTACGAGGAGTTCGCGCATTATCTTGTGGATGTGTGCAAGCATTATAAGGATGAATACGGGATTGAGTTCCGTACCCTCGAACCGTTCAATGAACCGCTAACCGACTACTGGGGGCGCAACGGCGGTCAGGAGGGATGCCATTTCGACTACGCGTCGCAGGTGGCGTTTCTGAAGGTGCTTTACCCGATACTTAAGGCGTCGGGACTCAATACGGTGATTTCGGCGTCGGATGAGTGCTGGGTCAGCGGTGCCGTTGGCGGTTTTAATGCCTACAGGGACGGCGGAGTGCTCGATATGGTCGGACAGTGGAACACGCATACGTATAATGCCGACAACCGCAGCCGCACGCAGCTCAACGCCCTTGTGCACGGGGCCGGCAAACGGCTGTGGATGAGCGAGACAGGTGCCGGAGGCGACGGTATCAAGGGCAATCTCGACATGGTGCACCGCCTCTTTGACGACGTGCGCTATCTCGAATGCGAGTCGTGGCACGACTGGCAGTATATCGAGGAGTGGAACGACCAGTGGTGCATGGTCAAGGCCAGCTTCGCCAACCAGAGTTATGAGCGTGTCAAGAATTATTATGTCAGACAGCAGGTGACGCGTTTCATAAAGCCCGGCTACAGGTTTGTGGCCACGTCGGACGACCTTACGCTGGCCGCAGTCAGCGAGCAGCGCGATACGCTCGTGCTCGTGGCAATCAACCCGGGCAAGGTCAGGGTGCGCCATGAGTGCCGCCTGATGAATTGCGAGCCGACAGCCGCGCCGTCAGTGTATATGACGACGGCGACGGGGAGCATGGTCAAGACATCGTGCGAGTATGCCGGCGGGGTGCTGTCGATGACAATGCCCGACCTGAGTATCGCCACGTTCATCATACCGATGAAGAAGCCTCAGCAGGAGACGGTTGAGATACGCGACGGCGCACATTACATGATACAGCCGCAATACAACCGTGAGGTGGCGCTTACGGCAGCCGACGGTGCGGTGAAAGTGGACGATGTGGCATATCCAGACGGCTGGAAAGCGAATGCCGCGGGCGAAGCGATGTCACCTATAGCCGCCAATCAGACATGGCAGCTGCATGCCGGCGGCAACGGCAGCTATATGCTTGAAAATATGGAGGGTGACAGGCTCTACGGCAATATCGGATACTATCTCGGCGCTACGGCCGACGATTTGGCCGCCGATGCCAACGGATATTTCAATTTCACGAGGATAGACAACCACAGTTATAAAATCACGCTTGCGGGCGAGAACCGCGCGCTCGATCTCGAGAACGGCAAAAGCGATGCCGGCACTACGGTGGGAGTATGGGAATATGGCAGCGACGTGTCGCAGGCACACCGCAACTGGCAGCTGATACCGCTGCAGCTGTCGGCCGACCCGGCTTCGGTCGATGCGGTGACGCAGGCGCCGGTCAAACTTGTCACCGGACGCAATATGCTGACTGTCACGGCGCCGTCAGAGAGCCGGTGCAATGTGGCAGTGTACGCGCTCAACGGAGTGTGCAAGGGCAATGTGGATTTCACCGAATCGGTAGCTGTGCCGCTTGCATCGGGATATTATGTGGTAAGAGTGAGCTGCGACGGCAGCGTGACGACACGTACCGTCAAAGTGCAGTAGGCCGGTGTGAAGCCGAGTTGAAAAAGAAGTGGTGCATTATTTATTCCGCGGTTAGAAACCGCGGCTACTACATGACGCGATTTGACAGTCAGCATGGTAGTAGCCGCGGTTTCTAACCGCGGTGCAACGCGCTAAAGGCGTGATTAACCGTGGAAAGATGAGTTTTTCTATGGGAATTATTTGTCGCCGCGGAAGCCTCCTTGCTGCGGGGAGCCGGGATTGCTCCCGGGACCGTTGCCTACGGAGGGCGGTTGTGCGGGCGGGTTGGCTATGCCGGGCATGCCGGGACGGTTGGGTGCGCCGCCGGGACGCATGTTGCCCGGACCTGGACCGGGAGAGCCGTTTGGGCGATACTGCGGGGGATAGTATCCGGGACCCGGGCCGCCGGGAAATATGCTTCCGGGTCCGTTGCCAATGAGCGGGGGCTGTGATATGCCGTTCCAATTGCTCCAGTAGTAGGGCGCATAGTCGCCTGCATACCAGCCCGTACCGCCGTCGACGGTGGCAGTGGTGGTCCATCCCATGCAGCCTGAGAGCGTGACGGCCATTGTAGCCGACAGCGCCAGTAGGCCTGTTGATTTTTTCATAATATCCTCCTTTCGTTGACAGTAGGGAGGGTGTGGCGTGGGAAACAGCATAATGCAACGTTTTCGGCACCCTCTGTATATTAGACAAGAAAAAGGTGCCGAAAGTTGGTGCGTATTTATTAACAAAAGTTAAAACAGGGTGGTGCGGAGGATGGTCAGAAGTCGGAGAAGGAGAGGGGGAGGAGGGCTTTGACGGAGGGGAGGAGGTAGATTTCGTCGCGGCCGGCGAGGAGCACTTCGACATCGTGTCCGGCAAGTTTTTCATATTCGAGGAGAGCCTGACGGCATGCTCCGCAGGGTGGTACGGGCAGTTCCACTTCCTTTCCGTCGGTGCCCCGGGCGGCTATGGCGATTTTCTCGAAACGCGCGTCGGGGTAATTGGCTCCGGCATAGTAGCATGCGGTGCGTTCGGCGCAGGTGCCGGAGGGGAAGGCTGCGTTTTCCTGGTTGGCGCCGGTGACGATGTTGCCGTCGGAGAGGAGTATGGCGGCACCGACATTGAACCGGCTGTAGGGCGCGTAGCTGCGGTGCGTGGCTTCGCGGGCGAGGTCGACAAGGCGCTGCTGCACGGGTGTCAGTTCGGAATATGAGGCTGATATTACGGGGACGGTGATATCGATATTTTTCATGATTAAAAACCTGTTAAAAGAATTGCGGGAGGGGTTAGTCCGCAAATAAAACAAATTTCATGGCAAAAAGCAAAAATTTGAGGCGTTAAATTTTGCGCATTACTGATATTTGCTTAATTTTGCACTTCAGAAAAATAGTAAAATACCAACAATACATCACTTGTAATGTCAAAGAAAACAACCGGCGAGGAGACTCGCACATCAATCGACAACCTTAACGATTCTCTCACAGGCTTAGGCGCCAAAGTGCAGAAAAACATGAAGGTCCTCTCAATCATCGGCATCGTGATAGCCGCGATTGTAGTGGGCGTGATAGTATACATATTCTTAGTGAAGAAACCGGCAGTCAAGAAGATGGACAACGCCATCGGCCAGGCTGACCGCGAAATGCTGATGACCGGCAACGACTCCACTTCTACCGTAATGTACCAAAAGGTGGCCGAAGGCAGTTACGACGCCGCCAACCGTGCGAAACTCATGGCTGCAATCGGTCTCTACAAGCAGGGAAAATATGAGGAAGCCATCAAGTATCTGAAGGACTACAGCGTAAAAGACGCCATAATCGGTCCGGCATCGCTTTCGCTCCTCGGCGACTGCTATGTCAACACCGACAAACTCGAAGATGCCGTCAAGGCTTACAAAGACGCTATCTCGGAAAGCGACGGCAATCCCTACTACACTCCGATATTCATGGTGAAACTCGCCCACATCTACCACGAGCAGAAGAAATACAGCGATGAGGCCGCCGTATATCAGGAAATCATGGACAACTATCCCCAGTTCATGAGCAACACATACTTCAATATCGAGAAAGACCTCGAGCGCGCAAAGCAACTTGCAGGGAAGTAAGCAGGAACAGGACAACGATATAGCGGAGGGCGCATGATTGCGCCCTCTCGTGTTTTTTTAAGGGGGATCTTTTAGCTATTGTAGCTATAGTAGCTATGATAGCTATCTTAGCCAAAATAGCTATTATAGCTATTTTATAATTGAAAGGATTATTGATTATTATGGACAAGAGATTGCAGGAACTGGCCAGTGAGCCTGTCGGGAAACTTTTGCTGCGCTACAGCGTGCCGGCTGTGGTGGGCATCGTGGTGATGCAGCTGTATAATATCGTCGACCGTATATTTATCGGCCAGGTGGTGGGTACCGACGCTATGGCGGGGCTTGCAATCACGTTTCCGGTGGTGAATATATCGACGGCGCTCGGGGTGCTTATCGGCGCGGGAGCGTCGGCTCGTGTGTCGATAATGCTCGGCAACAAGGACGAGGAGTCGGCGCTGCGCGTCACGGGCAATTCGCTCGTGCTGACGCTTGCTATCGGGGCGGTGTATATCGCGCTGTTCTACCTCTTCCTCGACGACCTGCTGGAGCTGTTCGGCGCTACGGAGGCCAATCTGCCGTACGCGCGCGACATGATGCTGTATGTGCTGCCGGGTCTGTTTCTGACCAATATCGCTTTCTCGTTCAACAATATAATGCGTGCGTCGGGATTTCCTACGCGAGCTATGGTGACGATGTTTATCGGCGCGGGCGTCAACGTGGTGCTCGACCCGATATTCATCTACGTGCTTGACTGGGGCATCAAGGGAGCCGCGATAGCCACCGACATAGCTATGGCGGTGTCGGCGGTGTTTGTGATGAGCCATTTCGTGAGGGGGAAGGGCATAGTGCGGTTCAGGCGCGGCATCTACCGCCCCGACAGCCGCATCATACTTGGGATAGTGGGTATCGGTGCCGCCCCGTGTATAGTCAATCTGGCGGGGTGCCTGATAAATATACTCATCAACAATACGCTCAACCGCTACGGGGGGTCGGACGCGATAGCATCGGCGGGTGTGTTTGTGACGGTCACGGCGTTTGTGGTGGCGTTTATCATCGGTATATGCCAGGGTATGCAGCCGATTGCGGGCTATAACTACGGCGCGAAGCAGTATGGCCGTATGAAACGTGCGTTCCTGCTCGCTGCGGCGGTCGCTACGGCTGTGAGCGTGGTAGGGTGGGGTCTCGGCATGCTCGTGCCCGAGCAGCTGGCGAGCGCGTTTCTGACCGATGAGGTGCTTGTGCAGGATACGGGACGCTATCTGACGATAGCTATGTCGATGTTCTGGATGGTGGGCATACAGATTGTGTCGACCACGTTTTTCCAGGCGATAGGGAAAGTTGGGAAGTCGATATTCCTGAGCCTGACGCGACAGGTGCTGTTTCTGATACCTACGCTGCTGATATTGCCCGGCATCTACGGGCTGAAAGGTATATGGTTGTGTTTCCCGGCGTCGGATATCGCGGCGTTTGCCGTCACGATAGTGATGATAGTGTGGCAGCTCCGGCAATTCAGGGGATAGCGGGAGCACGATACAGAACCAAGTTTCCAAGTTAAATAAGTTGAAATTACCACGGGGGCGAGACGCCCCCGCCCCACTCAACTTGGCTTAAGTAAACAGTAATGAATTACGTTCTTACAAGTTAGTTTGTATATTTCGAGTCTTGCAATACCTACCTTTGAATGTGGCTTTCGTAGCTATATAAAAAACGCGTAATAAAAAACCGCGCCTGTCGATTTGGGACAGGCGCGGTTTTTTGTTTTGGGGATTAGCGGAGTGTGTTTATTCCGCTATTGTTTGGCAATGTTGTTACGCTGCATCACTTCACTATGATTTTGGCGGCGGTTGTGCCGGCTTTTACTATGTAGAAGCCTTGGGCGAGGGGTATCGCTGTACGGGTTTTACCGGTGAGGGCGGTTACGGTCTTGCCTTCGGCGTTGAATACTTCGACGGGGAGACCTTCGGCTCCGGTCACGATGGCGAAGCCTTCGGTACCGGTGATTGTGATGCCCGATGCGGTGATGTCGGCGATGCCTGAGCCGGTGGTGTCGACAGTCACGGTGTTGGAGCGGTTGGACTCACCTTCGGCGTAGACGCCGGTGACGGTGTAGTTGTAGAGTTTCTTGTCCTCTATGCTGCTGTCGGTGAAGGCTGTTTCAGCTACAGGCTCGGCGTTGAGACGGACACCGTCGCGGTAGATGTTGTAGCCGTTGAGGGTGACAGGAGTCGTGTTACCGTTTTTGGCGGCGAAGCATACATCGTCGACGAAGAGCATGTACTGGTCGAGGCTGACGCAGCGGATAGCGAAGTAGCGGGTACCTTCGGGGAGGTAGGCGCTGTACTGACGCCACTGTGCGGGGATATTGGCGAATTCTTCGATGAGGGTGAAGTCTTCGGGCTTATTGCCGGTAGTGGAGCTGAGTATCTGGAATGTCTCGAGGAACTGTACCTGGTCGTCATCGGCCGGGAAGCTGGTGGCATAGAGAGTCACAACCTGAGGCTGGCCGGAGAGTTCGGGAGAAACGGCCCAGTCGTCGCTCTGGACGAATGTGCTGCCTTTGCGTGAGTACATCGAGCAAAGGTACTGATTGCCCGAGTGGGCGTTGAATGCAGCGACATTGCCGTTCTGGAGTGTCGGGAGGGTATTGTTGAGGACAAAGAACGACTGGCGTCCGGATACGGGGAGCTGCTTGCTTCCGATACCGCCGATTGTGCCTCCGTCGAGGTCATAGAATGTCCATCCTTCTATCTGGGTAGCCCATGAGAGCGAAGGAGCGTCGAAAGTCTCTGTCTCGAGAGCGCCTACAGAGAGGTCGGCGGGTTCGCTCCACGAGAGGCGCACTGTGCCGTTTTCGGCGCGTCCGTCAAGGTCGACGACGGCGGGGAGGGCGCTTGTGCGGGCGAGCACGGTTACTTCGCGGGTGTTGTCGTTCTCAAACATGTCGGGGCCGTATTCGATCTGTACGGTGTAGAGGAGTGCTTCGGGAGCGTGAACGTCGACATTGTCGGTGAAAGTGAACGAGGCTTTGGCTTCGGGTTCGAGAGCCTGTCCGTTCTGTGTGGCCACGAGCTGCTCGTCGCGGATAAGGTTGACCTTGTAGCCGAGGGCGCGTTCGATGCCGAGGTTTTCGACGTCGACGGTGATGCTGAAGTCGGTGTTGCGTTCAACCGAGGCCGGGGCGGTGACAGCCGAGATGCCGAGGTTGTAGGTAGCTACCGAGGTGACGCGGAGGTCGTCGATATGAGTGAATCCGAAAGTGTTGTTGGCGGCCGAGATGCGTATCTGCACGGTGCGTCCGGCATATTCCTCGAGGGGAACGACCACTTTGTTCCATTCGCCGGGAGTGCCGCATTCCATCACGGTGGAGGTGAAAGCGGTGACATAACCGTCGCCGGCGTTGACGTCGACAGTGACAACGTTTTCGTTGGGCGACGAGCTGAGGTAGTTGAATACCTGGAATATGAATGCGGGAGATACGATGTCGCCGAGGTCAATCTTGCCTGTGACGAGACCGCATGCTCCGCGGCCGTAAGCCTCGAAGTACATCATGCCGCCGTCGTTGTCGGCCGGTGTGGTGCCGAAGTCGTCGGCGGGAACCATCTTCCATACGTCATCGTCTTTGATTTTCTCGTTGGCGAAGATAGAGTTCACGCTGCAGTTGGTGAACGATTCGCTCCATGGTGCGCTGTAAGGTTTGCCGACAGGGGTCATTGCCGAAGGTATTTTCTTGGCGGTGCCGCCTTCGGTGACAGCCTCCACGATGGTCTGTACGAAACGCTGGTCGTCGAAGCCGGGGAATTCGGCAAATGCGTCGTATTCGTAAGTGGTGCCTTCGACACCTTCGGCGATAGTGTAGAGGTCGCCGGCGAGGTATTCGTAGACGTTGTATTTCACATCGCCTTCACCGAGGGTGTTGCCGTTGGCGTCCCTGGTGACGGGCGACCATGTGGCGACTACGTGTCCCTGTGTGGGTTCGGTCATAGTGACGAGGTCTACAGCCACGGGAGCAGCGAAACCGATGAAAGTTTCGGCTTTGGCCTCGGTGCCGGCACCGTCGGCGTTATGGCAGACTACGCTGTAGGTATGTGTGCCGGCGGGAGCGGCAGTGTCGGAGATGCTCATTTCGGCGCCTGTGGCTATGCCTTCGGTGAGGCTGCTTACCACTTTGCCGTCGCAGAGGAGGTCAATGCGGGAGATTGCATCGAGCTGTTCGCCGCCGATGGTGAGAGACGGAGTGGTGAAAGTGGCGGTGGCGGTGTGCGCGCCGTTGGCACCGGCTACAACGGCGAGGTCGCTGACGGCGGCGGGAGCGCGGTTGGAGATGCCCGCGGCGATGGAAATACCGTCGACGTAGAGATAGCCGCCGTTGGCCGCAGTGGTGGCGTGGATACCGATGTAGTAGAGAGCGTCGTCGTCGGCCGAGATGTTGCCTTTGAAGGCGACGGGTGAGGAGCCGTTGACTGTGGTGCTCTCGATTACTGTTCCGGTCATGGCCTCAACGGTGGCTTCCTTGCCGAATTTTACTTCGAACGACTCGGTGTAGTTGCTGCCGTAGGAGTGGGCGTTCATGGTGAACTCGTAGCTGCTTCCGGCCTTGAGGCGTGCGACGGGGAGTATGAGCCAGTTGTCGGCGGGTTTGGCCGAAGTGTTGGCGTAGGCGCATTTGTATGATGAGTTATACTGCCATTCCTTGCCGTCGAGCGAGAGGGAAGAGTAGCCGATGAAGTCGGTGGCGTTGGCGAAGTCGGTAGAGTAGGGCGGTTCTACTGGGCCGAGGGCGAAGGTGCCCGATTTGGCCGGAGCTGACGCTTTGTCGCCGGCGACGGCCTCGACGGTGTACCAGTAGTCGGTGCGGGTGTCGGGGGCGGTCAGTTCGTCGGTCAGAGTGGTTGTCTTCTGGTAGGCGGGGCTTACGACAACGCCTTCGGGCCAGCGGGTGACGCGGTATACGAGGTTGGCGCGGTCAATGGTGCCGCTGTGTATACCCGACGTGACGGAACCCCATTTTACGGTAGCGGCGCCGTTGGCGTAGCTTACGGCAACCGATGCGGGTGCTTTGGGTGTGTCCATACCGATGTATTTCACGTCGGAATATTTGCGGGGACCTTCACCGGCTTCGTTGGAGAATGATACGGCGAAGCAGTAGGAGCCTTCGGAGGGAAGTGTCACGTTGACGGTTGTGTAGGAGTAGGAACCGTAGCCGCGTGTGCCGGTGGCTATCTCTTTGCCGTTGGCATAGAGGTGGTAGGTGATGTCGCCGCTTCCGGCTGAGCCGTCAACGCAAGCCGAGGGACCGGAGATGCGTACGGTGCCGGTGAGGCTGCCGTTGCTGAACGAGGGCGAAGGGTTGCTGTAGGCTGCGCCCGGGGCTTTGGCTTCGTAGGTTTTGGCGGGAATGAAAAAACCACCGAGCTGCTCCTCATTGGCGAGGTCGTAGAGCTTGGTGGCGCGGGCTGTGGTGAGGTTGACGGAGTAGAGTGCGGCCTCGGTGGAGTTCTTGATGGCGTAGAGGAGTTCGCCCGTCGTGGTGTCGATGATACCGCCGGTGATCCATTCGGTCACGAGGCCGGTGTTGCCTATTTCGGTAAGCCGGCCGTTGTCGGTGTTGACTGTGCCGAGGACGCCGTCTTCGTCGATGGCGTAGAGCACGCCGTTGCCGTCAATCGCGCAGACGCCCCATGCCTTGGGGAGGTCGGCGATTTTGTTTTTGCCCCAATATGGAACGTTAACGGAGCAGAAGCGGAATGTCTCGCCGTCTTCGTTGAAGTAGCAGCCGTAGGCGGTGCCGAAGTCGGGGCTGTAGGCGACGGCGGTGGCGACATCGGCAATCTTGCCGGTGTATTTCTCGTCGACTTCCCAGGTGCTCATGTTGTAGGTTGTCTGCTCTACAGCTGTGATACCCATCATTGAGGCCACGCGTACGCCGTAGAAGTAGCCGTCGGAGTATGCGATACCGCCGCCGCTGGCATAGACGTTGCGCTTGATCTGAATCGGGTTGTACTCGGCGGTCGTAAACCCGTAGACGCCGGCGGCTTCAGTCGGGAATGGAACCACGGCATTGAATTTGAACTGGGCGTTTGCCGGCGCGGCGCTTGTCAGCAAGAGTGCGGCCATGCCTGCAAAAACCGGTCTGGTAAAGATTTTGACCATAAAATGTTTATGTGATAATGAGGTCCCTTAATACTGTAATATTAACCGTAGGGACTTTTCTGGTATATTTATGCTGCAAATATATGAAAAAAGTTTTTATTTGGAGGTGTATATTTGCATTTTGTTGCGATTATGGGTGATTGTTTAAGCAAAAATCTTTTTAAAGCGACCGATTGGTGTCATGATGAAAGAGGTTTCGGGCTGCAAGCCCGGGAATGGGCAGGTATAAAATAAAAAAAATTACTCGTCGTCTCGACGAATAATCTTCTTACCTTAAATCTAATACCATGAAAAACTGATGCAAAGGTAAAGGTTTTATGTTATACAACATAATTTTTTGGCGAAAAAATGTGGTTGTTTAACTTGATTTAACTTTTGTGTGGGAGAAGTGGATGGAATTTAAGATTTTGTTGTAATTGAGGTAGGTTGAGGTTTGCTTACGGAAGCAGATGCGGATTATTCCGCTTACGCGTCATCACTTGGCTATAATACCATGGGGTGGACGGGATGAGGGTATGGGTGATATGGGCGTCCGGGGCACCGGGGAGGGGCGTGACAACTTTTATGGGGGAGATGGCGTTGTAGATTTGAAGATTCGATGAGATGAATGGGGCTAATGGGGCAAATGGGCCGAATAAGGCTAATAAGTCTTATAGGTCTAATAAGTCTAATAGGTCTAATTAGACTAATTAGACTAATAGGGCTAATGGGTTGAATGGGAGTAATGGGGCTTGTTGAATGAGATATATTTTTTTCGAATGTTTAATCTATTAAGATTTAGGATTTATGACTTATAGTGATGCTATTAATGTGAATGGTGTTGTGTTGGTGGAGTTTTATGCTTCGTGGTGTCCTCACTGCAAGCGTATGATGCCGGTGGTGGAGCAGGTCAGGGAGTTGCTTGCCGATAAGGTAGCGGTGTATCAGTTTGATATAGATGAGAATCAGGCTACGGCCGATGCGCAGGGCGTGAAGTCAATACCGACTTTTATCATTTATAAGAGCGGGCTGGAGCAGTGGCGCCATACCGGGGAGGTTGATGGCGAGGCGCTGCTGGGGCGGCTTGAGTCGGCGCTGGGGTAGATATTATAGCTAATGTAGCTTTTATAGCTTTGTAGCTAATATAGCTATTGTAGCTATTGTAGCCGGGATGGGTGATATATAGCTGATTTTGTAATTTTTTTAAGGAGTTATGGCATTGTCGAAGAATCCAAGTTTGTTCAGTGATTTTCTGGCGCAGCTGGGCGTGCCGCATACGGTGGATTATTCTGACGGGCGGTTTGCCGGGATGCCGTTCAAGTCGTTGTTCGGGTTGTCGAAGCTGCTTGAGGAGTATGGGGTGCCCAACGAGGGTGTCAGGATTTCGGACAAGAGTGAAATCAGGAAACTCGGTGTGCCGTTTCTGGCGCAGACTCCCGAAGGGTTTGTGATTGTGACGGCTGTAGGTGACGACAGGGTAAGTTACGTCACGCAGGGGGTGGCGGAGACGGTGCCATATAACGCCTTTGTCGATGCCTGGACGGGAGTGGCTTTGCTGGCTTATCCTGACGCTGACGCCGGGGAGCCTGACTACAGGGCGCATGCCGATATAGAGATGGTAAAGTGGTCGAAGGTGTGGGTGCTGTGGGGATGCGTCGGGGCGCTGTTCCTGTATCTGTTTATCTCGAACGGGATATACCGCCATGTGTCGACGGTGATACTGACGCTGCTCAATATCGCGGGGCTCGGGGCGACATATCTGTTGCTGCTGAAGTCGCAGAAGGTGCACAGCCGGTTTGCTGACCGCGTGTGCGGTGTCGTCGAGGAGGGCGGCTGTGATGATGTGCTTGAGACGAAGGCGTCGAGTTTCTTCGGTATTTTCAGCTGGAGCGAGGTGGGGTTCGCGTATTTTTCGGTGAGCCTGCTTGCGCTGCTTGTGTTTCCTGGTGATATAGGTTATTTGGGGGCAATCAATATATGCTGCCTGCCGTTTTCGTTCTGGAGCGTGTGGTACCAGAAGACGAGGGCGAAGGCGTGGTGTACGCTATGCCTCAGTGTGCAGGCCATATTGTGGCTGTCGTTTGCGTGCTATCTCGCCGGAGACTGGCTGCTCGGGATTTTCCCGCTGAGGATGCCGTTCTTCGTGACGGGTGTGTGCTATGTGACGGTGTTGCTGGCGTTGAACCGGTTTATGCCGAAGGTTGAAGGTAATGAATAAATTTTGTAGTCATGAATAGGAAGGTCAAGAAGATAGAGCGGGTGGAGCTTGTGAGTGCTGTGAAACTTACGGCGCTGGAGATGAACGGAATGCATTTTTCGGCGAAGCATACGGTGCTGACGCCGGAGCTACTGGAGGAGATGAGGAAGGGGAAGGAGGGGCAATAAGGTCATTAAAGTCTTTAAGGTCTTTAAGGTCATTAGTGTCACTAAGGTCATTAAAGTCTCTAAGGTTATTAAGGACTTTAACGTCTTTGTCTGTAATGTTGGTGTTGGTGCTGATGCTGATGGGGAGGGTTGAGGTATACAATAAAAAAAGCTGCCGCGGTTTTGCGGCAGCTTTTTTTATTGTTATGATTTTTGACGGGAATTAGCCGTTGACTTTCTTCATGTGAGCGATGAGGTCGAGAACTTTGTTAGAGTAACCGATTTCATTGTCATACCAAGAAACTACCTTAACGAAGGTCGGAGTCAGCTGGATACCTGCCTTAGCGTCGAAGATAGAGGTGAGGGGGCAGCCGAGGAAGTCAGAAGAAACGACAGCGTCTTCGGTGTAGCCGAGGATGCCTTTGAGTTCGCCTTCAGAAGCTTCTTTCATAGCGGCGCAGATTTCCTCGTAGGTAGCGGGTTTAGCGAGGTTAACGGTGAGGTCAACAACAGAAACGTCGAGGGTGGGGACGCGCATTGACATACCGGTAAGTTTGCCGTTGAGTTCGGGGATAACTTTACCTACAGCCTTAGCAGCACCTGTAGAAGAGGGGATGATGTTGCCCGAAGCAGCACGGCCACCGCGCCAGTCCTTCATAGAGGGACCGTCAACAGTCTTCTGAGTAGCGGTAGTAGAGTGAACGGTAGTCATAAGACCTTCTACGACGCCGAATTTGTCGTTGAGGACCTTGGTGATGGGAGCCAAGCAGTTGGTGGTGCAGGAAGCGTTAGAAACGAACTGAGTGCCCTTAACGTATTTGTCCTGGTTAACACCGCAAACGAACATGGGGGTGTCGTCCTTAGAGGGAGCAGACATAACCACGTATTTAGCGCCGGCTTCGATGTGGGCCTGAGCTTTTTCTTTAGTGAGGAAGAGACCGGTAGACTCAACAACGTATTCAGCACCTACAGCGCCCCAGCCGATTTCAGCGGGATTCTTGCAAGCTGTAACGCGGATAGCCTTGCCGTTGACGATGAGGAGAGATTTTTCCATATCGTAGTCAACGGTACCGTCGAACTGGCCGTGCATGGTGTCATATTTGAGCATGTAAGCCATGTAGTCAACGGGAAGAAGGTCGTTGATAGCAACTACTTCGATGTCATCACGTTTTGTAGAAGCACGGAACACGAAACGTCCGATGCGGCCGAAGCCATTAATACCTATTTTTGTCATAATTGTAAAAAATATTGGGTTTTAGCAATTTTCACCTTAGTACTCTCTGCATATAGCTTTAAGCGATGCAAAGGTAATCATTTTTTTTGAAAAAAGGTAAGTAAATTAATTAAAGTAAATAAATTATGTTAAAGGGGGATGGAATTTTTTTTCGGGGTGTAATATTTTGACGTGTTTTTGCGGGAAAAATTAGTAAATTTGAAAGCTGAACGGGGGTAAGAAGGGGGTATTACCAAAGATGGGATTATTCGGCTTACGCCTCATCACTTGGCTGAAATACCGGGCTGCGGCTCAAAATCGGGGCAGTCGGTTAGAAACGGCGGATGCAAAACGGGATTATTTTGGAATTTATTTAACCTAACATAAAACGAGATTAGTATGAGGAAAAGAAGTGCTATAGCAGGAATTATTTTGGCGGGGTGCTTTTACGGGGCAGCCGCGGGGGTGAGGTATGATGTGCCTGCCGTGGAGGGGGATGCCACGGAGGTGTTGCAGCAGGTGATTGATGCGGCTGTAGCCGGGGGAGCGGGTGCTGAAATCAGGCTTGCGCCGGGGGCTACGTATCATGTGTACCGCACGAGCGCTACGCCTAAGCTGAGGTATATATCGAACACTACGTCGGAGCGTGAGAATCCTGACAATACGAAGTATATCGCGCTGTATATGCAGGGTGCCGAGGGGCTTACACTCGACGGCAACGGGGCTAAGATAGTGACCCACGGGGAGCTGACATCGTTTGCCATAGAGCAGTGCGCGGGGGTGACGCTTAAGAATTTCACGCTTGACGCGGCCGACCCGTCGGTGCCCGAGCTGACGATAACCGAGAGCGGCGACAGGCACGTGAGGGCGAAGGTGACGGAGCCGTCGCGCTATGAAATCACGGCTGACAGCACGTTTTACTGGACGGGCGAGGGGTGGCGGTTCACCGAGGGGCTGGCGCAGGTGTATTTCCCCGACAAAAAGATAACGTGGAGGTATGACAACCCGATACGTCGCGGCACGAAGGCGGTGGAGGCGGCACCGGGCACGGTGGATTTATTCTATGAGAGCGGTCATCCGTTCAAAGTCGGCGAGATATATCAGATGAGGCACACGATACGCAATCAGGTGTGCGGGTTCATCAACGAGAGCCGGGATGTGACGCTCGAGAACCTCAATCTGCAGTTCGTGGGCAATTTCGGAATCGTGTCGCAGAACTCGGCCGACATCACGATAGAGGGTTGCCGCATGGCGCCTGAAGACGGGTCGGGAAGGACGTGCGCCGGTTTTGCCGATTTCCTCCAGTTCTCCGGATGCAGGGGGCACATAGAGGTTGACAACTGCTATTTCTCGGGGGCGCACGACGATGCAATCAATGTGCACGGCACGCATCTGCGCATTGTGGAGCAGCCGACCGACCGGAGCCTGCGCGTGCGCTATATGCACGATCAGTCGTGGGGCTTCAATTCGTTTTATCCCGGCGACTCGATAGAGATAGTCAACGTGCACACGCTTTTGGGTAAATTTGCCGGGAAGGTGACCGAGTCGAAACAGCTTGACAATTACGAATGGCTCGTGATGCTCGACCGGAAGATAGAGAAGGTAGATGTGGAGGACGGACGCGCGGTGGAGAATGTGTCGGCCACGCCGTCGCTCACGGTGACCGACAGTTATTTCACGCTGGTGCCTACGCGAGGCATACTCGTGACGACACGTCGTCCGGTGCTGATAAAGGGGAATACGTTTGACAAGATACCGATGCCGGCTATCTATATATCGGACGATGCACGCGGCTGGTATGAGTCGGGCCCCGTGCGCGACGTGACTATCACCGGCAACAGATTCATAGAGTGCGGCAGTCCGGTGATAGGTGTCAGGCCGGAGACCGACCGCAACGAGGGCGCGGTGCACAGCGGTGTGCGGGTCATCGACAATGAGTTCGTGATGCGCGAGGGTGTGGCGGTAGAGACCTCGGGCTGCAGCGACGTGACTGTCAAAGGGAATAAGATCAGCGGCAACCATGATGCCGAGCCGTACAAGATAGGAAAATGACAATCGCCAAAAACTTGTAAAAATGCGTCAAAACCGGGAGGATGAAGTAAATTTAACCGATTATGGAGGGATAATTGCAAGAAATGATGCATTTTGATGATAACTTTGCATGGGTCGGGAGGAATTGGTCCAATTGGTCAAATTAGACTAATTGGACTAATTAGGGATATTCAGAAAATAGCCAACTAATTGTTTGGCAATCTCATAGATGA